>Ga0209191_1001836_pt1 | contig 13692 bp, 10 predicted proteins | sample S_130626_EF_Meta_FD_187320 | JGI IMG/M metagenome (GOLD analysis project Ga0209191, IMG submission 187320) | Freshwater microbial communities from Lake Simoncouche, Canada to study carbon cycling - S_130626_EF_MetaG (SPAdes) (version 2) | ecosystem: Environmental > Aquatic > Freshwater > Lake ... | reverse complement strand
TGTAGCGTGATTTCGTTGAGCGGTTTGGTAATACTTTTGATGCTTTCGCGCTTCTCTACCCCCGACTTCGACCATGTGACGTAAGGTCCATATTTACCGGTTTTAATGTAGAGGGGAGAACCGTCGTATTCGCCTAAACAGCTATTTTTAATTTCGAGTAATTCGTCGAGGGTATACTCCCCCTTCTGCGCCTTCTCTAAATCGATGCGTATGTCCTTCTTTACCTGTAAAAAATTGGTCCTCTCTTCGTCATTATCGTCTTTATAGACATGCCGGATGATGGGTCCAAACGGGGCAAATACGAGGCTATGACAGTCGTCGATCGGATAGGTTTGTTTTGTGGTCTCGCGTATCTTATGGGAATGGCCCTTGATGTCTTTCAAACAATTGGCACAAATCTTAGCCCAATTGGGTTCTCTCCCACTAGATATCAAATCCAGGTCAGCTTCCATGTTTTTGGTGTAGTCGTACGAGAACAATTTATCAAAGGTTTTCAATAAAAACTCGACAGTGAGTATCCCAATCGGTTGAATCACCAACTTGTTTTTCTCGTTGCCAAATACCCGTTCTTTGGTGACGGTTTCAATGGCGGACCCGATCAAACGGTATTCGTCACACTGGACCACCGTTCCACCAACATCGGTTTTCTTGACATAACCCCGATCTACAATGGTCTCCACGATGGAAGCGAAGGTAGACGGCCGGCCTATCCCTAAATCTTCTAGCTTTTGGATGAGACCGGCTTCGCTATAGTGGGAATGCTTGTTCTTGGCAGTCAATGTGCAATCGACACGCTCGGCAGAGAACCCCGATTTTACGGACTTTAAAAACAACTGCACTGCGACACCGTTGTTTTGCTCGTCGCCTCCGTCCTTGGTACCTACCTTCTTCCAACCTAAAAAAGTCGGTATTTCTACGGTGTAATGATATTCCAACTCCATTGGAGCAGTTATGACAGTTTTAACATTATTATAGACCGCATCCGCCATGCAACTTTCAACTGTGGTTTTCCATATCAGGCGGTACATCGACCCTAGACGGGTTTCGGTGGTCGGAATCTGGGTCACCGCTAAATTGGTGACACGTATGGCCTCGTGGGGATTGTTGGCGTCCTGGTTGACTACCCTAGACAAATCGCCTAAATACTTCTCGCCGAATTCCTTAATAATATGTTCCTTGGCCTTTTCTAAAAACACAGGGGAATATTGAGAACTTTCGGTGCGCATGTACGTAATATGCCCTTGTTGGTATAACTTTTGACACAGATCCATGGTCTCTTTGGGGGAGGTGTGGAGAACATTGGAGGACATCTGTAACATCCTCGATGTGTTCAGTGGTTTGGGTGGGGCTCGGACACTCTCCTTTGCTGGTTGTAGAGACAACATGTGTTTAAAATTCTTGGACTTTTCTAGGAAATCGAGAACTTCGTCCTTGGTTTCAAACTCCTTATTCAGATGATATTCGAGACGGTTACTGAAGAAGGTCCCGATGGTCTTGTACTTGATTTCGAGTTTGGTTTCCCCCTTTTCTTGTTCGTTATCGTAGACCAATCTAAGTGCAGGTGTTTGGCAGCGCCCGGCAGACAATGAGTGAGCCTTGCTATTAAAAATGTATTTCCATAGATAGGGAGAAATCTTGTATCCTACCAGAATATCGAGAACCTGGCGGGCGTGCTGGGCCTTCACAAGGGCCATATTGATGGTGGTTGGATTAGCTACCGCGGCTTTCAGGGCCGGCTGTGTAACCTCATGAAAGATGATACGTGGGGTGGTTTCTACCGGCAAACCAAACACCTGACAGATGTGCCAGGCAATGGCTTCGCCCTCGCGGTCGTCGTCCGATGCTAATATGATATGGTTTTTATCGAAGTTAGAAATCACCTTGCGCATCCACTCCACATGATCCCTCTTCTCATCCATAATGGTAAAGGTCGGTTCAAATGTCCCCTTGGTATCAATCGCCTTTATTCCATTAATCGTGCGGATATGTCCTTTTGAAGATATACAACCGTATTGAGAACCCAGGTAAGACTCGATTTTCGCACATTTTGACGGTGATTCTACAATGACCAACCACCGGGCATCCTCCCCCGGACCCGCCCCCACTTCGGCGTTTTTTCCCCCATTTTTGGCCCCCCTCTTTTTCTTAAAAATTTTGGCGGGCATACCTATTAAGCTAAGTATAAAATTGTATTTATCTCATTTTTTCACTTTTTATTAAAAAAAGAGTAAGGGGGCCCCCTACAAAATCGACTTTTTTTAACTTTTGGAATAAAATGGAAAAATTTTTTCGAAAATGGACAAAAATAAATGTCCAAAAAAATGTCCGTGAGAAAAGAACGTAAAATAACACCCAAAAACAGGTGGAAAATGGAAGGTTACTGATTTTGGTAAGGTTGTGCCAAAAACGGCCACAAAAATTGGCTGCATAAAAATAGGGGGGTGTCCAGGGGGTGTTTAGCAACTTTTGTGTTAGCATATACTATGGGGGATTTGCAACTTTTTGACACCCCAAATTTTGAATGTAAAGTTTGTGACTATATCACGAGTATAAAGGACAATTATGATAAACATATGTTGACTGCAAAACACAATCTTCTAACAAAAGCCCCAAATTCGACTGTGTTAGAATGTGCCGCCTGTGACTATATTACCGTAAGGAAGAGTAGTTATGACAAACACCTTGCAACCGCTAAACATAAAATAAAGTTGCAAGAGGCCCAAAGTTGTGAGAAAAGTTGCGATGAAAAACTTACGTGTCCTAATTGTAAAAAAACATATACCTCGCGACCCGGATTATGGGCTCATAAAAAGAAATGTATACCAGAGACCGATTCTCAGGCTGTTAGAAGCGATAATGGAGATATTCGAGCAGAACCACCCCTCGAAAACACAATCGTCCTTACGATAAGTGAAGTGCCAAATAGTACAGACAAAGAACCCGAAAAAGATTCGAAGAGTCAATCGGGCAGCAACCTGGCCGGTACCGGCACTGTGTTTATGAAGCTGTTCAAAGAGAACCATGATTTCAAAAACCTATTGGTCGAACAACAACGGGAAAATAGTATGTTGATGAACAGAATGGTCGAAAAAGACGAAGTTATGCAGCGAGTCATCAAGACACTGTTGGAAGAAAAGAGTCAGGAAACACGGGAAACCAAGGATCTTATGAACAAAATTGTTGAAATCACCCAGCAGCAACTTGCAGTGACGACCACTATAAATAATAACAACACTGTCAACAACAATAATCAGCGGTTCAACCTCAATGTGTTTCTCAACGAGACTTGTAAGGATGCTATGAACCTACAAGAGTTCTTGGACGGTATTCGCCCCACCTTCGAAGAACTGTTAGTCATGGGGGATGTGGGTTTCGTGGACGGCATTTCGGAAATATTCATCAAGCGCCTCCGCGAGTTGGACATCACCAAGCGTCCTATCCATTGTACAGACATCAAGCGTGAAACCATCTTCCTCAAAGAAAACAATGTATGGACCAAGGACGATAACGGGCACGCCAAACTTAAAAGCATTATTGAGAAGGTGGAATATAGGAACGTAGTAACATTGCATACTTGGTGTATCGAGAACCCAGAGGCCATGATCAATAATCATGAAAAGAACCTGCTGAGGGACAAGATCTATCTGCAGACCTTGTTAGGCGATCCCAAGACCCGGGATAAGGTGGTGAAGATTATTGCAAGGGAGGTAACCTTGGATAGAGAGGCCATAATGTTACAGATTAGAAGAGGTTAAATGGTGTCTTACTATGGCATGTTGTAAATAAAAATAAAATTATGAAAAACAACATAAATATATCTTGATTCTAATATTATATCTATAATACTTATGATGCGTCGTGTAGTGAACTCTAATATCCGTTCTTTTGTTACCTTTTCGGGTAGCCCGGTGACTGCCCACACGGTGTTCCAAAATAGTTGTTATCAGAAGGTGGACTTTAAGATCAACGAGAATAGCCCGGTAAGCACGGCGGTAAACTCGTTCGCGGCATTCAATGTGGGTTGTTTGGCAGTGACCGACGCCGCTGGTAAGGTGGTCGGGGTCTGCTCTGAGCGCGACTACATCAACAAGGTCGCTGCACCAGGTCTTAATCCGGTCGATACCAAGGTGAAGGATATTTGCACCTACGGACCGATGATTGTGGCTCTGGGTTCGGATTCCCTCCAGTCTTGTATGAATAAGATGTTAGTGAAGGACATCCGTCATTTGGTGTTGATGGACGATAAGAAGGAGAAGTGTGTTGGTATGCTCTCGATCAAGGATTTGATCAAGGAGATTATGAAGGATAACCAGGAGTCGATTGCCCGCTTGAGCGATTTTAACATGGGTAAGGGTGCCTACTTCGGAAGCGAGTAATGCAAGAGCCGCCACCCCCACCCCGCACCTCATCTAAGTCTGAAAAATTGATTTAAAACATCTCAATATGATAATAATCATCGTAACACGTTATTATCATGTTGAACGCTACCACAGTACAACCGTCTACAGTGACAAACAATAGACCCCAACAATATGTGTATGTCAGTCCGGCTTCTTGGGATTCAATGGTACAAACGTCCACTGTTACTGATGATACGTCCCAAGAATATGCCTCAGAATACGTATTTACATATACGCGAGCGAACCCATATACGTCGTCTTACGATGTTCCTACATGGATTCTTGTAAAGCGCCCGAAATCTCCCCCAAAAAGAGGATAAAAATTCACTTTATTTTGCGGTAATTTGGTATGGTAATAATTTGTATTTTTTCAGAAAAACGCACCCGATGAATTGGTTTGTTTATGGTATTAGATTCTTTTTTACAGCAACATAAAAACCATTGCACCATACATATATATATGCGCCTTACATTTACTTTGGCAGTGTTAGTACAAAAACGAAACGATTTACACAAACCGTAAAATTGAAATATAAGATTATAATAAAAACCATATTATAACAACGAGCTAACTGTAATAGACCACTATGAAATCAATCAAACTTAAGCTATATATCAACGATCGGTCTTATACCAAGTGGTCATTTACTGATAATGAAACCAACAAGGACGTTCCCGTGGAATTTTGCACTGCATTACAGTACATCGATCCCACCGTGCAAAAGCTGTTTTGTAAAGACGTCATCGAATTGAGTTTCGACAGCTGCATGCCGCGCATAGATTTCATTCACTCGCATGTAAAAACCTGTGAATATATTGCAGGGGTTCTCATACTCGATGGGAATAAAACCTTTGGGAGAACCGAGAATAAAAAGCGGCTGCTGTATCGATGTATTCCAGACGACCATCGCCTACCGGTTTTCCTGGTTCCCTACGACATAAAGATTGGGTTCTCCAAAGTCTTCAAAAATAAGTATGTTATTTTCCGTTTCGATAATTGGTCGGGTAAACACCCACGGGGCACGTTGATCGAAACCATCGGTGATGTCGATAATTTAGAGGCGTTTTACGAATATCAATTGTACTGTAAAAACTTGCATGTGCCTATCACCGACTTTACGAACAAAACTCGGTCCAGCCTGAATAAAAAATCCAACGACGAATTTGTGCAACACATCTTCCAAACCACCCAATATAAGATCGAGGATCGCCGGTCTAAATATATATTCACGATTGACCCACCTCATAGCTTGGATTACGACGACGGGTTTGGTATCGAGCGCACACGCGTAGCAGGAAAGGAGTGTTGGCGAGTTTCTGTATATATCGCTAATGTCTTTGTCTGGTTGGAAACGCTGGGGCTGTGGAATTCGTTCAGTAAACGCGTGGCCACCATCTATTTACCCGACCGACGGCGACCCATGTTACCCACCGTCCTCTCCGATACCCTGTGTAGTTTACAACAGTGCCAGCCCCGGTTCGCTTTGGCAATGGACGTTTTGATCGACGATAACGGTGCCCTCATATCGGACCAACCCATAACCTACAAAAACGTCTTGATACAGGTGGCGAAAAACTATGCGTACGAGGACCCCAAAATGCTGACCAATGACAAGAGTTACCGAGAACTGTTTGAAGTTTCGTGCTTGATGGACGACAGCATCCGTAACAGCCATGATATCGTGGCTCATTGGATGGTCCAGACGAATACATTCACGGGCATTTTGTTGGCGCAACAAAGAATAGGCATATTCCGATCAGCCGCGTATTTGAATACAGATATAGATGTTACAATGAAACGAGAGGATTTGTGTGGTCTGAATGACGAAACCGTGAGGGTGATCAAGTCGTGGAACAATACTATAGGGCAATATGTCCCGTTCAATGACGACATTGATTTTCATCATACACTGATCAAGAATAGCGTCGCGAAAAATAATTCGGATGTTTTCAATAAGGTAGGTGAGAAAGTCGCATCGACGAACATGTATATTCATATCACCAGCCCCATCCGTAGATTGGTGGATCTACTGAACCAGATCATTCTTTTGGACCAGTTTTCGCTCGTTACCATCGTAAGCGCTGACGCAAAGAAGTTTCTGGCGGACTGGCTCATGCAAATCGAATATATTAATACGTCGATGCGCTATATTCGTAAAATCCAGACGAGCTGTGAGCTGTTGAGTCGGTGTTTCCATTCCCCCGATCTCATCGATAAAGATTATAGCGGCGTAGTCTTCGATAAGATTATCAAGAATGACGGATTCATTACGTATATGGTGTATTTGGAAGAGTTGAAATTGTTGTCGCGGATAACCACACAATCCGATGTTCCCAACTACTCTAAGCGGCTGTTTAAAATGTACTTATTTGAAGATGAGGATAAGATAAAGAAAAAGATTCGGCTTCATATGAAATAACATGACAGAGCAAGTATAATTATATCATTAACATCAAACATAATAAACGTTTTTTATCTAATAGATATAACAGGTTATTATGTTTATTAGCCATGTCTTATGCTTGGCTTTCGGTGTAAGAATGGCAAGTATCATTTGGGGTTCTCAAAACTCTATACATTTCAAAGACATGCTATTTCGATCAATAATGGATATTCCTAAGACGCAGAATGGTGCGATACTTGGAGCTATAGAAAAAATAAATACAAAGATAAACACAAATAAAGATACTCTTTGGAATGAACGGGACGACCTAGTTACTGAGTCGTTCTATGATAAGAACGTTTCCTTTGTTTTTCCTAATTTTTCTATCATCCATTTGATCGTTTAGATATCGTCAAAATCAATCTCGCCAACGTCTTCCAACTTGAATGTCTCACCCACCTTATCCTTCTTGGGTGCAATAACGACTTCTTCGTAATCTTCTGTAAATACCACATCTTCCCTCTGCGCTTTAGAGTCGTGGGTAAATGTGTTACCTAGACTCAGACGAATAACATGGTTGAGCTGTAATGAAGGGATGTTTTTCAGCTGTTCGACCTGGTTGGCGTCGTAGATAGTGAGGATGTCACAATTTTTGTAAGGTGTTTCCCACTCGCGTAGTCCAATGAGAACAACCGCAAATACGGAGATCATGTTATGGCGTTTTTGTTTGCCGCGAAACTTGTTTCTAATATGGGCTATGAGTCGAGTATCGTCGTTGGTATGCACCTCGAGCATGCCGTTACCGAGTGCCTTGGTGACACACGCTATTTGTTCGAGAGGTGATGTTGGAATAACCAACTGAGAAGCATGGGACGACGTTTGGTGCTTACGCGCAAATGATTTTGTGCCAGTACCACCAGTAGTGTTTTTTACCATCTTGAAGCGGCGGAGTAAGTAATGTAGTATGAGATATGTTATACAAAGAATGGAAGTGAAAGGAGTTCAATTTTTTTAAGGGAAACCCAGGTTTAAGGGAACCGTAGGTTCCCTTAAGATCCTTCCCTTTTCAGGGGAACCAACGAAAAACTAATTTTGTTAACTGTGTTATTAAGATAATTACAAAGAAAGTTACCAAGATAATTACCAAGACCATTTACCGTTTAAGGAAGGGATCTTAAGGGAAACCTTGGTTTCCCTTAATTTTCTACTATCATTATATATAGCACAATGAGTGGTTCTATCTATGATAAAATCGGCATGTTTATCAAGGACGATAATAAACCCAAAGTTAAAATCTCGCGCGTGGATTATTCGTCTGGATTCCCCGAGCACATGAGTATCGTTGAAGTCTTTTATAAAGACGGCGATACTGAGAAAAGTTACGGATATATGGACGAACGCGAATTTTTGACCAAAGCTACCATGAATGGTGGAAAAAAACGTCATAATAAGCATTCGCGTAGCAAAAAACATTCGCGCAACACCAAACATGCCCGTAATAAACGTAATACTACGTTAAGGAAAACCAAGGTTTCCCTTAAGAACCCATCCTTAAACGGCAAAAGGTCTTAGTAACACTCTTGGTAATTATGTTAACAACCCAATTAACATAATTAGTATTCGTTTAAGGATGGGATCTTAAGGGAAACCATGGGTTTCCCTTAAAGCTCAAAGTAAGAATATAGTATGGTTGTGAAGGTGACCGATATGTGTATGATTAAAGAAGTCGTAAACGAGTTGTGTATCGTCGATGAGGTATTTAGTATTGTTGAAAAGGAAAATGCAAGCGTGAATGGAGTCGTGAGGTAGAGAGTGAGTTTGATGTATAGAGTTATGTAAATAGGTGTGTTGTTGTTGTTGTTGTTGTAAATTTTTGTTAATTTTTTTGATTTTGATAGGAACGCATTGATGTTTAGAGGACAATTCCGCGGTTTTCAGAGACTCGTGATTAGGTAAATGAGAATCAATATTGTAAGACAAGTGATTAGAATTATTGGATTGAGATTGAATAGAATTATGCAAAGAGATATTGTCAGCTAATTTTTGATTGAAAGAGTCAATATGAGCCTGAATATGAGCTTGAATCTGAGCCTGAATATGAGCTTGAATCTGAGCCTGAATATGAGCCTGAATCTGAGCCTGAATATCGGCAGGATTGAAAGATTGTGATGTAGAAGATTGTGATGCAGACTGTGTAGAGAATGTTTCCTGCTTAGAATGGATCGGATTTGAAGATTGTGAGGTAAAAGAAGGGATCGGATTGGAAGATTGCTTTGACGACTGACTAGAGAATGGCATGTTTGTAAGGGAAGGGGTCGCAGGGGAGTTAGAAACGCCAGCGTTTCTTGACGTAGGTTTCCCTGCTCCGTAGGTTCCCTGCCCTGCAGCGGAAATGGAAACATCAATCTTGCCAGTGCGATTTCTAAAGAAAGATAGCTTAGGCATAGCGAATATATCAGGAGAAGAAGTGGTAGATTGAAGAGCTAAATTGATAGCGTTTTTATGTGCAATAATTAAATTGTGAATATCTTTTTCGACAGTGTTCTCTGAATCAAAGAACTCTTGTACCAAAGCGATTTGATTAGAAACAGAATCGAAAATGCGTAAAGTATTCAAGAAGTGTTTAAAATTAGTATCAAGTTTCTCTTGTTGTATAGAATCATGATTGTCAGCGTCGTCATCGTGTTCGTCGTGATCGTCGTGTTCGTCATGATCGTTAGGAGGATTCAACTTATTCATAAGGAAGTATCCGAAGTGTATGAACTTAGCATACTTAGCAGGTAGGGAGTGATGTGCGCGTTCTTTTTTATCTTTTTTATCGATATTGGAATTAGAATTAGAATTGGAGTGATTGTCCATAGTGATAATGTATAAAAAATAATAGAAGAAATAAAGGTGTGAAAATCAATTTTGCAGGGAACCTACGGTTCCCCTGCGACCCCTCCCTTAAACAATAAAGGATCTTTGCTACCGGGTTAACAAAATTAAGGGAGGGGTCGCAGGGGAACCGTAGGTTCCCTGCTTGGTAAGTTCTCCCCCCAAGGATGTTTTTTTACTATGTAACTAGAAAAGCAATAAGAGCGTCATTTCTTGTTACCATAGATGGTAAGGATATTATATTTTAAAATACTTATAATGAACAAAAGAAGGGCTCGGCTCCCCGAAAGCCACCGAAGGTGGCGTGAAGGAATGGTTCTCCATAAAGATGATTTTAAGTTTGTAAAATAATTTTAGATTGTTTCTATAAAAGCCATGGAGAACCTAGATATCAAATACCTGTTGTAAAAACTATCAAAATAAGGATGAAAAACCACGTGGGCAGGTTCCCTGCAGCCATGGAGAACCTAGATATCCAAAATTCATTGTAAAAACTATCGAAATAAGGATAAGAAGGTGTGTATACAGGTTCTCCATCATGATGATTTTAAGTTTGTAAAAATAATTTTTCAACTTTCTAGAAAGACAATGGAGAACCTACACACCTAATACTTATTGTAAAAACTATCAAAATAAGGATAAGAGGGTATGGTGGCGGGTTCTCTCCCACAAGGATGTGTTTTTGCTATGTTATTAGAAAAGCAATAAAAGGGCCATTTCTGGACAGCATAAATGGTAAGGATAATATATTGTAAACTACATAGAATGTTCCCCCCCCCGCAAAAGAAGGGCTCGGCGCCCCGAAAGCCACCGAAGCAGGGAACCAACTATTCGTGTCGTCTTTTTATACGTATCTGAACTATCATCCTACGAATGACTTTGTGATAGACCTAGATGATATATGGAAATGGTTGGGGTTTCAACAAAAATATAATGCAAAAAGAACATTGGATAAACATTTTTTAGTAGATAAAGATTATAAAATCTTGCACCTCCGATCGGATGAGCGACCAACGGGGCAGCACGGTGGTCATAATAAAGATACTATTTTATTAAACGTGAAGACATTCAAGCTGTTTTGTATCAAAGCGGGTACTACGAAGGCGGACGAAATCCACGAATATTTTGTGAAGTTAGAAGATCTTCTTCATGAAACAATCCAGGAAGAATGCGCAGAATTAAAACAACAGTTGGAGGACCAGGTTCTCATTTCACAAAATCAACAAGATATTTTGAAAGAAAATACATTGTTAAAACAATTCCCTGCAAATGTTCAATGTGTGTATTATGGTAGAACAGATAATAAGAGTAAAAATGGGGAATCTCTCATAAAATTTGGGAGTTCGAATTTCTTATGTGATAGAGTAAAAAATCATAAGAAGACCCTCAGTCTCCAATTTTTATTTTTATAAGAAAACATTTTTCTTATAAAATTTACACGTCCTATAAGAAACTCACTGAGCTAATTAAAAGCAATAATAACAACACCTTGATAACCATTACCACCTAATGTGTTACCTCCACTAGCACTACCGCCTCCACCGCCTCCATAATACGTAGCATCTTTACCTGTTGTGCTTCCGACTGCCCCACCATTTCCACCACCACCAGTTCCACCGGCTAATGCTGTAGAATTTGAAGTATTACCTCCCGCGCCTCCACCTGCGTATGTTAATCCGGTAACACTCCAGGTATAACCAGCTCCCCCCACACCATTAACACCTGTGCCCCCCGCACCTCCACCAGCTCCTCCATATGTAGCTGCGGCAGTACCCGCATTACCTAAGTAAGTAAGTGTACCACTACCTCTCGTTGCGGTTGTCGAATAACCAACTGTAGCTGCAGAACTATACCCACCACCACTTCCACCACTCGCTGCTTCGCTATCTGCGGCCTGTTGAGTTGATGCCCACCCTTGACCGACATTTCCACCTCTTCCACCTCCATACGCAACTTCATTTATAGTACCTCCGACAATAGACGAATTAGTACCAGACGTATTTGCCCCATTAGCTCCGCCGTATAAAGGAACACCCCTAGTTCCAACGGTTATGTTATAGGTGGTCGACTGACTTAATGTTAACGTTCCATATCCTAATCCTCCTGCACCACCACCATTAAGCACCCAATTTCTATCTGACCAAGAACACCCACCACCACCACCACCACCAACAATTAATACTTGTGCGGTTTTTGTTTGAGCTAAGTTTATTGTCCCGTTTCCAGTAAACATATAAGCTGTTGAATAACCACTAATCGTCGGGGTTGAATATGTCCCCGTTAAAACTGGACCTGCAGGAGTAGTAGTAATCAAACTAGAGGTCGCACTTGTCGATCCGTCTAACACATTCGCAGTTACAGTAACGGATGTGCTTATTGAATCTATCGGACTAAATGTTATTGTAGTTGTATTCACTCCATTGGTTGTGCTTGTCGTCGCGTTGGTAACTGTTGCGTTACTGTTCGACAAGGTAAACGAATATTTTGTATTGTTTCCTACACCTCCGGACCAAACTAATGTAATTTGTCCAGCTACTGACGGTGTTGCGTTGGTTATAACGATTGGTGTTGGTTGAATATTACCTTGTGATGCAATTTTATAATTACCACCGGGACTTATTGCGGTTGGCACTAAACTACCTTTGAATAATAATGGCATAAATATTATAATATATATTATAATAACTATAACTATAAATATACGCGAGGGGATTTCCCAGTTACCAAAATCGCATAACTGTTACCAAATGGCCGGGAGAACTTGTTCAGAGAGCAAAAATATACCCTAACCCAACCCTAACCTGCTCCGTCACTCATTGGTAACAGTCCTGCTTTTTTGGTAACTCGAAAACCTTTTCCTAAATATACTACGTATAGAATACTACAAAATATAGATATTGTAATAAAATAAGATTATGATTTTCCATAAATGCTAATTGTATTTTAAATTTGAAAAACTGTTTATTTAATAAGTCTTTACCTGTTCCTCCGTAACAAAAATACCAAAAGTCATCTCTATTAGCACATGAGGATTTCGGGGGTTACACAACTCGGTATTTGCAAATATATTAAAGAAAACTACGACTTATCTGACTACGCTTTTTCAGGTGCGTCCCGCCGGCGCATGGAACTCCCTTTTTTATCGGGTATTGTCAGGTTCTCGAAAGAAGCACATGAAACGGTATTGTCAAGTTCTCGAAAGAAGCACATGAAACGGTATTGTCAGGTTCTCGAAAGAAGCACATGAAACGGTATTGTCAAGTTCTCGAAAGAACATTATAAATAAGGTGATGAGACGGTATTGTCAGGTTCTCGAAACATATCAACCGAATAATTTTTGATATGTTTTTTGTTCTATTTCACACATTGGTGTGCCCTCTGTAAAATACGCACGTAAATACACCTTTTTTACTATGTCACTACACTATCAATATCCTACTCATATCTGGACAGTGGGATACTTGCTTAATCGCGATGCTGTTGAAAGATGTTGGGAAATGAATGATTGATAACGCATCTTAATGAAAGGGCTCGGATGGCGGGGTCATTAAGACGGTCCATTGATTGTGCTGATGGATAGATCGGATGGTGACAGAAAGGTCATTGTCGATGATCGCCATGATCTTGGAAATATTATTGATAGAGTGACTCGACATACATAATTGACCATTTCAATGGAACTTCCGATTATTTTATACTTCATCAGTATAAATCCAACCAGTAATGATATATTTGTCGCTTGATATAGGAAGTTTACCGCAATGAGGGTAACACCAATTTGCTGGGAATAAGACAATTTTTCCCTTTTGTGGGGTAATTCTATATTCTCTAAAAAATTCGGTTTCCCCACCTTCGTCTACATCGTTTAAATACCAAATATAAGTAATAATGCGGCGTGTGTGAAGTCCATAATTAGTTTGACCATCATTGTGATAGGTATATTTACCAACACCCTTTTTATAATGTTGAACCATAAAATTATCTATAATTACATTTTCAGTTAATATATTGTAAACTTTGTAATCGTCAAT
>Ga0209191_1001835_pt1 | contig 13693 bp, 17 predicted proteins | sample S_130626_EF_Meta_FD_187320 | JGI IMG/M metagenome (GOLD analysis project Ga0209191, IMG submission 187320) | Freshwater microbial communities from Lake Simoncouche, Canada to study carbon cycling - S_130626_EF_MetaG (SPAdes) (version 2) | ecosystem: Environmental > Aquatic > Freshwater > Lake ... | reverse complement strand
CCGATAAACGGCGCTTTGGGGGCCAAAGCCAACATTTCCGTCTCTGCGGACACCCAATAGTTGTACATCCGCTGCGCGTCTTTGGCGTTTCGCACCAATCCAGACACAAAAAGACGGCCATCGACTTCAAATTCGTTGCCAACGACGCGAATGACCGGAATCCACTGGCCCGCCCAGTCGTTCTCTTCCAGCATCTCGTAGCCGTTGGTCTTGCACCACTTGACGCGCTTGCGGTCCACGTTGCGGCTTTTGAGCGGAGTTAATCCAGACGCCTTAAACATAGCGTCTTCGCGGGTTCCCTCAAACGCGGTGCGGTTATCAGGGTACAAGTTGAGCTTGGCGGGCTCGTATTCAATGTAAAAATACTCCGCAATGCGGACTACGTCTTCGTTGAGCCAGTTGGACAGGTTTTCGTCGCCCACGCCTTGCTGCTGGATAGACGAAATAGGCATGGCGTCTGGAAAGAGGCGCTCGTACTCAGATTTTGTAAGGTCTTCCGTGATAAAACACCATTTTGCGTCAGATCCGCATGGATCTTGAATGGTGGGGTCCATATAGACACTAAAAGAGTTGCGAATGCGCCCGATGCGGATGTCCTGATCGAACGTATCATCGCCGGTGTACTCCGTCAGCAACCGGATGTAGCCTTCGCCATACGTTACCTGATTTTCACAGGCAGTATCGTAAGCCACGTCTGCGTCCGACATATACTCAATATGGCGAACGATACCATCATAGATTTCAGCAACTTCCACGTCCGCCTTGTCATCGACAGGGATGACCTTGCCGCTTGGGCGATTCTGTCTCTGATCATTCGTTACCTGTCTAACGTGCTGGGGCAGTTTGTTGATGGTCAGGCAAGGCCGGGCGTTGATCGTCTGCCCCTGCACCGAACCACGGGTAGCCAGCACGTCCGCAGGCCATTGCCACTGGTTGTCAGGCGACCCGGCAAAAAACCGCAGGTCGTCCAACTCATCTTCGCGGCTTTCGGAATAGGCAGCAATAGCCATCGTCAGACGGCTACGCATGGCGTCCATGACGGTAGCAGGGTCTTTCTTACGAGACCCGCCCCCGCTTGACACGCGGCCTGCCGCAGCTACCCCTGAATAATCCATCTATTTCTTCTTTGCAGTTTTGGCGGATTCCTTAAACGCCTTGGCAGTCGGAGCGCCAGGCGCGCCGGGCTTCTTCATTTTCTCGCCCGAGCCCTCTTTGATGCGCTCGCGCTTTGCATTGATGTTAGCATAAAGCCCAGGTTTGGTTGCCATGTCAGCACTTCCACCGTTTGAGCGCCGCTTTGGCGCGTTCGCCGTCTTTGGCGTTGGCAGCTACTGCCCCCATCCGCGCGCAAAACGAAGCCTTGCGGCCCTTGTCTGCCTCAGTCTTAGGGCTAGGAGCGGGCGCTTTCAAGTTAGAGCCCGTTTCCCGGTTGTACTTTTCACGCCCTTTGGCCGTCAGACCAGCACCTTTGCTGACGGGTAGTTTTTCCCCGCGTCCAACCGATAAAGAAACGGACTTAGCCATGTCACTTGCCCTTTGATGGCTTCGCTGCTGCTCGCTTGACCGAGTAGGCAATGGCAACCGCCTGCTTAGGCGGCTTGCCAGCCTTTATTTCGGTCGCCACGTTGGTTTTGAACGCCTTGGGCGTGGAGGACTTTTTGAGCGGCATGTTACTGCCCGTGGATGATGGCAAAGTTGATGGTAATGGCTTCCGACAGCGAACCACCCGTGATGTTACGCACGGTGATGGTGGCCGATCCCGCAGCCAGACCGCTGACCCACACGTTGTACGAACCAGAAGTGCCTCCGTACACATTTAAGACCAGCACGTCTTTGACGCCGATTATTGAATTTGTCAGCGTGAACGTCACGTTGGTCGTAGCCGCCAACGCCGCGTTGTTCATGGTAATTTGACCGCAAGACTTGTCCAGCGTCACGCCAGTAGACTTGCTGGTGAGCTGCGTGACCGCGCCCTGCGCGTCGGTCGAGTAGCCAAGCTGACCGCCAGCCAAAACAAAATCAGAACCGATGATGTTCTGATCCTCGAAAGCAACGCCGATTGATTTGGTGCTGGTGGACATGGTTACGATCCCATCCATGAGGTTGTAATTCCGCCCGCAGAGTACCCTCTTCTAGGCCCCCGGTCAACGTACTCCCGGTGCGCCACCGGGAACGCGAACGTAACAGCGATGGCGTCCGCTGCGTCGGGTGACGCCAGCCCCCGCGCTTTCATGTCTTTCTTGCTTTCCAAGAAGATCGTACCCTTGCTGTCCGGCTTCATCATGGGGCCGATCAGGTCGCTCTTGAGGTACCGGTCCTTGGGCAGGCTGGCCGTCTTGAGCCACGTCCGCAGCTCACCCCACATCTCCGCTCGCTTGTTGCCCCACATGAGCGGGTTCTTACTCTTGGACCCAAAGTTGACGCCCCTGATCTTGTACCGCTGTTCCTTGAGCCGGTCCACGACGCCCGCGCCTAGCCCGCCCTCGTCCACGACCACCAGCGCGGGCTTGTACTCCTCGATAGCCTCGATCACCCGGCCCACGACCTCCATCGTGTCGTCACCCCTGTACTTCTTAATAGCGATGATGTCCCGGCCTTGCCGCACGGCGATGACCGTCGAGTCCGCCCCAAACCGCGCCGGGTCCACGCCGATGACGATGGGGGCCGACTGATCCTTCCACTTGACGCGGTCCATTGCCTCGTCAACCAGGTGGCTGCCGATAAACTGATCGTCTGACGCACTGGGAAACTGCCCGTACACCTCAACGTAGGCCTGGTTGCTGTCCGCCCCGTACTCGTCGATGATCTGCTGGTACACCGCTTTGTCCGTTCCTTCGACCGATCTGGCGTCCACGATCTTGTTGCGCCAGAAATCCCGTTTGCCGTTGAAGCACTCGTAGAAGTACCCACTGTTGCGGCGCGGGTTGCTGAACGCCATCCAAAACCTGTTGGGCGTATTCTCCGTAAAGAACCCCGCCGCCACCGACCAGATGCTGTCCTCGATGCCGCTGGCTTCGTCAAACACCAGCATCACGCCCTGGAAGTTGTGCACCCCCGCGTAGGCGTCCGGATTCTCCGCGCTCCACAACCGTCCCTCCGCGCCCCAGTAGCGCGTGCCCATCTTGAGATCTTTCTCCACGATCTCCGTCAACCACTTGGCCGGAGCCACGCGGGTGGCGCTGATCTCGAACCAGTGGCTGTTCAGGCTCATAGACAGCCACTTGGTTATCTCCGCCCACGTCACCGACCTGAGCTGCGCTTCCGAGTTGGCCGACACGATGGTGGTGGACCCGATGCGCGTCGATAGCATCCAGATCACCAGCCAGGACACCAGCGCCGACTTGCCGATGCCGCGCCCCGAGCTGGTCGCCATCCTGAGCGTGTCGAAGTCAACCTTGCCGTTGTTCTGCTCTATATGCTGTGCCAGCTCATGCAGCACCTCGCGCTGCCATTTGCGCGGGCCAGCAAAGTCCTCAAGCGGCGTCCCCTTCTGCCCCCACGGAAACGCGTACAGCACGAACTTTAGTGGGTCGTTCTTCAGCGCGGGCGTCCACAACCGCGCCATCACCTCCATCTCGTCCTGAGCCGAATAGATTGGTGTTTGCACGGTCTGTGTCCTCTAGCTGTTCCACAACAGTAAACGCCCCCTCCAGCACCCGCTGCTGGGCCATCTCCAAGGCGTGCTTGACCGAGATGGTCTGGTCGATGTTGATGTCCAACGCCGTCTTGGCCGTCCATCCATGCGCGTGCTTCAAGATTTCCAACGCCGCCTTGGCGTCACCCTGCCGCGCCGCGTCATGCAATATACCAGAGATCTCCATCTCGCCGTCAGCGCGTCCCTTCTGTTCCGCCATCTCCGTCAGCGGATCAAACTCGCAGAGCTGCCGATACTCAGACGGACGCATCCCAGCCGCCAACGCCAGCGTGTCGCCCTTCAGGCCATTACGCGCCGCCCAATAGATTGCGTCAAGCCGCGCCTCAGTTGCCTGAAGCTTGCGCGTGTCGTGTGGGAGCGTGTGCCATGTCATGTAAGACATTTTATATTTAAAAAAAATTGTTTGCAATCCCTCCGTGACCGTGACCGGGCGGCGCAAGGCCCTACCCCCCGTCGATTTTCCTAGGCTTTTATCCCTAGGGCAGGGCAGGGCAGGGCAGGGCAGGGCAGGGCAGGGCAGGGAAGGGCAGGGCAGGGCAGGGGGCTTAGGCGTCTTAGGCTAGTAGCAAGCAAGTCAGTCAGCACGTTGTGCGCGCCTAGTGGCGGTATGGCATTAGGCGTTTTGGGCTATGGGCGAGCGATAGCCTAAATGGCCTAATAAGCCCATGCCATGCGCCTGTGTGCGCGGGCGTGATGGGGCTCAAATAGTCAAATAGTCATATAGTCATTTGGATTTCAGTCGCAACTCTGCGCGCGCATGTCACGGCCTACAATTCTATACTACATATTATATATGTATAATTATAAAGTTCATTAATTCATATATCCAATCTAGTCTAAATAGCCAAACCTCCCGCAATCCCTAGGCAATCCCCGCGCCTAATCACTAGCCTAACAGGCTACCAAAAAACCACCCAAAAACTATTTTCGCCATTCTGCAAGAAAAAGCTTTACAGACTGTTTGGCATATGCGAGGGTTAGTCATCGAAACGGCGCAAACGAGCGCCACAGACTAGGGGACGCAAAATGATCGCATATCTTCACGCAAACCATAAGCGCAACGGCGGCGGGTTCACCCTCGCCATTTGCGCTCAGCCTTGCAACGGGCAAGAGTTTCAGGATGCGGAGCGCATCATCGTGGCGGACAAGCGCGCCGCCAAGGCGATTTGCAAGGCGCGCGGAATCAAGCCTTGGAACTTTTGACGATCTGAAATGCGGGCGCCCACGGGCGCCCCTATTCCAGAGCGCCAATAAAGAGCGCCAAATGCGGAGAACGAACACCATGCAAAACCGTATCTTCTCAGTTGATAATCCCAAAGCCGCCAAGGCGCAATCGTTTGGTTGGTTGAATGGCATTCACTACATGGCGCCCGCGCGCCTTGCTGGCGTGGGCAACCTTTGCGGCAATGCGTCACCGGGATGCATTAACCTTTGCCTTGGCGAACATTCGGGCGCCGCGATTTATTATCCCTCAGTCATTCAATCGCGCATTGCCAAGGCGCGCCGCTTCATGAAACAGCGCAAAGCTTACATGCGCGATATGTGGCGAGCGATTCGCGCCGCAATGCGCCAAGCGCTCAAAGGCGCGCTTAAGCTTTGCATTCGCCCGAATGGTTCTACCGATATCGCATGGGAGTCGATTCGCGATGAAAGCGGCGCGACCATGATGGAGTCTTTCCCTGAGATTCAATTCACTGATTACACGAAAAGCTTCAAGCGCGCGCTTGCCCACGCACAAGGCAAGTTGCCTGCTAACTATCACCTTACATTTTCCCATTCGGAAGTGAATGAGGCGCAATGCGTTCAAATCCTGCAAGCTGGCGGCAATGTTGCCGTAGTGTTCGCCAAGGCCTTTCCTGAGACTTGGAATGGTTTCCCCACGATCAATGGCGACGAGCACGATTTGCGCCACTTGGACCCCCGTGGCGTAGTGGTCGCGCTGAGCCCCAAAGGCAATAAGGCCAAGCGCGACACAAGCGGATTCGTGGTGCGCTGACCCGCAACATGGCGCTTGTCAACGCAAGCGCCATGATGTAAAACAATCTCTTGCAATAGAAGGAAACGGAACCATGAACAATCCCGGCTTTTACGTTTATCAAGGCTCGAGCGGCGACTGGTATATTGATTGCCTTACAAGTGCGCGCGAACGCATTGGCTACGATCTGATTCGCAAAACGGAAGGCGTATGGTCAACCAAACAAGCGGCGTGGGACGCCTTGGATCTGGCGCTTGGCGTCATTACGCCGGGCGAGTGGGCGTACCACGAAGACATTCGCCGTCACCCTTACTATGACGGCGGAACGCCTCGCCGGTCGTGGGCGCAACTTGATGACCACGTTAAGGCCTCATGGGAACGCAACCCCACGCCCCGCGAATGGAAGCAAGCCGCCCCATGCGCGTGACGCCCATTCGCTCCATCGCCCCCACGACGCGCACCCTAGCGCGCCGCACCCCGCCCCCACTGCAACGGAACCTCAACAATGATCGCGATCATCGAAGCCCTGCTAACCCTGACGTCAATGCTAGTCGTGGGCGCGCTAATCGCCATGCTGGCGCTATAGATTTGGAGGTTTGACAATGGCAAAGCAAATCCGCACCTATGACGACATGAACGGTTTTTATGCCGATCAGAAAACTTACCCTCACCTCGCCGGGCTGGACCGTTACAGGCGCGCGCCCGACCCCGACCGTCGCGCGTACGGCCAAGCCGTCCTGAGCGCCATCCGCGCCTTGCAGGCCCGTGAGCTGGCCCGCGAACTACCATCGCACCCGTGCCCCTGCGCGTCCGGCGTATGGGCGAGCGATGGGCAAGAGATCCTGCGCGCGGTGCGGCAACAGAACCGGAGGGCGTGACCTATGAAATATGTTGGCTATGGAATTCAAGCCTGCGTTATCGACTATGAAGAAAACGGGACGAAATACATTATCCCCGCCCCGGCGCAAATTGCGCCATCATTTTGGGGTCTTTATGGCCGAACGCCTGACGGTTTGGCCGAATGGATCGCCGACTATGATACGGAAGAAGAAGCCAACGCCGCAATGGCGAAACATCAGGGGAACCTATGATCACCACAACCCTACACGATGACCGCACCCGCTCAGTCTCATATTATGGCCGCCTCTTAGGGCATTATGGGCCGGTCACCTATCGCCGCACCCACGCCCGCGCATGGCGCTGCGTGAGCGTCCTGGGCGCGCTGGGCTACGCTAGGAACGAAGCGGACGCCCGGCGCTGGCTCATGGAGATGGTCCCATGAGCGTCGATTACTTCTTGGCCCTGAGCGACCATTACAAGGCCGTTAAAGCTAGGCTCAACGGCGGACCACCGCGCGCCCCGGTGGCGATCGCGCCGCCCCCGCCCGAACCGGAACCTGAGCCACCGGCGCCCGAACCCGAACCGATGACGTTTCAATATACCCTATCCGACGCCAGGCGGATCGCCCGCGCCGCGCTTGCGCCCCACGGCATGACCTGGACGGACGCCATGAGCCCCGACCGAACTTTGCCCTACACCCGCGCCAGAGCGGACGTGTACAAGGCGCTCCGCAAACATGGGTGGTCGCTCATGAAGATCGGGATCTTCTGCGGACGCGACCACACGACCATCATGAATGCCCTACATTCAAGAAAGGAACGTAGAAAATGAGCATCACAGACCAGATCTTATCCGACCGCGAACAGACCCACGGGCTATTCCGCGAAGTCGCGGGCTACTCGCAGGCAATCAAGCAACTCATGCGAACGTCGCGCAATTGGAACCGGCTCGATGTCGCCCAAGCGCAGGCGCTGGAGGTCGTCGCCGACAAGGTGGCGCGCATCCTGTGCGGCGACCCGTCCTATCAGGACCACTGGCAGGACGGCGCGGGTTACTTCGAACTCGTGGTGCGCGACCTGGTGCAGGCGCAGGCGCCCGCTGCCATGCCCCGCGCCACCATGCCCGACCGGCCCGACGATGAGCCTCTAGACGCGCCTGCGTTCCTGACGGAGGGGCGGGGATGATTTTGCAGCTAAACCCTACAATCCCCCTCACCACGCCGCTAGGGCGGGCGCTGGCGCATTTCCTGATCGACAACGGCGACGAGCATCATTTGTTATGGGTCTGCATCCAAGACGACACTGGCGAGATCTGGGTCTGGCCTAATCCCGACGTGCGCGGGCGCGACAACCCGACGATGGGGAGGAAGCTAGACGCAGAATAATCCTTTACACCATCGCGCTGACGTGCGATGGTTCACCGTCAACCAGGGGAGCCCTACCATGACATTTCAAATCGGCGTAAACGAGCATGACGAAGTAGCCTATGTCCGCATTCAGATCGCCGCCAAGGCCATCCATGAAGCGGCGTTGCTGGCATACTATTGCGAAGGCCGCAAGAAACAGACGTTCCATGACGAGATGGAACGCGAGATTGAGGAATTGCTGACCTTGCTGGGCGTTGACGACCGCGCGACCGCCTGCGCCATTAACGACACCGTTGAGACGCTGGAGTATCGCATCGAGAACTTGCGCGCTAATCTGCGCGTGATCGAGGATCTGCCCCCGCGCGAGATTGAAGACGCATGGCCTGCGGCAACGCACGCGCTGCGCGAAGATGATGAACATGCGGCCCGTGCCGCTAAACAGATCCGGTGAAGACCGGATCGCTGGGGCGTCCGCCCCGGCGTAGATTGTGAGGTGTGTGTAGCCTAGTCCTAGTGTTTGTTCGAAACGCCACTTGCCCCCGGTCGCTAACGCGCCGGGGGTCTTTCGTATCAGGGTTTCTTGCCGGGGAAGTCGCGCACGTTGCCTTCCGCGCTGGCAGCGGGCTCTAGCAGGTTCCGCAGATAGCTTTTGGTCTGCGACCGTGCCAATTCAGGCGCAGCGTAGATGTGGCGCTTACTGGAATGCTCGAACGATCCAATGCGCCCCATGTCCACCCACCCGGCCTCCTTGAGGGCGTGCAGGAGCGCCGCCTGCGGGATCTTGACGCCGCCAGGCGCGTTGACCGTCAAGAACTGGCACAGCTTGAAGAACGGCGTGGCGACAACACCCTTGGCAAACTCGCCGGTCTTGGAACGGATCAGGTCCACGATAAAGCTTTCAGCGATAGACATGCCGTTCTCGATCAGGTTTTCTTTAAATTCCGTCCACATGGGCGGCGCAGATGGATTGAACTTTGACACGTCGCGGTCAGCCAACCACCGGGCGATGGTCTCGAACCCGCCCGCCCGATACCAGCGCCACAGGTTCTGCGCTGCGCTAGGGTCCATTCGCCCGGCGGCGCTCCAGATGCAGAACCAGCGGCGGTCGCCCGAACTAATCGAGATCGGAACGGGATCGTTCGTGAACGCCAGCACCATCATGCGGTTGACCATATCATAAGGGTGCAGCCCCTTGCGGTTGATCGGCAGCGTCTCAGGCGGAGCGGCGATGATCGGCTTCATCTTGTTGGCGAGCGCGCGGCGCTGCGACGCTTCCGGCTCCTTCAGTTCGTTCAGGATCAAAATCTCCGACTCCAGCGCGTAACCCCACTGGGAGTTGAGCCCATCGTTGTCCACCAGCCCACGGTTCTTGAGACCTGGCCCGCAGACCGCCCAGATGGCTGGAGCCCACATGGTATCCTTGCCGGAACCCTCGTCGCCGCCGTGCAAAATGGCGTGGTTGATCTTGACGCGCGGGTTCTGGAGCTTGAACGCCATCACGTCGAGGCAATGGTTCAACTCGGCTTCCTCTGGCACCAGCACCCGGCAATGGTCCAGCCACCGGGACACGTCGCCAGCGGCCACGCCGGTCAGGTCAGGGCGCGCGTCGCGCCAGCGGTTGCCGTACACGTCGCCGTCACGCGAGACGAGGACGCCATCGCCCGCAGCGTAGGTGATGCCGCGCAGCAGGCGGGCGTTGGCGGCGCTACGGTTCTCGTCGTAACAGACGCTGGCCTCGATGCGGCGGGCGGTCTTGCCGGTGACGTGAATGGATTTGCAGAACACATGGCGAAAGATGGCGTTGAAGCTGTGACGGCTCAACTCGGTGCGGGCGTCCATGTCGAAGTAGGCGTCGTCTTCGATAACGTAAGCAAACCGTTCGTACCAGCCCGCCTTGTCAACGCGTCCGACCTCCTTGCGGTTGACCTCTTCGATGACGCGGGCGGCCTCGTCAGGGAACGCCTTGGTAGGCGACAGCTTGGACAAGGTGGACTGCATGTGCGCGGCCAGCAACTCGTCGCGCAGGCCGGGCGAGACGCGCGGCCCGCCGTTGTCATGCACCCACGACAGGAACGCCTGCGTGTTGAAGCCCTCGCAGTGGCCGTGGTAGCAACAGAACGAGCGATCCAAAGGCTTGTAGCGAGCCCCTATCTGGCCGTCCGTATGCTCGGCATGGTTTGGGCACACGATGCCCATCCAGCCCTCAGCGTTCGTGTTAGACAGCACCAGACCCTTGTCATTGAGCCACTCCAGCACCGTGTCCTTGCCGGTATCGCGCAGCTTGAACGACAGGACGCGCGCGGTGTCGGCCTCGGCTGGCGTGACGCCCAGCGCCTCGCAGATCTGCGGCAGCGTGTACTCACGGTCAGGGTGGAACTCAACCAAACGTGAACGGAAGAGATCGCGACCGGGCTTCAGATTGACTGATCCGGGAATACGAAAGTTACGTACAGGGTTGGTCGCGCCGGGGTCCGTGTAGCCTGCCTCCGCAATGGCGGTGATGGCGGCGCTGAACTCACCCTTGGACGGCTGATCGGTGAAGCCGTAACCCCACTGGAACGACCCCTCGCTGGTCTCCATGATCCATGTCGGCGGCAAGGGCGGCACCTTGGACTTGGTGCCGATGTCGTCCAGCATCATGCACAGGACGTAGTCACAGTTGGCTGCGCTGGCGCTGGGCTTGCCGTCGAGGAAGCGTGACGCCATGAACGAGCCGGTGTTGAGATACCACGCCTCGCCCTCCTTGCGCGGCTTGGTGGGCATGTACGCGGGCCAAGTGTACTTCAGCGAACCATCAAGGAACGTCTGCTGCTCGCCGTCGCGCATGACGGGCTTCTGGCGCACCAGCAGCGCCGTCTCGCCTGCCGGGGCAAGCCCCGTGATGTAATCGTAGAATTGTTGTTCTTGCATGTCCTACCCCTTCCCATAGCGTGTCATCGTCGTCGTCTCGATCCCCAACGGCAGACCTGCCGCCCATGCGGGCGGCGTACACATCGCGCGCTGCATGGCCTCTTCGGCTGCTACAGGATCTGCGGTCTCCAGCACGATCTCATCGTGGACGTGCAGCACGGGTTCGAACCCCTCTGCATCGAGCGAACGAAGAGCGTGGCGCAGGATGTCATTGGCCGTCGCTTGCGTGACGTTCTCGCAGGCCAGACCACGCCACAGGCGGGCGCGGGGCCACTCCTTGGCGTCTGCGGCGGGCTTCCATGCCGCCTTAGCGTAGGTGACGCCGTCTTCCTCCAATCGAGCGTATGGGTAGCAGAGAATGCGCCCAGACGGCAGAGCGTACCAGAGGTGGACGCCATCGAACAGGTACGTTATGCGCCCGGCGGTAAACTCCTTGCCTTTGTGACGCATGGCGGCGGTGTAGCACCGCTCCAAACTGTCCCAAAACGGCATGGCCCACGGGTTGGCGCGACGCCACCCGTCCACCATGCGCCGGGCTTCCGGCTCAGGCAACAGCAGACCGTAGATCCTGCCCATCGCAGCGAACGCGCCCACGCCACCGGCAAAACCGCAAGCCAGTTCCTGCACCTTGCCGACCTGGCGCTGGTCGCCCGTCACCTCGGCGACCGGCACACGAAAGGTTGCCGATGCGTTCACCTTGTAAACGTCGCCGCCATTTCGGAAGATGTCCAGTTTGTCGTCGCCCCGGCCAGACAACCACGGGTTGACGCGCGCCTCGATGGACGACCAGTCAGCCACCACCAGCGCGTTGCCGGGCTCGGCCAGCAGCGCCGGGCGCAGCATCTGCTTCAGCACGTCAGTGACGCGTTTGCCGTACTGCGGAACGATCTCGCCGCCCTGCGTCATCGCAGCGCGGACTAATTCAGGTGCTTTCGCGCATTTGCGGGGGAAATTGTGGACTTGCAGTCCAAAGCTCGAAGCACGGCCCGTAGCTGAACCTCCAGAAAAGACAAACGCCCCACGCACTCGTCCATCATCTCGATCAGCGAGATTAGCGGCGCGTTGGAACTTCGCGACCGACGAAGCCCATAGGTCGTCCGCACATTGTATGACCTCAGCGACATCGGGCGGCACTTCATCAGGATTTTCCCCAGCGAGAATTAAAAGGTTGCCGCGCACGGACTTGTCTATAGAATACTTGGCCTCGCCATCCTTGTAGATCGTCATCAGCTCTAGCGCCTGCGGCCCGACGCGGTCCAGCACCCACTGGCGCATCTTGGGGCTTCGGACGCTGGTAATCGCGCCGTCCGTCACCTCACGGACAATCTGTTGGATCTCGTCCAACTCGGTGGTGGCGTAGCGCACGGCAGCGTTGCACAGCGCGACATCGACGCGGACGCCCCGGTCGTTGACGCGCTCGTTGACGTGGTAGTCGGCCAGCTCGTCCGCAGACAGGTCACGCATACCCTTGCTGATCGCCCGCATGGCGCGCACGTCTTGTTCGCAGTACTGGATCATCTCGGTCATCAGCGTCTGGTCCTGACGAAAGAACCCGTCAGCCTGCGGGACGGACAACAGCCGAATCAGTTGCGAGCCCCGGTGGTCCTTCTTCATGGACGCACCCGCAAAACGCCCCACATCTTCCAGCGAGCCGGGCGCGCAGTTGGCGCGCGCCTGCGCCGCCGTGCAGTAGAACTGCGCCAGCTTGGGCTCAGGGATCTTGTGATCAGGGCACAGCACGAACCAGAAAATCAGGCGCTCGAACGCGGCGTTGTGCGCGCGGATCTGGCCGGTATGGTCTGCGACAGCGGCGGGAAATGGCTGACCGGGCAACCAGGTCACCACCTCGTCGTCATCGAAGGCGTAGGACATACACAGCACCGCAGTGCTGATGTCTTGGGCGTAGTTGTACACGCCCCGCGAAGGCAAGTCGCACTTGCTCCGCGTCTCGAAATCAATCCAGAGAGTTTTCATGGGCTGTAGATACTCACGGGCGCCAGCGGGGGGAGGACCACTGGCGCCCGCTTTCACTCCTCCTTACGCGCTGCGACGACGGCGACGCGACTCAGAAGGGGTGTCGTCCGTGGCAGCTTCCGCTGCCTCGGTTTCCGCAGGCGCACCATCCATCCCGACCCACTCAATAACTTCGAAGACGGGGGTATAGATGCGACCGTAGGACTTGTGGACGTAGTGTTCCTTCTTCAGGCGCACCACGGGGACCGGCTTGGTCTGGTCCTTATCGACCTGGGCGGCGATGGCAAGCGCAAGCTGCTGCACCGCCTTCTTACCGCCCACGGACGTAACCGTGTAACGGCCTTCCAGATCCTTGTCCTCGCCGGACATGCACTTCAGGGACAGACCCACCTGCACCTCCCAGCCGCGCTTGGCGGCAGGCGGCGCAACGTCAAGTTCAGGCAGCGGCTGTGACACCGGCACCATCTTCTCGCCAAGAACCTCACCTTCGCCCCAAGCAATAAAGCCGTGGACAAAGCTGAAAGGGTTGATCGCCCATGTAGCGTCGTCTTCGATCTCGGTCTGCTCTGCGCCGAACACCCAATGGCCGGTCTTGTCCATCTTGATGATGACAGAGCCCGCGCCGTCAGGGACGCCCGCGCTGATCGAACGCAAGCTAGAGGCGAGAGACGCAACTGAAGGAAGGTTAGCACCACCGAACACTGTAAGATTTGACATTCGTTTTCTCCTTAGACGAGTTTACCAAGAGCGGCGGACAGTTGTGCGCCGATCTGCAACACCGCCGGGCGAGGATCATCCTCTGACGCCAGCGTGTTACCCGATGAGACAGAGACGACGTGATCGTCAGGCAGCGCAAGCTTGTGCTTCTTCAGCACCTTCTCGGCCTTCGCAGGACTCAAGATCGTCATCTCTGTCAATTCCATTGCATTAACACCCATTGCGCGCATGGCTTCAAGGGCTTTGTTCTCGTCCA
>Ga0209191_1001834_pt1 | contig 13695 bp, 13 predicted proteins | sample S_130626_EF_Meta_FD_187320 | JGI IMG/M metagenome (GOLD analysis project Ga0209191, IMG submission 187320) | Freshwater microbial communities from Lake Simoncouche, Canada to study carbon cycling - S_130626_EF_MetaG (SPAdes) (version 2) | ecosystem: Environmental > Aquatic > Freshwater > Lake ... | reverse complement strand
TGAGTCTTATCGCGCACAACAACAATGCAGTCATCACATGGTGCAGCCGATGTGATCTTTTCAATTAGATCTTGAGCAGAAATCATTTTCCAGCCTCCGCAACAGTATTGAGAATGTTTACTTTGTCGAAGATTGCCGCTGGGCAACCATGACTTACCGCTGCAATCTGACCTGGTTGGGCTTTACCGCAGTTAAAGGCACCGCCTAGAACATAGGTTGAAGGTCCGCCAACAACCTTCATTGATCCCCAGAAATCAGTTGTTGTTGCTTGATAAGCAACATCTTTGAGCTGACCAACAATCTTGCCGTTCTTAACACGGTGGAACTGTTGACCAGTAAATTGGAAGTTATAGCGCTGCATATCAATAGACCAGGATTTATCACCCTTAATGATGATTCCATCTTCCATTGAAGCAACCATTTCCTCATAAGTTGGACCTGTTGGATTTGGTTGCAAAGAAACGTTTGGCATGCGCTGAATTGGAACGTGAGCTGGGGAATCTGCAAAGGCGCAGCCATTGCTGCGATCGCGGTTAACGCGGGCAGCGATGCGGCGATCTAACTGATAACCAACAAGAACACCATCTTTAATGATGTCCCAGCGCTGGGCTGCAACGCCTTCATCATCAAAGCCCACAGTGCTAAGGCCATGAGGTGTGGCGCGATCACCAGTGACGTTCATGAGCTTTGAGCCATATTGGAGCGTATTTAACTTATCTGGTGTGGCAAAAGAGGTTCCGGCATAGTTGGCTTCATAACCAATTGCTCTATCTAGTTCAGTTGCATGGCCAATTGACTCGTGAATTGTTAACCAAAGATTTGATGGATGAACTAATACGTCATAGCGACCAGGTTCAACTGAAGGTGCTGCAACTTTCTCAGCCAAAAGGGAGGGAAGCTCTGCAATTTCATCATCCCATTTCCAATGGGAGTTACCCATCCACTCCCAGCCAAAGCCTGCGGGCTGTGCCAAGGTGCGCATGGATTCAAAACCATGATCTCCAATGGAGATTGCCTCAATCTGAGTTTGCATGCGCACACGTTGCTGTGTGGTGCTGGTGCCATATGAATCGGCGTAGTGCTTTTGTTCTTTAACAAACATAGTGTGAGCAGATGTGTGATTAACGTTTGTGCTCTTGAGCAGGCGATTACTTAAATCTGCTAAGCGATCCTTCTTATCTGAATCAGATACAGAGAATGGATCGATTTCATACTCAGATACCCAGGTTTGGTTTGCATACACAGGCTCTGTTACAAGTGAGACTAACTCTGTTGAAAGTGGCTTTGATGTTTTCGCCATTGCAACTGCAGTTAGCGCCAGCTTCTTGGCAACATCGACAGAGATTTCAGGAGATGAAGCAAAGCCCCACGCTCCATTGACGATAACGCGAACGCCTAAACCGGCGATGGATTCATCACTTTGAGTCTCCGGGCGGGCATCGCGCAAAGAGAGCAATCCAGTGCGCGTGTGCTCTATTCGCACATCAACATGGGATGCACCGGCATCTTTTGCGGTGCTAATCGCGGCATCACTAACGGCTGCTAGTGGAAGGGCTAGGAAATCTGCATCTACGGTTTTGTTCACCCCCGCACCCTATGTCAATCAAGGCGCTGATGCATAGAGAACGCTCTACCGAAGATTGATTTGCAGTCCCGCTGAATTGGCTTTACGATTTAGATGTTTAAGGGGAGTACCTCACTACAGCTACCTCGTCAATACGGTGTAAAAACCCGGGGCGCTGGCCGTTAATTCGGTTAGGGAGACCTTGACCATGTTCTATTCATGGCTATCAAGGGAGAATTTCATGCAGGTTTCAACACTCATCTGGTCACTTACCGTTGGACTTATTCTTGGTCTAATTTTAATTGATTTGTTCACAGCTTCACGCAAAGCTCACGATGTTAAATTCAAAGAGGCAGTAGCTGCTACAACCTTCTATGTCAGCGTTTCGATCGGCTTCGGATTGTGGGTGTGGTCCTACTTTGGATCAACGTATGGAACTGAATTCTTCGCTGCCTATTTAGTTGAGTATTCACTTTCAATCGACAACTTATTCATTTTCGTAATTATTTTGGCGCAGTTTTCCGTTCCAAGTATCCATCACCAAAGAGTCCTATTAATTGGCGTGTTGCTGGCATTAGTATTTAGAGCTGTCTTCATCTCAATTGGAGCAGTTGCAATCTCAGCCTTCTCATTCACCTTTGCAATATTTGGTGCAATCCTCATTTGGACCGGAATCGGACTCTTTAAGCATTGGAACGAAGATCCTGAGCCTGATGATAATTTCATGGTGAGCACACTGAGAAAACGCATGCCTATGGTGGATGAATTTCATGGTTCAAAGCTATTCATTAAACTCAATGGCAAGCGCTTTGCTACACCCATGTTCCTAGTCATAGTTGCAATTGCCTCAACAGACTTACTTTTTGCTCTAGATTCAATTCCAGCAACATTTGGAGTTACATCCCAAACTTTCTTAGTCTTCACAGCAAATGCATTTGCTTTATTAGGACTACGAGCTTTGTATTTCCTCCTTAAGAGTCTGCTAGATAAGTTGATTTATCTTTCCTTGGGTCTTTCATTTATCTTGATGTTTATTGGCGCAAAATTGATGCTCACTTACGCCCACGAAGTATTCGATAATGTTCCAAAGATTCCAACCCCAGTTAGCCTTGCTGTGATCGCAACTATCTTGTTGATTTCAACAATTGCTAGCTTGATCAAGAGCAGGCAGAATCCTGAGATGAGAGCCCACGCTGGACGTATTTCTGGACATAAGGACACAGAGAAGAAATGAAGAAAAACTGGCTCCTTTTACCTAAAAGGTTCAGGCAAGTAATTGCTTTTACTGTTGGTTCTTTCTTAGTTCTGACTGGATTAGCCTTAGTTGTTCTTCCTGGTCCTTTCACTATGCCCCTAGTTATAGCTGGCTTAGTTGTTCTAGCCCTTGAGTTTGCTTGGGCTGAAAGACTCCTAATTAAAGCTAAACATCATGCGAGCAAGATTGTGCCGAAGAAATATAAGAAGTAAGTAGGGCATAATTGCGCAATGCCACAAAAAATTGCATGCGTTGAACTACATGCTGATCAATGGTCAAGGCTGCGTGATATCCGTTTAAAAGCGCTATTGGATAGCCCTCACGCATTTGGTGGCACCTATGAGAATGAAAAACTCTTTGATGAAGCCAGGTGGCGTTTAGATTTTGATAAGCAAGCGTTCATAGTCGCCTCCGTTGATGGTGTTGATGCAGCGATGATGTTTATTGAAAATCTAGAAGGTGACTTTGGAGCAAAATGCTGGGTTGGCGGATGTTGGAGTGATCCTGATTTTCGGGGAGTTGGCTTAATGCGTGCGATGTTTGAATTCTTAGATGAGCAAGCAAGTGCCAGAGATTGGCTAGTTCAGGGATTAGGCGTGTGGACAGATAATGATCTAGCAATTTCAGCTTATGAAAAATTAGGCTTCATCGAAATGGGTGGACCACAGCCAAGTACTCGCCAACCTGGAAAGTTTTATCAGCGAATGATTAGAAAAACGATTTCTTCTTAAATCTCTGAAAGTTGATACTTAGCTTTTGCCAGCCAAGCAGGATTAATCTCAACTCCCCAACCTGGACCTTGTGGAATTTGTATTTTTCCATCCTCGATGGCAAAGGGATCTCCAAGAAATAGCTCTTTTTGCCATGGGTAATATTCAAAACCTTCAATTGAAAACTCTAAATACTTTCCTGGATTAGGGATTGCACCCAGTAAGTGCATGGTGCAGATAGTGACAAGGGAAAGATTGGCACTATGAGGTGTAATGGGCATCCCCGCCTTTTTAGCCATCTCCACAACCTTGAGCGTTCTCCAGATCCCACCCATATACATAACATCTGGCTGTAAAACATCAACAGCACGCATTTCAATCATTCGTTGCCAGGTGACTAGATCCCAATCTTGTTCACCGCCGGTGACATCAATTTTTAATGCATCAGTTACTTGTTTCGTTTCCTCAAGCTCCCAGTATTTGCACGGTTCTTCAAAGTGGCTAATTCCCTCTGATTCCAATAGCGCTCCAATTCAATTGCGCGCTTGGGAGAAAAGCCACTGTTGCCATCTACTAATTTAGAGATGCCGTCACCGAGTGCACGTGCAACCACTGGCACAACTTCTTCTGTGCGACCTGGCCATTCATCAATATCGTTTCCACACTCTGCGCCTACGCGCCACTTAAATGCATCGAAGCCGAATTCATCACGCAGCTTTACCAAGCGATCTGCTTCATCCTTAGGTGTGATGTCACGGCGCATGGAGGATGCATATGTGCGAAGTTTCTTGGCGGTGCCGCCCAATAGTTCAACGACAGGTTTGCCTTCAACTTTGCCGCGCAGATCCCATAGGGCTGTATCTAAACCAGCATTGGCACGTGCACGATAACTTCCTGGAAACTTATGTTCGCGAGCTTCAACCAAAGTAACGAGTGCCCCAATATCGGAGGCATCTTTACCTAATACCCACGGTGCAACCTGGCGGTGAAAAACCTGTGCGGTGATGTCTGAGTGGTAGTTAGAAGTTTGTCCCCATCCGATGTCCCCATCAGATGTTGTTAACTTTACAAAGCAAACAAATTCATCAGTAAATGTTTCTAGCTTTGTAATTGAGCCAAAAATCATCCCGCAGCCTTCACGAAAACTGGCATGTCTAGAAGCGAGACTGTGACAGATGCTCCCGCACCTATTCCTGCAGCGTCTAAACTTGGAAGTTGGGCAGTAATTCGCGTTCCATCATTCATCGTGATGTTTAAGCGACATGAAGCTCCAAGAAAGCTTGCTGCAGCAACATGTGCATTTCCTGACTTACTGGCAACAACATCAATGCTCTCTGGGCGAACTAGAGCAATTCCAGTTCCAGATGTAACTGAGCCTGGAAGTGTTTTAACCACGCCTCCTAGAATCTCAATTGATCCGCCTGATACCTTGCCTGAGATTGGGTTGGTTAATCCAACGAATTCGGCAACAAATGAGGTTTTTGGACGGTCATAGAGTTCTGCAGGTGCAGCAATTTGTTCTAGCTGACCATTGCGCATGACTCCTACGCGATCAGCGATGCTTAAAGCTTCTTCTTGATCGTGAGTAACAAAGAGAGTTGTTGTTCCAAGTTCTAATTGAATGCGACGGATCTCTTCACGCAACTGCGTGCGAACCTTGGCATCAAGTGCTGAAAGCGGCTCATCAAGAAGTAGAACCTTTGGTGAAATTGCAAGTGCACGAGCTAAAGCAACGCGCTGTTGCTGACCACCAGAGAGTTGATGTGGGTAGTGATTTGCGTGAGTCGAAAGACCAACAAGATCGAGAAGTTCAGCTGAGCGTGCCTTGCGCTTATCGCCAGCGGTCTTATGCGCCTTTAGTTTTAAACCGTATTCAACATTCTCACGAGCAGTCATATGAGGAAAGAGTGAATAAGCCTGGAAAACCATTCCCATTCCGCGCTTGTTAGCGTTTTGGAAAGTTACATCTTTGCCATCAACAATGAGTTGACCACGATCTAACTCTTGCAAGCCAGCAAGGGCGCGAAGGGCCGTTGTCTTACCGCAACCTGATGGACCGAGTAGTGCTACGAGTTCACCTTGAGCAATATCAAGGCTTAAGCCATCGAGTGCTCTGACCTTTCCAAAATGCTTGGCGAGATCAACTAGTTGTACATATGTCGAGGAGCTCAACTTATGGTCCTTTCGGTTCAGACGAGGTCAACGTCAAGGACTTTGCCTTGGCGTTTTTTTGTAGGGATGGCTAGAAGTAGAACAAGTACAAAGAGAATTGAAGCCAGTGAAACTGCAACAGCCACGTTTCCATTAGTTCGACCGATTTGAGCGATTACAACCTGGAAAGTCTTGTAGTTAAGGATATTCGAAATCGTAAATTCACCCATAACAAGTGCTATCGCAATGAATGAACCATTGACGATGCCGGTCTTAATGGTTGGCATGATGATTCCAAAGATTACGCGGGACGTATTAGCGCCAAGAGTGCGGGCAGCCTCTGCCAAGGTATGGATATCTACTGCATCTAGGGCAGCAGATAAGGATCGGTATGTGTAGGGCAAAATCAACATTGAATACACACCAGAGAGTGTGATGGGGGATTCAGTTAAGTGAATTGAAATCCAGCGGTAGAGAGGCGCGATACCAACCACAATCACGATTGCTGGGATTGCAAGTGGGAGCAAGCAGAGAAGTTCAAATGGACGGCGTAGCAATGGCAACTTTAAATGTACCCAAATTGCAGTTGGAACAATAAGAAAGAGAATGAGAGACATTACGATGCCTGCAGTTATAAGAGATTTTCCAATTGAGATCATTAAATCTGGTTGAGAAGGAATAATCTGCCACGCTCTAAATGTGCGGCCCTTATCTTGGAATCCAAAAGGCTTAGTTGAGAAATCAAACATTGCATATAAAGGCACCATCAAGTAAGCGCCAACTACAAAAATGATTGACCAGCGCCAGATACGAACGCCCCACGACTTCTTCATCGACGCTGTTCCCATCTACTAACACGACGGCGAAGTAGGGCATAGAAAGTCATTGCAATGATTACAACAACAACCATGTAGAAGGAAAGAGATTTAGCTTCGGCTGGATTAGATCCACCAGTCTCACTCGTTAACGCTGTTGCGATCTCAAGGGGAGTAAGGAAATCTGAAAGATTAATTAAAGTTTGTGCGGTTGCATAGGCAGAAAATGAGTTAACAAAGAGAAGGAGAGCGGCTCCAGCGAATGAAGGGGTAAGAATTGGAATACCAATTCGAAGCCAGTATTCCCAGGCCTTTCCACCAAGAGCATCAGATGCTTCGCGCCACTGTGGCTTTAGATTTTCAAGTGTTGGTAGGAAAACTAGAACCATCAGTGGGATCTGGAAAAAAGTGTAAAGAACACTCAAACCAAGCATCCCGTAGAGCCACGAAGAATCAGCTAGAAAAGTGTTAGGTGCAACTTTTAGAGCAATATTGGCAACAAGACCGTTAAAACCAAAGGTTGCTAGGAAAGCGAAGGTCAACATAACGCCACCGAACTGGGCGAGCACCGAGCTCAAAGCCACAGAGAAACGGTAGAAAATACCATCGCGCTTTCCATTAACTATCGCCCAAGCAAAGAGACCACCCATAATTGCACCAGCAATTGCTGTCTTAATTGAAATTTCGAGGGAGTTACCAAATGCGTGACGGGCGACAGGGGAGTTAAAAACTTCCTTTAAAACAGAGGTGCTGAATTTTCCATAATTATCTTGAAAAGCACCTGATGCAACATTCCATGTTGGGTAGAGAAGAAATAACCCACTAACAATAAGAAATGGAATTACACCTAGGTATGCGCTCTTACTGCGCCAATACCGAGAACCGGTCCTGCCAGTGGCAGAACCGGTTCCCTTGTATTGAAGCTGTGTCAATGAATTGACGTTTCTACTTAGTTAGTTCCTACTGCTGCAGGCCATGCTGTCTTTAGGTAAACACGAGCAGCTGCTGTCTGTGCTGCAGTTGCAGCCTCAGCAGTTACCTTGCTCTTACCAATTGAAGCCTTAGCCGCTGCTGATGCACGTCCAGTCTTTAGTAGCCATACCCAAAGAGTTGGAGTTGCTCCACCTTGTGCCCAAATGTCAGCACCTGTTTCGCTCAATGAATATTCCATCCATAGGCGAGCACATGCTGGGTGTGGTGCCCAAGCAGAAATAGCGTGGTTGTATGTAGAACCCACTGAAGCAGGTGTAAACATCTTCCAAACCTTGCCAGCAGCAGCCATGTTCTTAACAACTCCAGCTTGAATGTAGCCGTTGTCGATAACAACTGGTGTCTGACCTGAAGCAATTGTTGCCTCAGTTGGGTTTACGTTGATGAAGTTTCCTGCATCCTTTAACTTCTTGAAGAATGCAACACCCTTTGTAACATCATCAAATGTTCCGCCAAGTGCCTTATTGATCATGAAGATACCGTTCATAGCAGCAGATGAACCTAGTGGATCTCCGTTAAGTGCAATCTTGCCCTTGAACTTTGGATCTAGTAGATCGTTAAGGCTTGTGATTGTTCCAAGCGCTCCGCTGTAACCGATAGTCATTGTTCCTGTGTAGTTAGGAGTTACTTCAGCAGTTGGAGAAACTGTTGATGCAAACTGTAAGTAGTTCCAATTCTTTACCTTGTATGGAGCAAAAGTACCTGTGTTGAGGTACTTAACTGCTACTGCAAGACCAATATCAAATACGTCAGGTGAACGGTTAGTTCCCTTGTTTGTGACTGCAGCATCAATTTCTTCTTGTGAAGAACCTTCTGGGTTAGCTTCATCAACCTTGACGCCGTATGCCTTCTTGAAACCTTCAATTAGATCGCCATAGTTTGCCCAGTAGTGAGGCAAAGCGATTACGTTGAGCTGTCCTTCTTTCTTACATGCAGCTGCAAGACCAGCAAGTCCGCCACCTTGTGAGGCATTGGTGATCTTTGCGTAGTTTGTTACGGCTGATGCAGAAGAAGCACTTAGTGCAGGGATTGCTATTGCAACAACAAGTACTGCAGCAACAGATCCGCTAGTTAGTTTTGTAAACTTCACTACGTTCCTCCTAGTTGTAAGTGGTATGTGTTTTGTCATACATCCTTACCTCTTGCACTACACGTGTTGAGCGCAAGCGGTCGGGAATTTTGTACTTACGTAAAACGAATTAGTCAAAGACCAATACGTTTCGCGCCCCCTCCCCAGCCCTTAATCGATCAAAAGCTGAGTTAAGGCCTTCTAAACCTATCCGCTCAGATATGAGCTCGTCTAGGAATAGTTCACCATTTAGATAACTATTTACTAACGCTGGTACATCTTTTCTCAGGTTTGCTGAGCCAAAGTAGCAACCCTTAATTGACTGTTCATTGACAAAAGGGCCGGCATCAAGCGTGATCGTGGCGCCATTTTTCATAAGGCCAACCAAAATCAGCGTTCCATCTACTCCGACGGTGCCCCAAGCCTGCTGAATGGTGCTCTCACGACCGAGTGCTTCAAAGGCGTAGTCAACGCCGCCACAGATTTCCTTCACCATTGCCACAGGATCACTAGTGGCTCCATTGATGACATGAGTAGCGCCAACCTTTTTAGCTAAATCAAGTTTCTCCTGTGTTACATCCACCGCAATAATTGTTGTTGCACCAGCCATGCGGGCACCTTGCACAATATTTAATCCAACGCCGCCGCAACCAAAGACTGCAACTGTTGATCCAGGTTTTACTTTGGCGGTATTTATCACTGCGCCATAGCCAGTAAGAACTGCGCAACTAATTAACGCTGCGCGATCAAGCGGCATCTCTTTAGGAATAGCGACTGCGCCAGATGCTGGCACGACAACATACTCTGCAAATGAGGCAACGGTTAAAAAGTGATTGAGTTTTTCACCGTTTTGGGAAAGGCGTGATGTGCCATCAAATAGGCCGCCAACTGACATTGCATTACCGGCAGTTGCGCAATAGTTAGAGCGCCCACTTGCACAGTATTCACAAGTTCCACAGCTAGGAACGATAGACATGATGACGTGGTCTCCAACTGAAAATCCCTTTACATCTGCGCCAACTTCAACAATGACACCAGCTGCTTCATGGCCAATAACTGCAGGAAATGGAACAAGCTTTCGCTTTCCATCCACGGCGTTTAAATCACTTGCGCACAATCCACTTGCTGCAACTTTTACAAGGAGTTCTCCAGATTTTGGCTTATCGAGTTCAACTTCGCGAACTTCAAACTTTGAACCAATGCCATCTAGAACCGCTGCCTTCATTTTCACGTTCTAACCCCTTAGAAATTAAAGCCTTGCTCCGATGAGAGAAAGACTAACCCTTGATTTCTAACGGGGCTACTAAATACCAAGCCAAAACCTGAGTGTTCATCCAGTTGCAAGGATTGGTTCATATAGTGAAACTTTTTAGGCAGAAGCTAATTAAGATCTACCCACGTTGTTTTGAGTGCACTGTAGGCATCGAGTGCATGCAGAGACTTATCGCGTCCGTTGCCAGATGCCCCAAAGCCACCAAATGGTGTGATGACATCGAGCATGTCAAAGGTGTTCACCCAGACAGTTCCGGCACGAAGTTTTCGAGCAAACTTATGTGCTCGGGCAACGTTATTTGTCCACACCGATGCTGCAAGTCCGTATTCAGTTCCGTTCGCCAACTGCAAAGCCTCAGCTTCATCTTTAGCATCGATAGCAACTAGAACAGGTCCAAAGATTTCTTCTTGTGCAAGACGTGAAGCAGGTTTGACGTTATCAATCAACGTTGGCTTAATCAGCAAATCGTTCCCTGAAGTTTTTTGACCACCATAAACAACCTTTTCACCATCTTGGCCAACAAGGTCAAGATAGGCGTTAACGCGATCGCGTTGTAGTTCAGAGACAAGTCCTGCCATTTGTGTTGTTGGATCAAATTGATTGCCCACGACAAAGCTCTCTAAGAATTTATGTAGGTGCGTAAATAACTCTTCTTTCGCGCCTTTTTCAACGATGATGCGTGAACCTGCATTACATGTCTGGCCCGCGTTGTAATAAATAGCCCAGGCGATAGTTGATGCAGCAGCTTCTAAGTCGGTGCAGTCGTTGAGAACAACTTGCGGGCTCTTGCCACCGAGTTCGAGTGAAACCTGTTTCATATTTGATTCTGCGGCGTATTGCATCATTTTGCGACCAGTTGGACCACTGCCTGTAAATGCGATTTTTGCAACATCCATGTGACGTGCAAGTGCTTGTCCAGCCTCTGCGCCAAGGCCCGGCACAACATTAAAAACTCCAGCAGGTAATCCTGCAGCAATGGCTAGCTCTGCCATTTTAAGCGCACTCAAAGATGAATTTTCTGCCGGCTTTACAACAATCGTGTTACCCATGGCCAACGCTGGGCCCAATTTCCAACTAGTAATCATCATGGGATAGTTCCAAGGAACAACTGCACCAATAACTCCAAGAGGTTCACGTGTGACCATGGCGAGAGCGTTGCGTGGTGCTGGTGCAATTTCATCGTAAGTCTTGTCAATAGTCTCTGCATACCACTGGATCACTCGCGCAGAGTTAGGTGCATCCACACTCAATGCATCGCTAATGGGGCGTCCTGTGTCGATTGCTTCTAGTAGTGCTAATTCTTCTCTGTTCTCATTTAATAACTGAGCCCAGCGCAACATAATCGCTTTCTTATCGCGCGGATTCATCTCACTCCAGATACCAGAGTCAAAAGCTTTCTTAGCTGATGCAACTGCGCGATTTATGTCCTCGCCATCACCGGAAGCCACATTACAAATTAAGTGACCATCACTAGGAGAGTAGTTCTCAAAAGTCTTTCCACTGGCAGCATCAACGTATTTTCCATCAATAAAAATCTGTGATTGAGGCTTGAGATCAAGTGCGCGGGACTGCCAAGTTTTTGTATCAGACATGTAAGAGATGCTATCGGTTCAGGGTTAATTCTTAGTAACTCGATAAGTAACAAGAGTTGGGTCTGTGGCATAGGCAATGCGCACACCAGCAGCCTTAGTTGTTGCCAACCCATCAAGAATCTGTGATGTTAAAACTTCACCAGGTGCAACTACAGCAACACCTGGGGGATAGGGGGCAATTAAGTCTGCTGAAACTCGGCCCAGGCAATCTTTGGCAGCCACCATCTCGGTATCGGCAAAGTAGGCATCTCGCATCGAGATGGCAACCGTTGGAACTACCGACCAGCTCAGCGATGTGGCAGTTGGGCGGGGGGTTGCTTGTAGTGAGGTAAGAATTGGAACGAGCGCAGCAGCTAATTGCTCAAACTCTTCGGATGAATCAGCCAGAGTTGCAATGAAAACAACAGTGTCACTATCGGCCATCTCAACACGGATGCCTTGTCCTTGTAGCTTCTTTTCAATCTCAACTCCGGATGCATCTAATTGATTAGCGCGCAGAACAATCTTTGCTGGATCAAAGCGGCCCGCGACAAAATCACTAGAATTTAAAAAGATTGGTAAGTCAAAGTGAGATTGAACTGAGTTCTTAAAAGCATTTACATTGCTAACTAATTGAGAGATTAATGCATCCCCGCGTGTTTGTAGTAGAGCACGGCATGCATCAATAGATGCCAGGGGAGCACCGGCAGGTGAGGTGGTGTGAGTAGTTTCAAAGCTTTGCTCTATGCGATCTAGGTTAAGAAGTTTTCCCTGGGCAAGTAGAAGTGCTGATGCACTGTAACCAGGAAGAGCTTTGTGAACACTAGTGATGAGTGCATCAGCACCCAACTGCAAGCAATGCTGTGGTGTTAAAGATGAAAAACCAAAGTGACCACCCCATGCAGCATCCACAATGACTGGAATTGAATGTGAGTGCGAACTTTTAACTAATGCAGGTAAATCTGACAAAGTCCCTAAGTAGCCTGGCTCAGTTAAAAGTAGCGCAATCGGTTTTTGACTAATTACTTTTTCAAACTCAGCCACTGGAATTCCAGTTGGCACACCTGTTGCTGCGTCAATTTGCGGAGATAGCCAGATGGGTTCAAGGCCTGCTAATACAAGAGCGCTAAGAATTGAACGGTGCGCAGTGCGAGAGAGTGCAACTTTGTCTCCGGGTTTTCCAAGTGCCAAGATCATTGCCTGATTAGCATGAGTTGACCCACCAGTTGAAAAGCGAGCAGAATCTGCATTCCACAATGTGGCTGCTATTGCTTCAGCTTTCTTTAGAACCTGGTTGGTTAACTTGATCTCATCTAAACCACCATATAAAGGCGTATCACCATCAACGACCACCCCTAAGCCCGCATCTAGGCGTGAGGCTCTTTGTTTGTGACCTGGGATGGTGAAAGGCGTGCGCTTAGTTTCAAAGTAAGAAAGGTAGGCATCTAGCAGCGGTGCCGAATCTCTCAGTGAACTCATAGCGCCAAGGGTAACTACTAGGTCCTCTGATGCGAAATAAGGCCTTAGACTTTTCCCATGACCACACTTACTAATCTGACTCAAGAACGTCGCTTGGTTACCGCTATTCCGGGACCAAAATCTACTGAGGCGCTTAAGCGTCGCACGGAAGCGACTTCTGGAGGATTGGGTATGGCAATTCCCGTTGTAATTGAACGTGCAAGTGATGCCATCTTGCTCGATATTGATGGCAACCAGATTATTGATCTAGGTTCAGGAATTGGCGTTACAAACGTAGGTAATGCCGCCCAACGTGTTGTTGATCGCGTTATCGAACAAGTGCAAGCTTTCACACATACCTGTTTCACTGTTGCTCCATATATGAACTACATCGAAGTATGCGAAAAACTCAATGCAATGACACCTGGTTCACATAAGAAGAAGTCATTACTTGTTAACTCAGGTGCTGAAGCTGTTGAGAACGCTGTAAAGATTGCGCGCCACTACACCAAGCGCCCGGCAATTGTTGTTTTCGAGCACAGTTATCACGGCCGTACAAATTTAACTATGGCGCTAACTGCAAAGAACATGCCATACAAGGAGGGCTTTGGTCCTTTTGCTCCTGAGGTGTATCGCGTGCCAATGCCTTATTCATTTCATTGGGTGGGAGATCAAGCAACTATTTCGCAAGATGCCATTGAGATGGTTACACACAAAATTGAGAAAGAAATTGGAGCACATAACGTTGCTGCGATTTTAATTGAGCCAATCCAAGGCGAAGGTGGATTTATCGTTCCACCTAAGGGATTCCTTCCAGCTCTAGCAAAATATTCAAAAGA
>Ga0209191_1001831_pt1 | contig 13709 bp, 10 predicted proteins | sample S_130626_EF_Meta_FD_187320 | JGI IMG/M metagenome (GOLD analysis project Ga0209191, IMG submission 187320) | Freshwater microbial communities from Lake Simoncouche, Canada to study carbon cycling - S_130626_EF_MetaG (SPAdes) (version 2) | ecosystem: Environmental > Aquatic > Freshwater > Lake ... | reverse complement strand
CGTTGGCACTAAAGTTTTTGGAGCAAATGACGCGCGAAACTAAATTAATAGAATCGATTTTACCTTTGGTCCGCTGGCATGGTCAACCGTACGAGCTGTGGAAAACAAAATCAGGCGATGCCTCGGTACGTCGTTTGGCCAAAAAAGTGAATCGTATTGATCGATTAATACGTATCGACTCCGCCGATCGTCAGGGTCGTGGTCCCGCTTCTCGCGGTGTGCCATCTCCACAAGGCGCATGGTTGCTCGAGCGTTCACAGGCACTGCACGTAGAAGCGTCGGCTCCCAAAGCAATCTTGATGGGACGTCACTTGATTGCTTTGGGTTACAAGCCTTCAGGTCTGTTTACAAAAATTCTCAATGATGCGAATGAAGCACAAATGGATGGAGTATTTACCGATGAATCTTCTGGGCTGATTTGGTTAAAAGAATATTTATCTAAAAATAATTTATAAATGAGTGCTGAGTCTGAAAAATGGAATAATCTGATCAAGTCGCCCGTCGACTGGACGACGGTATTATCCACTGTTTTAAAAGATTTTGAGTGTATCACAGGAACCATTCACCGCACAGACTCTCAGACTGGGCTCTTAGTTTTAACCGCCCACCAAGGCATTCCGCCCTTTGTTTTAGACAAGATTCAGACAATTCCTTTTGGAAAGGGGATTGCCGGTTGTGCGGCGGAGAGACGTGAAGCTGTGCAACTGTGTAATTTGCAAATCGACGCAACAGGTGTAGCTAAACCAGCAGCTAAACAAACTAATGTTCAAGGCGCTTTAGCCATTCCTTTAATCAATGCCGAAAACAAAGTCGTCGGTGTTTTGGGAATCGGAAAAATGCAGCCTTATGAGTTTTCGGACGAAGAGATTTCCCGAATCGATCTCATCGGAAAAATTATTCAAAAAGGATTTTAATTTTTTAAGGCCTGTCCTGTGGGTGAATCTTTGGTCTTCTTGAGATTCTCCGGTGGGCCTTCAAAAATAATTTGTCCGCCGTCTTTGCCTCCCGTGGGTCCTAACTCAATGGCCCAATCTGCGGATAAAATAACATCGGATTGGTGTTCGATGACGATGAGTGTCGCACCCGCATCGCGCAGTCGTCCTAAAAGTTTTAAGAGTTTGGCGATGTCATCCCAATGTAGTCCCGTGGTCGGCTCATCGAGCACGTAGAGTCGTCCCGAGTGATCGCGTCGGGAGAGTTCAGAGGCCAGTTTTAATCGTTGAGCTTCGCCGCCTGAGAGGGTGTTCGCAGCTTGGCCTAATTTTAGATAACCAAGGCCCACTTCTTCGAGGGTGCGAAGCTTTTCGGCCAAGCGGGGTTGGGCTTTAAAGACTTCAACGGCTTCTTTGACCGAGAGCTTTAAGGCGTCGGAAATATTTAATCCTTTGAAGCGTACTTCGAGGGTTTCGCGATTAAATCGGCGACCCGCACAGCTTGGACATTCCACGAATGTTTCTCCAAGGAATTGCATATCCAGGGCAACGAAGCCTTCGCCCGTACAAGTTTCACAACGTCCACCACGAACATTAAAACTAAATCGTCCAGCATTATACCCGCGCACTTTAGCGAGTGGAAGTGATGACCAAAGTTCACGCATTAAATCCATAATCCCCGTGAAGGTTGCTGGATTGGATCGTGGGCTGCGTCCGATAGGTTCTTGGTCGACTGCAGTGAAGGCGTTTATTTTTTCGAGTCCTTCAATTCCGCCGTGAACTCCAGGAATGAGTTTCGCGCCATTAATTTTGCGTGCGGCGACAGCAGATAAAATATCAATTGCGAGTGTGCTTTTTCCTGAACCAGAAACGCCACAGACAGCGGTAATATTTCCAATCGGGAACTTCACTGTAAGATTTTTTAAATTATTCTCTTTGGCGTTTTTGACGGTGATGAATTCCTGACCAATCGCTTTACGTTTAATAATATTTTCTAAACTTGCCCTACCTGACAGATAGGCCCCGGTTCGAGAAGTAGCATGTTTTTTACACTGATCGGGCGTTCCTTCAAATACGACTTTACCCCCGTCGATACCAGCTCCCGGGCCCATTTCTACAAGGTGATCGGCAGCCAGCATCATATCGCGGTCATGTTCCACGACCACCAAAGTATTTTCGAGGTCACGTAATCCGTGGAGTGATTTAATCAGGCGGCTGTGATCTGCTGGGTGAAGTCCGATACTTGGCTCATCCAGTACATAGGTAACGCCTACAAGTCCGAGACCGAGTTGGGTGGCGAGACGAACACGCTGACCTTCGCCGCCAGAGAGTGAATTAATTTCTCGATTAAGTGTGAGGTAGGTTAGGCCCGCATCATTCAGAAAGGTAAGCCTTTGTTCGAGTCCACGTCGGGCTTCTTCCAGACTTCTAACCGAATCTAACTCAGAAAGTTTTTGCGTGAAACCTAAAGCCTCAGGAATGGTGAGTGCTAAAAAGTCTGCGATGTTTTTTCCCGCAAGTTTAAGTGAGAGGGCGGCAGGATTGAGACGTTGTCCGTGGCAAGTTGTGCAAGTCGATCCGGATTGGAACTGTAAGAGCCTTTGGCGGAGAGATTCGCCCGTAGTTGTGCGAAAAGCTTCGGCTAACTCAGCAAACATCCCTTCCCATTTTGATTCAATCAGTTTACGACCCTTTTTCGGTGGGAGTAGAAAAATTCTTTGAGGGTCTCCGTGTAATAATATCTTTTTTATTTCAGGAGAAAGTTCTGACCATGGTTTTTTGAGGTCGAAAGGTAACTGTTCGGCCAGTGCTCGCGTAATCGCATTGCGACGAATCAAGGTTTTGCGCGTCGCACATTTCCAAGGTTTTACGGCACCCTCATCGATGGAAAGTTTTTCGTTCGGAATCGAAAGGGCCTCTTGGAATTTAAGCTGTCGACCCAATCCGCCACAATCAGGACAGGCGCCCGAGGGATGATTGTGTGAAAGTGCGCGCGGCTCTAAAGGTTCGTAAACCTCTCCGCATTTCTCGCAGGATAAGTTAAGAGAAACTGGATATTCCTTCCAAGTTTGGTCGGTGGACTCAGCTAAAACGACAGCTCTTTGACGGCCTTCGCGGAAGGCAAGTTCGAGTGAGTCGGCGAGGCGACTACGTTGATCTGCACCAGTGACGAGACGGTCGACCACGACTTCGAGTGTTAAATTTTCGCGACCTTTGAGAATGCCTTCAGCTTCCTCGGTGGTGACAATTTGTTTATTGAGACGAACACGCGTGAAGCCACGTCGACTGAGATCGGCGCAATTTTCAAGGAGCACGGAAGGTCGATCGTGATTAACTGGTGCAACGATGATGACTTTAGTACCTGCGGGAATTTTTTCTAAACTACGGAGGGTATCATCGAGTGAACGCTGTTTGATGGGAGCACCGTCTTTTAAACAGAAACGCTGACCGCCTAAAATCCAAAGAGGGCGGGCGTGGTCGGCGATTTCGGTGAGGGTCGCGATGGTGGAACGCGGATTGGTGTTACCCTGAGTGCGTTGGGCGATGGCGATGACAGGGGAGAGGCCTTTGATGAAATCGATATCGGGTCGATTGACAGATTCAAGGAGGCCGCGTGCTTTGGCCGAAAGGGATTCCAAGTATTGTCGCGAGCCCTCAGCATGTAAGGTGTCGAAAGCCAGCGATGATTTACCGGATCCACTCAAGCCCGTAATCACCGTCAACTGATGTCGCGGGATGATGAGTTCGACGTTTTTGAGGTTATGGGTGCGGGCGCCCTTAATGTGGATGGGTGAACTCAAAGTCTTATTTATTTAGCTTTTTAAGGAAAAACCGCAAATCAGCCAGAATGTATTTAATGACTTTGGCTGGTCGTTAATAACTTTTATTTAAATCACTTTCTCTCCCGCTTGTAAACGTTCATGGTGAAGTCCATGCCATGGTTACTTTTTATCTGTCTGATTTGGATACATCCGGCCCTTTACGCGGATAAGTCTGAGCCGCGCATTCTCTTTTTAGGAGATGATAATACCTTTCACGGTGGCTGGGTTGTCGAAGTGGAGTCGGCCATACGTGCGCAAAGAGGGTATGCCCGCGCAAGTATCGTTAACATGGGACTGTTGAGTGAAACCGTTTCAGGTTTGTCCGAGCCGGGGCATGCGGGTGGAAGCTTTACACGGCCTCATTTAAAGAACCGATTGAGTCGAGTTTTGACTCAATACAAACCAACGCTGGTGATTGCTCAGTACGGGATGAATGATGGCATTTATTTACCGATGGATGAGAAACGTTTCAAAGCGTTCCAAGAGGGTATTATCAATTTGAGAGATGACTGCATCAAGTCGGGCGCAAAAATTATTTTACTAACACCTTCACTCTATGCAGCTGATCAACTTCCCGAAGAGAAGGAGTACGAAAAAGTTCTACGGGCGTACTCGGCGTGGATGGTCGCTCAGCGCAAAGTAGGTTGGCAGGTGATTGATGTGCATTCACGTTTATTGCTGGAATATAAAAATGCTAAACTTGCGGATCCGAAATTTATTTTTGCCAATGACGGAGTACACCCGACAGAAAAAGGGCACAGTTTGATTGCTCGTTCCGTTTGGGGTGGATTGGCACCCGGTATGATGTGGCTGAAGGATACTCCCTTGGTTTCCGATAGTGCCAAATTGAGGCCACTTTATAAGAGTATGGTTGTACTTCGTAATGCCTGGCTCTCGGAAACGGGATTTAATCACCCCTTGGTCAATCAGGGACTATCCCTCGATACCGCAGAAATGCGTTCTACTGAGTACTTAAAGGAGTATTTCAAGGGACTTTAGAGCTTAAAATTAACCCCCAAGTGGTACATTTTCGTCACTCGTTTGTCACAAAAGAATGTTATAGTTTAGGTTCTCTTATGAAACAAACATTAACCTCATTGTCTCTTCTCGTTTTCGCAACCTCAGTGCTCTCCGCACAAGATGCTTCGAAATCAAAATCCACTCTTGATGCTGGGCTTCCTGATTACGCAGTCAGCTCTGGTGTTTCTGGTAATTTAAATTCAGTTGGATCCGACACATTGAATAACCTCATGACCTTCTGGGCTGAAGGTTTCAAAGCTAAATATCCTAACGTAAATATTCAAATTGAAGGTAAGGGTTCATCCACTGCTCCCACCGCTCTTACTTCAGGTTCCGCTCAACTCGGACCTATGAGCCGCGAAATGAAGTCCAGTGAAGTTGCTGCTTTCGCTGGCAAGTTCGGTTACAAGCCTACTAAGATTGCTGTAGCGATTGATGCACTCGCCGTTTTCGTACACAAAGATAACTCACTCACTGGACTCAGCCTCGCTCAAGTTGACTCCATCTTCTCTTCAACTCGCAAACGTGGTGCGCAAGCTGCTGACACCTGGGGTGCCGTCGGTGCGAAAGGTGATCTCGCCGGCAAAACTATTTCAACCTTCGGTCGTAACTCCGCTTCTGGCACTTACGGTTTCTTCAAAGAAAAAGCCTTACAGAATGGCGACTACAAAGGTTCAGTAAAAGAACAAGCAGGCTCATCGGCCGTGGTTCAAGGTGTTGCTTCTGACCTCAGCGCTGTAGGTTACTCGGGTATCGGTTACAAAACATCGGGCGTTAAGGCCTTAGCTTTAGCGGTTAAAGACAGCGGACCTTTCGTTGAGCCTTCTTACGAAAACTGCCTCAATGGTACCTATCCATTAGCTCGTTACCTCTACGTCTATGTTAACAAATCTCCTAACAAGGAGATGGATAAGCTCACCAGCGAATTTATCACTTACGTAGTTTCCAAACAAGGCCAAGAAATCACGGTCAAAGATGGTTACTACCCACTTCCTGCTGATGTTGCTTCCGAAAGCCGCGTCGCTCTGAAGTATTACAGCGCTGAGTAATTTGGTCTCGATCCGTCCCATTGCCACCACGCCGTTTGGCCGGTTAATAAAGTGCAATGGGTACGGACTCGGGTCCTCCTCTTTTAGATTGGCGGATTTTTCTGCCATGTTTTATTTAACGTCTGTCAACCGTTCTGCATAAATTACATGGAGGAAAATCAATCTAAGTCTACCGAACAACTCTCTGAATCTCGATTTCAGGTGAGTCGGTCGACTCTGTTGATTGATTTATGGATGGGACGAATTATCCGCCTCGGTGGAATCAGCGTCGTGATTGCTGTGTTTGGAATGCTGATTTTTTTAGTTTCTCAAATCTTCCCATTATTCTCGAAGGCCAAGGTTGAGCCACTAGCTCCGGTAGATTTCACGTCAGCCAGCAGTGTCGCTTGGGGCGAAGATGAATACGGGGAATTGCCATACAGCTGCGATGCGAAGGGGAATATTTCGTTTCGCAAAGCCAAGGATGGATCACTCGTCAAAACTTGGACAGCAGACTTTAAAACCACCCCAACCACGATTGAGGGTCAAACCACACCTGCGGTTACAATCCCGGTTACGGCAGTTAAAACTTACTCGCGCGATGGTATAGTTTTATTGGGATTAGCTGATGGGAGTGTCAGAGAATTAAAAATTAGTTATAAAATTACCTTCGCAAAAAATGGTACTCGTGAACTCGAGCCGAGTGTAGATCTGCAGTATGCAGGTAAAATCAGCGAATTGAATGGCCCGATTTTAGAAGCTTGGAGTGTTAAGGGCGCTGAGGGTAAACTGTATCTCTGTCGTCAACAAAAAGACGGTCACGACGTCATCACGGGCCGCCGTTTGCTTGAACGTAAGGGCTTGAGTGGAAAAGCCAAAGTTACGGTCAGTGAACCTTTTTCCATCGCCGCTGACGTCGTCGACCTCGAGCGCGTTTTAGTTCCTTCCACGGCCGATTCACTTTTAGTCATTCGCAAAACTGGCGAAGTAAGAGTTTATCAGAACAACGAAAATACTTTTTCTCTACTCCAGTCATTTAAACCTTTCGGTGAGGCTAAAAATCCACAAATCGCTGCGGCTGGTTTTATTTTCGGAAATGTATCTGTCGTTTTCCAGGGTAATCAAAACGAAGAAGTGGTTTGGTCTCTCTATCCTCAAAAACAGGTTGATGGACAAATGCTTCGTCGCTGGGGCAAGATTCATGATTGCGAAACGCTTGCGGGAGTAGGGCAGGGTATTTTCCCAGCAGCCGGTAATAAATGTTATCTCTCGGTGGCGGGTGGTCGTATGCAAATTCGTAATATGACGAATGAGTCAGTACGTTGGGAGGGGGCTGCTCCTGCTTCGCCGATTAAACAAGTAGTTTTTTCCAGAAATTATAATCGGTTCTCCGTACTTTGTGACGACGGAAAAGTTTATCGCTGGGCAATTACCGATCACCACCCCGAAGCATCGTGGAATACCTTCTTCGGTAAAATTTGGTACGAAGGTGCGGAAGGTCCAGACTACACTTGGCAGTCGAGCTCTGGCTCAGATGAATTTGAAGCGAAGTACTCTTTGATTCCATTAATCTACGGCACCGTGAAGGGTACCTTTTACGCTCTGCTTTTTGCTATTCCCATTGCACTCTTAGCGGCGGTTTATGTTTCTCACTTTTTACGACCCGAGTGGAAACTTTTCATTAAGCCGTTGATGGAAATCATGGCTTCGTTGCCATCGGTTGTCTTGGGCTTCCTCGCTGGCCTCTGGCTCGCTCCACTCGTCGATACTCATTTAATTCCGATTCTTTGCGTGATCGCGATTCTCGCTCCGAGTGCTCTTTTTGCCGGTTATGTTTGGTCGAAGTTACCACAGCCCGTTCGTCGTCGTGTCGGTGCTGGTTGGGAATTTGCCTACCTGTTCCCGTTCATTGTGCTGTGTGCGTATGGTGCTTGGCAATTGGGCCCCGTCATTGAATCGACTTTCTTTACAGTGAAAGATTTGGCATCAGGACAAAACATCGCTGACTTCCGTGAATGGTGGCGTCAAAGCACCGGGCTTAGTTACGATGCACGTAACTCGCTCGTCGTGGGTTTTGTGATGGGCTTCGCCGTCATCCCTATCGTCTTCACGATTGCAGAAGACGCCTTATCCAATGTGCCCAACTCTTTAATCTCGGGCTCATTGGCCCTCGGTGCAAGTCGCTGGCAAACCGTTTGGACTGTTGTTGTGCCCACGGCCGTTTCTGGAATTCTCTCAGCAATCATGATTGGTTTTGGACGTGCCGTCGGCGAAACGATGATCGTCGTAATGGCCACTGGAAACACGGCTGTCATGGAGGCTAATCCATTCAACGGTATGCGTACGCTTTCAGCTAATATCGCGGTTGAACTGCCTGAAGCTGCGGCCGGGGAAACTCACTTCCGTGCACTTTTCTTGGGGGCCTGTTGTTTATTTGCTCTCACCTTCGTCGTTAATACCTTTGCCGAAACACTTCGTCAGCGTCTTAGGGAGCGCTATAAAATGAACTAAACATGGCCTCTTCAACTTCCGATAATGCTACGCCTAAAGGGGAGCCATGGGTTTGGTTTACCAGCGTGGGACTTTTGATTGGTCTGTCGATGGTCGCTGGCTTGTTGGTGTTGGTTTTAGTTAATGGCTTCTCCGTTTTCTGGGCACCGCAAGTGCCAACCGTTAAACTCAAAGATGGTACAGAAATCGTCGGACAATTTGTCCAACGCCGCATTCGTCCCAACTCACCTGCATCGGATCCACAATACGAACGCCAATACCAAATCGGCCTCCGTGAACTAAATAACACCTCCTATGTTTGGGTCGATGAACTTAACATCACCGACGAAAAATTTACTACAGAAACACTGGGTTTAGAGAGAATGGAAAACGGTCCAGCGTTTATTAGTCCCAAAACGATTGTCGACTCCGCGGGCAAACAGCACGCGATTGATGCCAATGCTTTTACTATTATTAATGTTGAGGTGGAAAAAGCGACTGAGATTCGCGAGCGTGTTTTAGATATTAACCAGAATAAAATCGGCCTCGTGAATGCAGAAATGGAAGAGACACGAATTTCATTACGTCGTGCCGAAGATCGCCAAGAACCCACTGTTGAACTGACGGATAAGCTTAAAGCTTTAGATACAAAATTCGCCGAACTAAAAAAAGAGGCTGACGAAATTTCGAAACTTACGGCACTGGCACATCTTGAAGGAGTTGATGCTAAAGGTCGCTCCGTGACGATTCCGTTCGCAGGTATTGTGCGAGCTTGGGAGCCGAATCGGATGACTACGATGGATCGCATTGGTTTATTGTTCAGCCGAATGCGTGAATTTTTATTCGATGCCCCGCGCGAGGCTAATACCGAAGGCGGTTTAATGCCTGCCATCTTCGGCACGCTCGTGATGACGGTATTTATGAGTTTATTAGTTACGCCCGTGGGTGTGATTGCAGCGATTTATTTAAAAGAATATGCGAAAGATGGTACCGTCTTACGCGTCGTCCGCATTTGCGTTAATAATTTAGCCGGTGTTCCTTCCATCGTCTTCGGCGTCTTCGGTCTCGGTTTCTTTGTCTATGTTCTCGGTGGTACTATCGACCAACTCTTTTTCTCCGATCAGTTGAAGTACAATAACAACACCCCTGTTTTTGGTACGGGCGGTTTATTGTGGTGTTCGCTAACACTCGCTTTGATGACGTTGCCGGTCGTGATTGTGGCTACCGAAGAAGCTTTATCTGCGGTACCTCGTGGTATGCGCGAAGCGTCGCTCGCGGCGGGTGCTTCCAAGTGGCAAACCATACGCGATATTTTATTACCTGCGTCGGCTCCTGGTATTTTAACGGGTGTGATTTTAGCGATGGCACGTGGGGCAGGGGAGGTCGCTCCGCTCATGATTGTGGGTGTGGTGAAACTCGCGCCTACGTTGCCGATTGATGGCTTGGCTCCTTTCTTACACCTCGATCGCAAGTTCATGCACCTCGGTTTCCATATTTACGATTTAGGCTTTCAGTCGCCTGACTCCGATGCAGCTCGCCCAATGGTTTTTGCGACAACGCTTCTCTTAATCATCTTAGTCGTTTGCTTAAATCTCGGTGCCATCACCATTCGTAATCGACTCCGTGCCCGGTTTAAGGGCGCTTCCTTCTAATTTTATAACGCCATGAGTAACGCTCGCATCCAACCTCGTCCCGCCGCCGATACCACAGGTCGACCTGACTTTATCAGCATCAAGAACTTTGGTTTTTGGTACGGCGAAAAAAAGGCCCTCAAGTCCATGTCGCTCGACATTCCAGAGCGCCACGTCGTTGCCTTTATTGGTCCCTCGGGCTGTGGTAAATCTACGCTCTTACGTAATCTTAATCGTATGAATGATTTGGTGGATGGTATCCGTCATGAAGGGGATATCGCGATTAAAGGTCAGTCCATTTATGACCCAGGTCTGGAAGTCATTTCACTGCGTCGTCGCGTCGGCATGGTTTTCCAGAAATCCAATCCCTTCCCCAAGTCTATTTACGAAAACGTCGTTTTTGCACTTCGAGTGATGGGTGTAAAAAATCGTGCTACTCTTGATGAGGCTTGTGAAACTTCCCTGCGTAAAGCGGCGCTTTGGGACGAGGTTAAAGACCGCTTAAACGATAACGCCCTCGGACTTTCCGGAGGCCAAATGCAACGTCTCTGTATCGCCCGTGCGATTGCTAATCGCCCTGAAATCCTGCTCATGGATGAGCCTTGCTCAGCACTCGACCCGATTGCTACTGGTAAAATTGAGGAGCTGATTCACGAACTGAAAACACAATTCACTATCGTGATTGTGACTCACTCGATGCAACAGGCCGCTCGTGTCTCGGATCGTACGGCCTTCTTCTACTTGGGAGAGCTCGTCGAATATGACACGACCGAGAAGATTTTCATGAACCCAAGCCAAGCTCAAACCGAGGCTTATATTTCTGGTCGTTTTGGTTGAGTTCTAATTATTTTTATCACAAACTATCCTTATGCAACGATTCTTCCACGATGAACTCCGCCAACTGCAGGATAATTTAGTTCTAATGGGTGAGCGTTCGATTGATATGACTCGCCTCGTCATGCAAGCATTGGAAACAGGTGACGACAAGTTGGCACTCCAAGTACGCGGTATGGATGATGCGGTTGATGACTTAGAGAAGCTGGTCGATCGTGAAATCATGCGTTACCTCACACTGTTTGGTCCCATGGGTAGCGATGTTCGTTTATTACTCGCTGCCCGCGATATTGCGCATGACTTAGAACGCATTGCGGATGAAGCCTCCGTCATCGCTAAACGTATTTTAGTAATTTCCCAGCGCGGTCCGCTTAAAGATTTATTGCACGTACCCGAAGAAGGTCGCATCGCCGTTGAAGTTCTTCGTCTCGCCTTAGACGGTTTTGTGGAAGGCGATCTGGCCAAGGCAAAACTCGTGATTACGCGCGACGCTGAAATCGATCAACTGAACCGCAAAAACTACGAAGCCTTATTCGGCCGCTCAGGCGATTCGATTAAAGTTTCGGCCTCTAATGTTGAGCTTATCTTCATTTCTAAAGCTTTAGAACGTATCGGTGATCATAGTAAAAACATCTCGGAACAGGTCATTTTTATTCTGTCCGGCGAAGATATCCGCCACGCCCGCTAAGGTTGTAATATTCTCACTCGACCACGAACGGCGTTTTTGCTAGGTTTTACTGATGCAAGTTATCCGTAGATTTGGTGTCTTAATTGTCGAGTGGTTGTCCTTGGCACTGGGTGTTTATATCGCAGGACATTTTGGATTTATTAACTATCATGAAGACTACAACACCTTAGCCGTGGTCGCTGTAGTGCTCGGTATTTTTAATTCTTTCCTTCGTCCTTTCTTACTGGCGATTTTTCTCATCGTCTCGATTCCTATTTTAATTGTGACGCTCGGTTTAGGCGCGTACATCGTTCTGTTTTTAACTAATGGTGCTATCCTCGCACTGACGGATAAACTCTTGTCCAATTTTGAAGTTAACCAATGGGCTTATGCCACCATTACTATTTCTATCTGTTCATGGTTCTTAACTTCGGCGGTGGGCATCGATCAGTTGAAGCCCCTGCGTCGCGCCCAGGCTGCCAAAGACGGTAAAGAGCCACCCAAAGACGTTATTGATATTTAGGTCAGGGGAGGGTCTGTTAACTCTTTCTTGCCATCGGGGCTTCTTCCAGTTGCTTTCCCGTTGTCGCAACTATGTCCAACCTAGCCTCGCTTTCTTCTTGGGCCCGTAATGTCGCCCCTTCGCCAACGCTCGCCGTGGACGCCAAAGCTAAGGCCCTCAAGGCCGCTGGTAAAGACGTGGTCGGCTTCGGTGTCGGTGAGCCTGACTTCGATACCCCACAATTCGTTAAAGACGCTTGCGCTAAGGCTCTCGCTGAAGGCCAAACTAAGTACGCACCGACTCCTGGTATTCCAGCGCTCCGTAAGGCCATTGCTGAAGACTATACCCGTCGTGGCTTTACCGGAATTGCGGATGCCAACGTGGTCGTCAGCCCAGGCGGCAAGATGTCCTGCTACCTCGCCATCTTAGCAACCATCAGTCCTGGTGACGAAGTTGTCATCCCTGCACCTTTCTGGGTGAGCTATCCTGAGATGGTCAAACTCGCGGGCGGCGTTCCTAAATTCATTAACGCTGAAGACGCCACGGGTTTTAAAGTCACACCTTCACAACTCTCCGCAGCGATCACTCCCAAGACGCGCATGGTGGTCATCAACAGCCCATCCAATCCAACGGGTGCAGTTTATTCTCGCGCAGAATTAGAAGCCCTAGTCGCCATTTGCGTTAAGGCTAATGTCTGGATCATGTCCGACGAAATTTACGAAAACCTCGTTTACGATAATCAGACCACCTGCAGTCCTGCGACATTTTCTCCTGAAGCCGCTCGTCTTACCATCACGGTCTCAGGTTATGCTAAGAGTTACTCCATGACTGGTTGGCGCTTGGGTACTTTAGTGGCGAGTGACAAAGCCCTCGCCGCTGCGGTGGCCGACTTACAGAGCCAAATTTCTTCTAACGCGACCACCTTCGCTCAGTTTGGTGCTCTCGCAGTTCATCAACATCCCGACAAAGCCAAAGCTTCTCTCGCCGAAATGTGCAAAGCTTTTGACCGTCGTCGCCTCAACTTACTCGCCGGATTAAACGCTATCCCAGGTTTAACCTGCTACCGTTCGCAAGGTGCGTTTTATCTCTTCCCTAATATTAAAGCTTTTGGACTTACCTCCGCACAATTTGCTGATCGCTTACTCGAAGAAGAACTCATGGCCGTTGTTCCAGGTTCTGCTTTCGGCTCAGAAGGCTACATCCGTATGAGTTACGCTACTTCGGATGAAACGATTGCTAAGGGTTTAGAGCGACTCGCTCGTTTCTGCGCGAAGTTAAAAAAGTAAGAACTAAGCCGGATCTACCAAGATACAGTCCATTCCGGCTGCATCGGCGGCTTCTTTGCCTCTAGGGCTGTCTTCGACGACTACGCAGTCCGAAGGATCAATCCCAATGCGTGCTGCAGCAGCTAAAAATAAATCTGGGTGTGGCTTTAAGCGCGTCGCATCCTCAGCCGTAATGATTGCATCGAAGAGATGCATCAGATTGGTGGCGGTGAGTGAGGTGTGGACGTGACTTTTGCGTCCGGCTGACGCAATCGCCGTGCGATGCCCGAGACTTTTCACGTGATGAACTACGGCGACCACGGCTTTTCGTGGGCGAACATCTTTCGCTAAGTGAATCTCTAGATAGTCGTGTCCATCGGCTAATAACAACGGTACATCTAAATCTACGTTATAAAGTTTCTTCAGATTCTTACAGGTGTCGTGAGCTGACATACCACCCATCGAGCAAAATAAATCCCAAGGAAAATCAAAAGGCTTTCCTAATTGTTTACTGATGA
>Ga0209191_1001827_pt1 | contig 13725 bp, 23 predicted proteins | sample S_130626_EF_Meta_FD_187320 | JGI IMG/M metagenome (GOLD analysis project Ga0209191, IMG submission 187320) | Freshwater microbial communities from Lake Simoncouche, Canada to study carbon cycling - S_130626_EF_MetaG (SPAdes) (version 2) | ecosystem: Environmental > Aquatic > Freshwater > Lake ... | reverse complement strand
CTGGCTCACACTTTTCCGTTGACAAATATTAGTCCGTTGAGATTCAATATAAGTCCAATATCTCCTGTGGCAAATAATCGTGCTTCATTTTTCATAGCAGTAAATTCTGACAATACAACAGCATCCGGAGCACAATCGTTTGATATCCAAATTAGAAAAACAGTAACTAGTGATGTATTAGCAACTAAAACTGTTACAATTAACGATACAAGTCAATCAGCTCCTGGTAGTTTAGCATTTGTCATTGGGTTAAACAATTATAAAGAAGTTGCTGGCACACCCTCTGACTGGGCATTAAGTACCACATGGACCATAGAATTCTGGAGCAACTGTGCCCAAGCATCAAGTGGTGCTCCTATTACTATAATGAGTCAAGCTATCGGCGGTGGCGCTATTGATATACACTATCTAAGTGGAAGTTTAACAGTTAATAACGACAGGGTACTTTGTGCTGAACCTACTCCAGGAATCTGGACACACGTTGCTCTAGTATGTGATGGCGGCAACGGCCTAACAGTTTATTACAACGGAACTAGTGTATACACCGGTTCAGCCTACGGACTTAGCAACAATAGTGATACACTAGTAATTGGTAAACGTGCTCAAAATAATTTCCAATACTTCAATGGTCACTTAGCTGGCATACGCATTACCAACACAGCAGTATATACTGTCTCATTTGATCCGTTAACAGCGGCATTACCTCCTGCTAAGATTGCGGGCACTAGATTATTAATAAATTCAACTGTCGCCCCATCTGTAGTTGATGCGAGCGATAGTGCTCACACACTGGTCAACGGATCTGTTACAATAAGTGAGTATTATCCACCAACCATACAACTAACATCAGGATCTAGTTTAGCATTTAATGGCACAGATAATCGCCATGTAGTTGTATCAGGTGATCAATGGAATTGGAATCTAGGTGCTAACTGGTGTATGGAATGGTGGCAGAAGATACCTGTTGGAGTTGACGGCTTCTTTTCAATATTATGCCAAGACGCTAACGTAGATCCATACACTGGCATTGACATTTTTGTACACGACGGAAAGATAAAGTTGTTCAATGGCAACATGCTGTTTTATGAATCTCCTCGTGCGCCACGCGGCCGATGGAATCACATAGCTGTACAAAAAGATGGCACTACAGTAAAAGCATTTATCAATGGATACCGAGTAGAAGTATCATCCACTCCAGGATTCAGCGGCAATATTGTTCCTAGCAGTCCATTGAACGTGGTCATCGGTAGTAGAACCGCAGATGGTGGTGCTACATTCTGGAGTGGTCAACGTTTTAACGGTGAACTGTCCAACATTAGAATCAGCAATGCGGACCGTTATTATACAGACACATTTACTCCGCCAACTAATGCACAATTTGATAATTATGGTTTCGCTGTGTTGGTGCTTGACGGACCCACATACGCAATGTTAGATGATGTCAGCTACAGCAATCATACCATAACCAACAACGGCGCTGTGGTAACAGCAATAGGAACATACTCTCGTAGTTTTGGTACAAGCGGCACTGCGCCCTTGCCCTCAGTGGTTTTCCCCGCAGGCGTGTTCCCATTCAGTGTCGTTGGGTGGACTATGACTGGCCCTGGAATCTCACAAACTACAACAGTTACTGAACAAAATGTTTTTGGAAATCAAACTGAGGTTGTGTTTACTCCTGCCTTTACCTATGCTCCAGGAACTTATGTCTTTACACCTCCTTGATAAGATAAGTATATTATGAAAGTAAGAGAACTCCTAAACGAAAGCCTAGCTAAGCCAGATACTTATAAAATACTACTGGATTTTATTCGCTTTGCTGCCAAAGACTTAGAGCTTAACAGCTTGCCTAAGTTTGACTTTATGTTTGACAGTGAACGTAGTATTGAACACAAGAGTTTTGGTGGATATGCTCCTGGCGAAGAACATATTACTATTACAGTAAAGAATCGTCACATTATGGATGTGTGTCGTACACTGGCACACGAACTTGTACACTACTCACAAGACTTAAAGAGTGAGCTAGAAGATGACGATGCTGGATCAACAGGATCGCCGCAAGAAAACGAAGCCAATGCCCGTGCGGCAGTTATTATGCGTAACTTTGGAAAGGCATTTCCAGATATGTTTGGTAAAGAAAGTATAGACTAGTAAATATCAGCATGAATAAAATCATGCTTGAAACTAATCAATTTACCCAATCAGGGTATTGGCAAACTCCATTAACAAATGTTACCCCTAGTCCACTAGACTTAAACCTATTTGATCAAAACGGATATGATCTTACATTGTTAGAACAATATTACTCAGCAGTAAACAATGTGACAATTTTAAATCACCGAAGCCATAAAGTAGCAATCAAGCAACCCTGGTTTACACAAGCAACAACAATCGAAGGTTGTGTACTAAACCATAGCTTGTTATTTGAACGCAAAGCATACCACGGGTCGGCATTAGAACAATTGCAAAGTTGGAGCAAAGAGTTACCACTGCTACACAAACTTATATCTATGCGACCAAAGTGGGGATTAGACTTTAGCATGGACTACGTTGATAGACATGGCAACGCTTTTGAAGTTCTGCATTGGGAATACGACGGGTTTGATTACGATGAAATACAATCAATTAAATTGCACATCGAGCCAAAGCTACTATCAATAGATTGGGAACATGCGGCACAGCAACTACTTGTTTATAAAGACCACTGGCATCATTTAGATTTTTTTGAACAAAGTGATTGGAAATGTAATTACTTTGGTATAGCAAAAGAACGATTCAAGATGGTTTGTTGGTCGTGAAAAAGGCCCCGTAGGGCCTAGTGAATGTTACGCTATTCTGGCGATGAAGCTATGCTTACTTCTTTGCGCCCGTGTTAACAAACCCATAGAACTTTTCAGCGGCTTCCATGATCTTGTCTAGACCTGGAAACTCTGGCATATCTACTCGAGTAACAACTTGCCCGGTCTTTTCGTCTTTGGCCACTGACATTTCCCAGCCACGGAACTTAGAGTGGTATTCTTCCATAACAGCGTCTTTGGCCATGGACAGCACGTCTGTACGGATTTCGTAACCGTTCTTGCTGAACTTAACTTCTGGTAGTTTTGGTGTATTGAATTCAGACATTATACAGTTTCCTTTTTAGTAGTTGCTTTTTTAACTTGGCTTTGAACAGCATCGTTAGTTGTTTTAAATACAGCTTCGGCAATACTTAGAGTAGTTTGATAAGATCCTTTGGCAAACTTAGCTTGGGCTTCTGTTAGCTTGACCAGCTCTGCTTGAATCTTTTTGTCTGTAACGTAGGTTTCTACGAATTTAGTTTGAGCACCTGTAATGGTGTCGATGATTGTATCAAATGATGTAAACATATAAATCTCCTGTGTGTTATGTTTGTGTGTTCAACAGCACTATTGCTGTCTATGTATTTATTATACAGTATACAAAACTGTTTGTAAAGCTGAATGAACTATTTCTTAAACTTCTTTACTCTTTCTTTAATAATCTTAACCACTGATTCTGCCAGCACAACTTCATAGTGGTTGTAATCTACTTCAATCAGTTCCATATCCTTGTGGTGCCGTTGACTAGCAATGGTTACAACGCCATCGTTAGGCTCATGCATAAACGGACTTTGCCCCTGTACAGTAACAATGTTAGTCCAAGGATGCTGTATTTTGATCTTGTCCGCTTGTTTCATTGCCCACGAACTAGGCCCAATGTCACGCATTAGACGGCTAAATGGTAGGAAAAACTTGACCACTTCTGCTACTTCGGCACCGCCATATGGTGTACTCAATGTAACAGCACCTACTACCTGCTTGGGTATAGCATTGGCTAAGTGTAAACTATATACACCGCCTAGACTATGTGCTATAAACACAATGTTATTAACACCTTCTAACTGAGTCTGCATTTCATTAAGATTATTTTCAAATCCATTACGACTATCATAGTTAATGTCAATACCCTTACCCAGCTTGCTTCTGATATAGTTAAAGCTCTCACTAGTCGCACTAGCGCCATGTATATAAACTAAAGTCATTGCTTACTCCCAAGGAGTTGGATCGGGTATGGAGCAAGGCCATTCTGCTGGTTCTGTACCATAATCAGCTGGAGTAATGATTTCCAAATATTCCATGTCTGGGCTGTAGTCGTACAAGTAGTGTACAATACCAGGCTGTTGTTGTACGCAGTCGCCTGCTTCGACCAGATGGATTTTGTCTTCGTACATGAACTTGGCCCAACCCTTTAGCATGTAAACGATTTGGAACTCAGCCACGTGAATGTGCCAACCTGTACCACCCGAACCTTCTGGTGGCAAGTTGGCTTTTGTGATGTGTGCTAGGACACGACCGTTGGTAGCATCTGCCACTCCTAGGTCTTTGTATAGGAAAAAGTCACGCAATCCGCCACCTTTAAACTCTACTTCTGATCCTTTGACGTGTGAAAACTTTGTACTCATCTATTAGACTCCCTCTGTGTATGTATATATGCCTTGCGGCGCAATATTATCTTACTAAGAGTAAGTAAGCAACAATAGCAACAATAGCCCAACCTGCTAGTTTTTGTTTAAAAGCATCGTCCTGTAAACGTTTAATAATAGCCGCCATTGCGATATCCTTTACGATTTCGATATTCATGTAGAGCCTCTGCCCAAGCGATAAAAAAGTCACCAATAGATTTAATATATTTCATAGATAATTCCCCTTTTGAGAGTAGTTGAACTCGCGAACATAGTTTTCGAGTTGAGCGGCATCGGTAATGCCTTTGTCTGCTAGATAAGCATCTAGACTTGATTGATATGTACTACCTGGGAACATTTCGCATAGACGTTCTAAGATAGCAAGCATACGATTTGATAAAAATTTCATTTTGATTCCTCTGTATGTGTGTAGCAACTCATGGTTTCTACTTAGTTATTTATCTAGTATATGCGGCATCGCAATAAAACTCAACCTATTTGATTTTACCAAACGGTTAGTATATAATTGCTATAAATACAGTTGGAATAAACACATTATGCGCAAAAGTACCAGAAGCATTTTACAAGAACTAAGTGACATTGGCCTCAGCAGAGATACTGATTTGGTCATTGAAAGTCGCGGCAGTAACTTGATCCAAAGTGCTATTAATCTATTAACTCTTATTCGCGAGAACTACGATGTAGAAACCGCCGCAGAGTTAGAGCGCCGCTTTATTAATTCAATTAAAGCAAGCGATCCCACTAAGTTCAAGCGTGGGATTAAACGAATTCAGGAATCAAAAGAATGAGCGGTAACGCCCTTAAAAAACTAGGAATTGATACTCTAGATAACAATCCCACTGCCGGTGTGCTAGTACGCCTAACGCCAGACCAGTTCCTTCAAGTTAAACGCCAATTACGTCCTGTACTAGATGCAGTGGGTGATGCGGGCTTTTGGCGAGCTGGTGGTGCAGGATCGTTTGATCCTGAACATCGCTATGCTAGTAGGGGTACTACTAAAATTGACAGTGGTGATGTTGACGTGTTCATGGACACTGCCAAGATTAAAACAAAACTAGGACTTGATGCTAACATGGACGATGGTGCTGTGCGCAAAGTGCTAGCACAGCACATGTCTAAGCAATATCCTACACTACAAATAGGTAAGAATGTACACATTGGTTTTCCTGTGGGCAAAGAGATAGAGGGGTTACCCGCATACTTTCAAATAGACTTGATGACCATGCAACACGCACACGAAGTGGGCCAACATCATGAGCATGATTACTCTGTTAAAGATAGTCCCTATAGCGGGCAAGACCAACAGTTTGCACTGTCTAGTTTAGTTAATACAATACCCGGTGCACCTCCTAAAACATATCAGTATAACGGTTTTGGTGGAGCACTACAGAATCGTGCTACGGGCGAAGTTATTACTCGCGATATAGATCGAGTAGCAGAAATTGTACTAGGTAAGGGTGCTACAGCAGACATGTTGGGCAACGTAGAAAGCATGATAACCGCAGTAGGGGGCATTAACAGCCCACGCTTAGAGCAGTTCCGTACAGATATGGCTAAAAAGTATCCGGAACGCAATATACAAGAAGGTACTGTAGATTGGTTTAAATCTATCCGTATCCGGCTAAATATATCATAAAGAGTATTAGGAGAACAATATGCCAAATTTAATTAATGATTCGGGTTATAACGGCCAAGGTGGTCTAGCACAGAACTATCGTCGTGTAGCCACAGGTGGTAGCAATTACGGTACTCGTCGTGTACAGTTTTTTAAGATAACAGTATTTGATCTTACTGACGCAGAAGTAGCCAAACTCAACAACTATCGTGAAGTTAACAACTCAGAGATCGACATTGATCAAGAGCCAGAACGTGAGTTTTTAACTGCCACAGTAGCAGAGCTTGTTGTACGTGCTGTACAGTCAGTAACAGAAGTATACATTGTGGGCGCACATGATGTTGACGCTGGTTCAGGTGCAGGCCTAAACGACTTTAAGATCATCATTGGCTGCGCTGGTGATACATTTAGCAGTGGTAACGAAATGGACGAGCGTGATGATCCAGCTACACACAACAACAACAATCCATACATGGGCGAAGCATTGGATGATGTGTTTGACTCCAATGGAGCACCTAGCAATGATGGATTTGACGTAGAGCCAGTGTTTATCTATGGACATGGATTTAGCTCTACTGGTACAGACGCATAAAGGATGATACCATGCCAAATTTAACCAACACAGTACTGGGTCAAAACTATAATAGACCCATACATCATAATTCCAGCTATGGTACACGTAAGCTACAGTTCTTTCAAATTGAAATAATTGGCTATGATATAACTCAAGAACCTGACTGGGACATTAGCACTACTGACGATCCTACTAATCCTGAAGCTTATCGTGTAGTATACGTTGGTGACTACAACAGTGGCGACCATGGTGAAGAGTATCAAGAATCACGCCTAAGCATTGCATACCCAGTACTACGTGGCATTGCTCAAATTGGTGAAATCATGTATAACGGTGAGTTTGATGACGGCACTGGACCAACTGCTGGCAATACTTATGTTATTGTAGCATTGAGCATGGATACAGTAAGTACTAATGGTTCAGATGGATTCAACAGTGCAACATCAAAGAGTTTGGAACAGGCTATTACAGACAGTATTGCGGATTTTGATTACGATTCTGTTAACGTGTATCCTATATGGCACATGGGCAATAAGCTAGAGGATTAATAGTTCAACACTATAGATTCGTTAATAACACAGAGATCGACATTGATCAAGAGCCGGTGCGCCAGCTAGACTAGCCCGAAAAAACGGTTAAATCTAAAGTAATTAGATACTAAAAAAAGGCTTCTTTAAGCTCTTTTTTGTTATCAGAACTAAATACATTACAAGTTCGAAGAGTTCGAACAAAGCATATAAGAGGAGACATATTATGCCATCATTAATCGGTGATACAGGATACAACGGTATTTCAGGAGTTACAGCCAACTATTTAAAGGCTAAGCCAAGCACACGTTTTTCAACACGTCAACTAGCGTTTGTTGAAATCGAAGTAACTGGTTGCCACACAAACTATGCCGATACAGACAGCTTGTATTCACGTGCTATCCGTGGCGTTCAAGCAGTTGCAGAAGTATACGCAGTTGGTTTGCCAGCTACTAACAAGTTTATGGTTGTAATTGCACAAGATACAGACGGTGCAGACGACAACAACGATATTAACACTCCAGACGGTGATACACAGTCCATGGCTGACGCAGTTCGTGATTCTGTTGAAGGTAACGGCAACTTAGAAGTTACAGTTAATGCCAATTACAAGCGACTAAGTGGTGCTGGATTTGCTAGTGGTGTAGCTACATACAGCGACGAGTCTGTTGTTGGTAATAACTTCGAAGATTAATTTCCAAAGGGATGGGAAGCAAACTAGGGTTTTTCGAAACCCTTTTTTGTTGGCTGAACTAAATACATTACAAGAAAGCATATAGGAGAAAATACTATGCCATCATTAATCGGCGATAATATCGCAGTAAATTATAGACAACAAATCGTACCATTTTCACGTTTTGGTACACGTAAAGTAGCTTTTTACAAAATTGGTCACACTGACTTTGTAACCGGCGGCGGCAATTTAAACATGACAAACTTTAACAAAATCATTGACGCTATCCAAACACAAATGGAAATCGTTCTAGTAGGCGCACCATACATTGCAACTGATACTGGTTGGAACAAGTTTGTGATTGCTGTGTTTGAAGACACAGCCAACGACGGTTCTAACACAGATTTGTCAGACGAAGGTGAAGTTGGATACAACAGCAATTCAAAAACATTGCAAACTGTAATTGATGATCTCAACTTAGGTGGAGAAGGCCCAACAGTACAACGTATCTATTTGTACGGTGCTCCAAACAACGACGAAACAGATCCAACAGGATTCTCAACTCAAGCTTCACGTCAAGAGTATGACACAAAGGCTCAATTTGAAGCTGATTCATACGTAGTACCAGCACCTTAATTCTTAACTGAATTAACACTAAAGGACTTTAAAGTCCTTTTTTGTTGACGATAACATATAAATACTTGAAACGCATTAGGAGAGACTATGCCAACAAATAGCGCAGGCCGCAATCACAAGCGAACTAAAGAAAGTTCCTTATTCGGCACTAGAAAATTAGCATTTTATACAGTGACAGCTGATCCAGAATACGGAATGATTGGTAATGTTCAACAAGGTTACTCATTTAGAGTTAGCACCATAACTGGTCTTGTTACATTTGATGCAGATATTACTTCAAAAAGCATCGGCGATATGGACCTAGAATTTGAAGGACAAAACGGCGATGAGTTAGATGACGACTCCTATACACTAGAATTGCCATTTGACATTAATTTTCTAGGCGGTGACGACACTAGTACTATCTACATCAACAGTAACAGCGGCATATCATTTTACAATGATAGTACAGATAGAGAAGGCCCAAATGATCCAAGCACCGGCGAACCACAAATTTTTATTGCCAATAACGATGCCAACTTACAGTTCTTATACACTGATGATTCAGTAACAGGCGAGTATCGTGTCAAGTTTAGAGGCAACACTAACTATGATAATGATACAGTGGTTAACCTAGTATGGGAAGCCTTATTCCGTGAAGGTGAAGACTACATTGACTTTCTAGTTACAGCACAACCTACAGATTGGAACGCATATGATGACCCCGAGGGCGATGTCACTTGGGGTGTAACTGACGGTAATAACTGGGTTGATGGAAGAACTCTCGAGGAACGTGGTACTTCATTTGCCCCATTCACTGTGGTAAGTGATGAGAACTGGGCACAGCCTAACAGTATCTACTATCAAGTGGTACAGGCAATACAAAACGCCGGTGCTGAGATTTACTGGTTAGGTACTCCACACAATGCTTCTGAACCATTTACAGTTGACTGGAGTGGACTAACATTTGCTGACAATGGTGACAGCTTTACCTTTGCCATAGCTGATGATGCTAGCAATCCAGTAGCTACCTTAGATGAAGTTCAGACGTATACCGCAGTATCCACAGCTACAATAGTAGGTCCTAACTGGGTTGAGTTTAACGGATTGCCTACTTCAGGTGGTTTTGGCAGCAACGGTATCTTCATTGGACAACCAGTTGTATTCTCAGGTACTGTCTTTGGCGGTTTAGTTGCCGGTAGAAAATATTACGTAGCTGACTACACTACCTATGACAGCGGCAATAAGTTTGCTATCACAGTTAGTGAAACAGTTAATCCAGAAGTGTTAGACATCACTTACCCAGCGGGTGTAGGCGGCGATCCAGGATTAGAGTTTGTTCCTACAGTAGACACTGGTTCTATGACAGCAACATTTTATAACTACGAGATTGAGTGGGGCGGCACAGCTGGCGATACAGCCAGTAGCTGTTGCTATAATCTAACAGCGCCTGGCATTGTTCCACAAAGATTTATTTACGCAGTTAACCAGTCAGGCGCATTTGGTAATAATGAGTATGGGCTTTGGTGGATAGACCGTGCTAACCCAAGCTATGGCATATTCCCAGCTTGGTGGACCAGCGGCTTTGACATCAACGAACCATAAGGATAAAGAACATGGCAAATTTATACAACACGGACCTGGGCGGCAACAGTCGCAAGGCAAAACCAAGCAGTTTGTTTGGTACAAGACAGTTAAAGTTTATTGGCATTAGCCTATACGATTATGACTTGTACACAGATAGTCCTACGGAAGATCATCAAGCTACTACATCTTATCTAGACTCTAACAGCTTGTACAGCAAGATTGTTACTGCTATTCAAGAAGTGTCAGAGATATACTTTCTAGGCGCACCAAACGAAATTGATCGTCATGGATTTATTTTTGCTGTTGCCGCTGATACCGGGCAATGGCAGTACAGCGAGCAAGGCGACATTGACTATAACGAAAACGGTGTAGACGAAACTGATGATGTTTATCCAAGTCGCTATCAAAACAGTGGTTACTCTGCCGTTAATGATCTAGTTGACAGACTATGGAACTTGTTCTTCAAAGGCGATCAAAACGGTAATTCTTTTGAAGAAAGAGAAGATGTCTACAGCATCGACGATTTTGATCTACGCGAATTAGAAGATTGTGGATTTGGCATCATGCCAGGTCGCTTCTTATATTAATAGGAGAATAACATGTCACAAATATTATTAGACTTAGGTCGCACACAAAATCAAATCAACTTAACACAAGCCAAGTATCGTGCGGCCATTGAAGAAAATCGTACAGCACGTACAGCCCGTCAAGTTGCTCAAGGTATGAAAGATGGCTTTGACTTTGCTAAAGTTGAAGGCATTGCTATGAATGAACTTCTTGAGAAACGTGCCAAGTCACAAGCAGAGGAAGCCGCTGAAGAAGCAGCCAAAGCTGAAACTCCTAAGGCATAAGTTATCACACTTTATAAAAAGGATCTTTGGATCCTTTTTTGTTGAATAAATATCTTATGTTTACAAGTCACCCACTCAAACTAGACTGGACACAAGAACTTCCACAACACTGGAATGACAAAAGTCCTTTTAAGACACACTTTCTCAACGCCCTGAGTGTTACCTTCCCAGACGGCGAACGATTCTTTATTGACAGCATTAAGCCTTACAAGGATCGCATTACTGATCCCACTCAACTAGCTGAGATACAAGAGTTTATCAAACAGGAAAACTGGCATAGGCACTTACACATCCAATATAATGAATGGATGGAACGACAGGGCTTGCCAAGCAAACGGGTTGAAGACAGTATGAATACATTCTGGGCTAAGATTAGACCCAAATGGGGCAATCGTGCTTGCCTAGCGGCAACAATATGTATTGAGCATATTACAGCCACTAACGCTGAACTGTTCCTTAAGTACAGAACTAGCCTAAAGAAGATGCACCCGCACTTTGAGCATGTATGGCGCTGGCACGGCATTGAAGAAATAGAACACAAAGCAGTGGCTATGGATGTTTGGACAGCTATTGGCGGCAGGACATCTACCAGAAGACTTGCTATGTTGTATGTTTTAGCGTATTATACATACTACATGTTCAAACATACTGTAATGTTTTTACATGCTGATAAAGAATTATGGAAATGGCAAACGCTCAAAGATGCATGGGTTATGTTGTTTGACAAGCAAAGTGGTGTGATCCGTTGCAGTGCCAAACACATGTGGGATTTCATGCGAGCAGATTGGCATCCAAGTCAAACAGATCATTCAATACTATTAAAGTACAGCAAGGAATAAAATGACAGCTATCGAACAAGCAGTAATTAAAATTGTAACTAAAGAGCTTAGATTAAAAGCAGGAGTAGTTACGCTTGAATCTAACTTACGCGAAGACTTAGGAGTTGACAGCCTTGATGCATTAGAGATTGTAGTAGCATTAGAAGATCATTTCAAAATGGCTTTGCCCACAACTACACACGAAAATCTTATCACAGTAAAAGATGTTGTTGATACACTAATAGCTCATAAGGTAAAATAATGGAATACAAGTTGTACACCCTGGTGGATATCACTCACACTGGACAGCACAGGAACGAGTTTGGCAAAGAGACTAACAGGTGGCGCGAACAAAACTTTAATACAGTACTACAAACTCTTGGGCTTCGTGCAAACATACATTACACACACAAGCCATCTAATACCGAAGTATCAGGTAGACTAGTTGGGTTTGACACAGACGAAATCATTCGTGTGTGGCGCTTTGATTTTTCAACAGAGCGTGAGTTCCTATACAATTACGGTGACGATCCAGTTGCATATCTTAAACAAGATTTTCATCTAGTACCATACATAAGTGGACTAAGTGAGCTGATGGAGCAAAAGTACGCAGTTTTTAATACTGCTAACCCTGGCGCCAATATAGTTTTCCATAGTAAGTGATAAATACTTCTAGTATAATCAATATACTACAAAGGCACATAGGCATTCAATCATAGACTAGGCACATGGCTCGGAGCGAGCACTTGACTTATAACATTGGAGATAGCCATACATGGCCACAAAAGAAGCAATAGCGCAACTGACTACACTACCAGAGCGTGTAGCAGTAGTAGAAACTAAAGTAGACCAAATAGAAGAAAAACTTGACGAACTCAAAGTAGGCGTCAAAGAGATGCACGATTGTCTAGACAATACTCGTGATTTACTCGCTGAAAAATTATCAGAAATGTCAGTAGCATCTGATGCACAACACAGTGATTTGTACAAAAAGATCAACGAGTTAGAAAAAATCAAAAGTAAATTCACAATGTATGCCATGGTTGGATTAGCATTTGCGGCTGGAGCTGGTTGGATTAATGCTATCAACTTCCCGCACGTATTAAAGTTCCTAGGCCTATAATTCTGTTAAATACAGAATGAACTTTCAAGAGCTTACCCCGCAACCATTAACACATAACGAACACCTTAATCCTAGGTTGTGGGATAATAACCAGCTAATACCCAAAATACGTTTACAGTTATTGCGCATAGCTCGTCATTTTGCAGACTTCCTAAATGTAACAAGATTAAACTTACGCGATATAACTATCAGCGGAAGTAACGCTGCCTATGGATATAACGACAGTAGCGATTTAGACCTACACCTGGTTGTGGATATTAAATCGCATGAAGAAGTAGAGCTATACGATGCTAAGAAAAATGTGTATAATTTCAAGTACAACATTAAGATTAAAAACATTGATGTTGAACTTTATGTACAAGACAGCAAACAAGTACATCACAGCGCAGGCATTTACAGCGTACTAAATGACAAGTGGCTCAGTGAGCCTAAAAATCAAGTACCTACTGCTACACATCAAGAAATTAAAAGCAAAGCACGTAACTACGCCAGCAGGATTAATCAAGCATTAAAGTCAAATGACTTAAATACTGCTAGAGAAACAATGGATAACATTCGCAGGTTAAGACAAGCTGGGCTTGAGTCAGGTGGTGAAGCTAGTGTAGAAAATCTAGCATTTAAGTTACTTAGAGCTCGTGGACAAATTGACAAGTTAAGACGTTATATAGACAAATTACAAAGTGCTGAATTAAGCATTGGAGAACAAAATGAAAGTTAATCAAATCGTTAATGAACACAAGAAAGGCGTAAGAGCTCATATCTATAATAAGAAAGCTACTACTAAAGCTCAAGGCACAGTTCCTTTATACGGTCCTGATAAACAAGAAGCCAAGATGACTCCTTACAAGCCTAAAAAACTTGATGA
>Ga0209191_1001821_pt1 | contig 13752 bp, 4 predicted proteins | sample S_130626_EF_Meta_FD_187320 | JGI IMG/M metagenome (GOLD analysis project Ga0209191, IMG submission 187320) | Freshwater microbial communities from Lake Simoncouche, Canada to study carbon cycling - S_130626_EF_MetaG (SPAdes) (version 2) | ecosystem: Environmental > Aquatic > Freshwater > Lake ... | reverse complement strand
GAAGACGGTGTCGTTGCCCTGCCACCAAAGGAATAGTTTCTCTCGGTTTTGGTGAACACCAAACGGTCAAATGTCCGAATTAAGTTCGCCCTAAGGAACTTCTCGAATACTTGAATATTGGGTCAACTTAGCCTTTTCATGTGACATTTCTTTCGCCCAAACTGAGACGGTTGTCTGCCTACGCCCTCTCTACATTGGCCATGCTCGTCACACTCATTACTGTCAGCAACGTCTTTAACTCCGGGTCGGCACTCGCAAATACCCCAGGTGCAGTTGACACCACGTTTAAGACCAATATCGCAAGTGGTCTAACAAACTCGGCCTACGGGGTTGCAATTCTTAGCGATGGAAAAGTTTTAGCTCACGGCGTCTCGGATCAGTTGAAACGATACAGTGACACCGGCGTCGCTGACGCAACCTTTAATACAACAGCCGCAACGGGTTCAGTCTTGAGCAGCCCTAGAGGGCTTGTGATTGACTCTCTTGGTCGAATCGTTGTAGGTGACAATAGCGGTGGTCTTCTAAACCGCTTTTCATCATCTGGTGCGGTTGATTCCGCCTTCAACTCAGCATCATCAACAGCGTTGGGCACAGGCACTGCTAGCGCTGTTGCGATTCACACCAACGACAGCGTTCTCGTGGGTGGAAACTTTGTCGGCGGCTTAAAGAAAGTTACGTCTGCTGGTGCAGCAGACACCACTTTCAACACCAATGCAGCAAGTTCTGTCGGTGCAACCGTTAACTCAATTGCTGTCCAAGCAGATGGCAAAATCGTCTTAGCTGGAACTTTCACCGGTTTTGTTAAGCGAATTAATGCCGATGGTACGGCCGATACCGCGTTCAACACCGCCATCGGTTCGCAATTCAGCTCATCTGCAAGTGCGGTAGCTATTGCGCCCGATGGTTCAATTGTGGTCGGCGGAGGTTTCACCGGGAGGTTGAAGAAGCTCAACTCAGACGGATCTGCCGGTGCAGCATTCGCAACGACTCCGAGCGCAACCGTGAACGCCGTGGCAGTTCAAGCAGACGGTAAAGTTCTTGCCGGCGGCGGATTCACTGGACGCTTACTTCGATTCAATGCAGATGGCAGTACAGACTCCACCTTCGTACTTGACTATTCGAACGAACTCAACACGACTGTGACCGCGATTGCCGTGAGTTCCACCTCGGGCAAAATTGCAGTGGCGACACTTAACGGCCCTTTTATTAGGCAATTCTTCGGTCGGTACACGGTTCCCGGCGCACCTCTAGCGCCAATTGCTAGCGCCAGCGATGGCCAGGCCACAGTTTCCGTGGCTGCTGGTGCGGGTGTGACGCCAACCAGCTACACCGTCACTGCCGTTGAGGACGATACAAAAATGTGTACTGTAACTGGCGCTGCAGGTTCTTGTATCGTCACAGCGCTAACGAACGGCCGAACCTACACGTTCACGGCCGTTGCCTTCAACACCGTACCGTCAGCTTTCTCACCTGCATCACCTGCATCGAATGCCGTGACACCTCTGTCGAATCCGATCTATCAGAGCGCTGCGGTAAACGCAGCGGGAACCGAGCTAACGCTCACCTATTCAAAAGCGCTTGGCTCGACTCCACCTCTGGCTTCCGCATTTCAGGTTCAAGCCAATGGTGCAACTGCAACTGTTACAAACGTCACCATCAGTGGCTCGACCGTTGTTTTGACCCTAGACCCGAAGGTTGGAATCGGGCAGACCGTAACGGTTAGATACACTGCGCCGACTTCGTCAAACTTGACGAGCAACAGCGCGATTCAGAATCTTGCCGGTGAAGACGCTGCTTCTTTGGCGACCGTGACGATTACAAACTCTTCTACCGCAGACATCACAGCACCTATCTATCAGTCGTCGGCTGTGAACAACACCGGTGGCACTCTTACGCTGACCTACAACGAAGCGTTGGGAACCATCGCCCCGACTGCAAACATGTTTGCAATTACCGCGGGTGGCTCTGCGGTGTCAGTAACGAACGTCGCTGTTAGCGGTTCAACAATTGTTCTGTCAGTTTCACCTGCAATCAGAACGAGCCAGGCCGTTGTGGTCAACTACACGGCACCTTCACCGACAAGCACATCGGTGTCTAACGCTGCAGTGCAAGACACCTCAGGAAACGACGCGGCAACAATTACGGCGCAAAGCGCGACAAACAGCTCGTTGAAGTCGGCCACCTGTGCAGCCAACAAGGGCGCTGCGGGAGTCGGGGGCAGCGTTCGCGCCAACACCCAAGGTGGCAGCGGTTGTGTAATCGTTGTCTACGGCTCGACCACAGAAGAGTTCAACTACGTTGGTGCGGTTCACAACTGGACGGTACCTGCAGGCGTTACTTCGGTGACATTCAAGGTTTACGGTGCCGGTGGTGGAGCAACTACCTCTGGCGGAGATCTCGGCGCTGTTACTACTTATAACGGCGGAACCGGTGGATTTGTTCAGAGCACCTATTCGGTGACACCTGGTCAGTCGTTCTACCTAACGGTCGGTGACGGCGGAATTGGTAACAACACAACGAAACCACTAACGAACTTCACAATTCAGCAGGTGAGAAACGAAGCCACCGGCTTTGGCTTCATCTGGGTTTCAGGCAATCACGGCATTCAAGTCGGTGACACAATCACGGTCAGCGGCCTTACCGGTTCGTTCGCATACTTCAATGGCACAAGGGTTGCCACATCAGGCACCTCTGGTCAATCGATTTATTTCTCAAGCGGTTCAACAACAGCGATTGGTCTGACCAACATGAGCGGAACTGTCTCTGCTCCACAAGCCTGTGTTGGTTCGGTTATAACATCACCATTCGGTTCGGGCGGTGCGGCGAGCAATACCAGTTGCACGAGCAACAAGAACAATCTCTTTGCTTCTGGCGGCGGCGGTTCTTCGGTGTTTGCAGTTGCCGCGACTCCAAGGCACTTGCTAACCGCGGGTGGCGGTGGTGGAGCATCTCTTCAAGGCGCTGGTGGCAACGCCGGTGGCAATGACACATCTGCGCTTACTGGCGGCAATGGAACCGCGGGCTCTGGAACCGGAACAAACTTTGGTGGCGGGGCAACCCAGGCTGCAGTCGGAACAGCCGGTGGTGCTGCAAGCCCAACGATTTCTGGCGCAGGTAACGGAACCGCAGGAACAGCACGTTTGGCTAGCGGATATGGTGTTGCGGCTGGCGCCGATAGCACAGCCGGTGGCGGTGGCGGTGGTGGCGGTTACTACGGTGGTGGCTCTGGAGGCACCGGCGGTGGCGGTGGTGGCGGTTCTAGCTTTGCGAGCGTGCTCGATCTTCAAGCCCCGGTTCTTGCATCTTCGGGTGGCGCAGTTCTCGGCAGCAACGGAACATCTTTGGTGCTCACATTTGATGAAGCACTCGGTGCCACGACTGCCGCGGCATCGACCTTCACTGTTCTCGTCGATGGAAATGCCGTAGCTGTTTCGAGCGTCTCGACCACGGGATCAACTGTCACTCTGACTTTGCCTAACCCAATTAGTAGCGATAAGACTTTGACTGTTTCTTATGCGGCGCCAAGCTACAACATCGAAACCAGCAACGCAGCGGTGCAAGACACTGCCGGTAACGATGCAATCTCGTTCTCTAATATTGCAGTCACAAACAACTCTTCACTTGGTCCGGATAGAACCGCACCTGTTCTAGCAACTGCTAACCCGGTAACGGTTTCGGGTTCACAGGTCACAGTCAATATGAACGAGACTCTGCTGTCATCAGCGCTGCCATTGGTAAGTCAGTTTGGTGTCACCATAAACGGCTCGGTTATCACGCCGACCTCGCTCACGGTCTCTGGTAGCTCTGTTGTTCTAACGCTGCCATCGTCGGTGCCAAACAACACGGCTATCACGGTCGCCTACACCGCACCAACTTCAAACAACGCGCTTACCAATGCTGCGCTTCAAGACCTAAACGGCAACGATGCTGCAACATTCAGTCAAGCTGTTGATTTGGTTGGACCGGTGCTCACCTCTTCTAACGGTGCCGTGCTGGGCGCGAATGGCACCTCGTTAGTTCTCACATTCGATGAGGCACTAGGTGCGTCTAGCTTGAACGCTGCTGGTTACACGGTGAATGTCGACGGCAACCCGGTCACTATTTCAAGTCGCAGCATGAGCGGGTCGACTATCACTCTCAACCTCGCGAGCGTTGTGAACAGCGACAAGATCGTAACCGTGTCATACGCGCCGCCGGCCTATGACCGGGCCACCACCAACGCAGCCATCCAGGATGCCCTCGGCAACGACTCGGTCGCGTTCACGAATGCCGCCGTCGTGAACAACTCGGGATTCGGCCCAGATCGAGTTTCACCGGTGTTGGCAGCCAGCAACCCGGTGACATACAGCGGAAGTCAGGTGACCGTTGCGTTCAATGAAGCTCTTCAGGGCGCTCCGTTGCCAGCACCAAGCAGATTCACTGTTTTCGTTGCCGGAGTGCCAGTAACCCCAAACTCGCTAACGGTTTCGGGTTCAAGTGTCTTGTTGACCATGCCGTCATCAATTACTGCCGGCACTGAAGTAATCGTCTCTTATGAAGCACCAACGCCGAGCATCTCGGCCACCAACTTGGCGATTCAGGACACTAACGGTAACGATGCGGTTTCATTTAGCCAGAGCAGCAACCCGATCAACAAAACCTGGAACTGGACCACACCATATGACAACGCAACGAACGCGCCGTTGCAGTGTGACGGTGCCGGAAGCATCAACCGCATTAAAGAAACTCAGTTGCCAAACGGTGTTTACTACAGCGTTGGTGTCACCGGAAACTATCTCTGCATCAACGAAGCAACCGAGTCGCTAGCTCAGCGCGGTGGTGTTGCTTCTCACTTCACCGCAACAGGACTAGTCACTGAGCCTGGATTGAAGCTAACAACTGGCAACTTTGGCTGTACCGCGGGTGTTCTCTGTGGTCCACGAGGTGTGATGACTATTTACTTCTCAAAGCCAGTGAAAGACCCTGTTGTATCCTTCGCAGGATGGGGTGGCGGCTCGGGAAGTTCGACTTCGTGGTCTGAAATGGCTCTGTTGACACCAAACCTCACTATGTCGGTTTTGAGTGGAACCAACATCGAGGTAATTAACAACGGCACTTACATTCAGCCGATTGTAAAGAATCCATCGGTTAGTTGCACTTCTACTTCTGGCTACGGGGCAACTGCAACTGCCGGTTGTGGATCGATTCAGTTAAACGGAACTGTCTCATCAGCCTCATTCGAGGTTTATCTTGGCACCGCGCGCGGCACCGGCTTTCTTGATGCGTGGAACTTAACCGCGAGTATCTCTGAGGACTTCGGTCTTGTTCCGACCGGTTATGACAACCCTGTGGCTAGCCACTCGATTGGCGATCTGAGGCTCGGTGCCACTGTCGCTGCCGACCAGGCCTCGGCACTTTACGCAACCACCAACGCAGACGCGGTTGCCAGCGGAACATCGCTTGCCGGAAACCCGAAGGCTGATGATGGTGTCGCCGCTTGGGTCTCTTCGCCGTCAATAAACTTTGGCAACGCCGGATCGACCTACAGCACAACGGTCACACTGGCTGGCGTAACAGCAACCGCAAATCTTTGTTCGTGGCTCGACTTCAATCGCGACGAAGTTTTTGCATACAGTGAGCGTTATTGCACGACGGTTGCATCCGGTGCTACCAGCGCAACGCTTAGCTGGACCGTTCCACAGTTGGTGGTTCCTGGCCTTACCTATGCTCGCGTTCGTCTGAGTTACGACCCACTTACGGTGGCCACCGGCAAGGTGAGCTCGGGTGAGGTTGAAGACTATTCGATGACGATTGTGCCTTCGAGCGTGCCTTTCGCATTGCCTGACTTGTCGACCGGATTGAATTCCGCCACTCAGAACATCAACATTTTGGCTAACGACGTAACCGCATCGGGTGTTACCTGGGATGCCACGTCTGTGAAATTGTGTGCAACAGGGCAAACCCCGAACAATTGCAACGCCACAACGGTAACGGTTACCGGTGAAGGCACATACACAGTTCAACCCGATGGCAGTGTTCGATTCGTTCCACTGGCATCTTTCGCCGGAACCGCAACGTCGCTCAAATATCAGGTAACCGACTCTATTGGCCAGATTCGATCGTCAACTATCACGCCAACCGTTGAAGGCCTTCCAGTTGCATATCCTGACTCAACCAGTGGCCCTTGGAACACGCCACAGACATCAAACGTTCTTTCAAACGACCTAGCACCAACCGGACAGGCGCTCGATGCAGCGACTCTCAAGCTATGCGACCCTGCGACAAACCAGGCTTCACCCAACTGCAACGCGACTTCTGTGACCATCGCAAATCAGGGAACCTACGAAATTGTTGGTGGGCAGATTCAATTCACACCTCTTATTACGTTCAGCGGCACCGCGACGCCTGTCGCGTATCAAATTAGCGACTCGCTAAATCAGGTGGCTTCGAGTGCCTATACCCCGACTGTGACTGCGGCACCTTCACCGGCAGCCGTAAATGACACCAGCTCTGGCCCGCTGAACACCGCTCAGGTGAAGACCGTTTTGGCCAATGACACGGTTACTGGCGGCGTGGCACTAGACGCAACCAGCGTGAAGCTTTGCTCTAGTGGCCAGACTGCGCCTAACTGCAACGCGACATCGGTGACAATTGCTAACCAGGGAACCTATACGGTCAACACGGCTACCGGTGTTGTCACGTTCACGCCAGTCACCGGATGGTCTGGCACGGCGACGGCTGTGGCCTACCAAGTGACTGCAAACTCTGGTCAGGTAGTTTCTGCGACATACACGCCAGCTGTGGTCCCCGCGCCAATCGTTGCAGCGGACATAACCTCTGGACCTTGGAACACCGCTCAAACAAAGAACGTACTTTCAAACGACAACTCGGCACCACAGACCACGCTGAACCCTGCCTCGCTTGCGCTCTGTGCCTCTGGCCAAACTCCACCTAACTGCAACGCGACATCGGTCACGGTTGCCAACCAGGGAACCTACTCGATCGTCAGCGGTCAGGTTCGCTTCACTCCGCTTTCGAGTTTCTCTGGCACAGCAACGGCTGTGACCTACCAGGTCGCCGATGCTCTCGGTCAGGTTTCATCTACTACTTACACTCCAACAGTTGAGCCCCCAACGGCCCCTGTCGCAGTGAATGACACAAACAGTGGCCCTTGGAACACAGCGCAAACGATTACACCTCAAACTAATGATCCAGCTGGTCTCACCATGGTGGGTCTCTGCCCGACCGTTTCAACACCGGCTGCAAGTTGCACCGCGACAACTCTGACAATCGCAAATCAGGGAACATACACACTCAGCGGTTCGACGGTTACCTTCACTCCGCTATCTACTTTCTCTGGCACAGCAACATCGATTGCATATGCCGTTGTAGATGGTTTCGCACAAAACGTGAAGGCAACAATCACTCCAATGGTGCTTGCACCTGATGCACCAACTGCAAGCCCACAGACCAAGACATTGTTGCCTAACACCAGCGTTTCTTTCACCGATGTCGACTCGGGCGCGGGTTCTCTTGCAACTCAGGGATCTGCAAACCTTTCTTCGAGCTGTATTGTCGACCCGGCAAACCCCAGCACTTGCATCACTTCGGGTAGTTTCACTGTTGTGAACCAGGGAACCTGGACAATTGCCAACGGCGTAGTTACATTCGCGGCGAATGCAAACATCGCACCGGGAATTCAAACTTCAATCGCCTACAGAGTCACTGACGACGCTGCTCTCACGGCATCTTCAAGTTTGACTCCAATCGTTCCCGCTGCGCCATCCGCGACAGCAGACGCTTCGAACGGCGCTTGGAACACCACACAAACCAAGACCGTTTTGACCAACGACACCGCTGCCAGCGGCGAGACTCTGGTTGCTTCGACCTTGAAGCTCTGTGACCCAGCCACCAGCCAGGTTTCACCGAATTGCAGCGCAACTTCGGTGACCATTGCCAACCAGGGAACCTATGCGGTGGTCAATGGAACCATTGAATTCACGCCGCTGATCAGCTTCACTGGCACCGCGACAGCGGTCGGCTACCAGATCAGCGATTCACTAGGTCAGACCGCTGCCACAACATACACGCCAACCGTGGTGGCTCCGGTGGCTCCGGTGGCCGTGAATGACAACAGTTCTGGTCCGCTGAACACCCCTCAGGTGAAGACCGTTTTGACTAACGACACCACCGCAGCCGGGGTTACCCTGACCGCAACCAGCGTGAAGCTTTGCTCGAGCGGTCAGACTTCGACTAACTGCACCGCCACCTCGGTGACCATCGCTAACCAGGGAACCTACACGGTTGATACAACAACCGGCGTTGTAACCTTCACACCGGTCACCGGATGGTCAGGAACGGCGACTGCGGTTGCCTATCAGGTGACCGCAAATTCAGGTCAAACTGTTAGCGCGACCTACACACCGACAGTGATTCCTGGCCCGACGGTTTTGGCAGATACAACCTCTGGCCCATACAACACGGTTCAAACTTCAAACGTGTTGCTTAACGATGCTGCCGCCAGTGGAACCACATTGACCGCATCAACTTTGAAGCTCTGCGCGAGCGGTCAGACTTCGCCTAACTGCAACGCGACATCGGTGACGATTGCAAACCAGGGAACCTACGCGGTCGTGAGTGGTCAGATCACTTTCACGCCGCTATCGACTTTCGCGGGTACGGCAACACCGGTTACCTATCAGGTATCTGATGCGCTCGGTCAGGCGTCTTCGACTACTTACACCCCGACCGTTGCACCACCAGCAATGCCTATAGCTGTCAACGACACAAAGAGTGGTCCGTGGAATACTCCGCAGACAATCACGCCGTTGACTAATGACCCAGCAGGTTTGACCGTTGTTGGGTTGTGCCCAAGCACTCAGACTGTTGCTGCAAGCTGCACGCTTACTTCGGTCACCGTCTATGACAACTTGAACAACCCGGTCGGCACCTACACGCTAACTGGCAGCACAGTGACGTTCACTCCGGTGATTACTTTCTCTGGAACCGCACCGGCAATCAAATATGCGGTTGCCGATGTGGTTGGTCAAAAAGTCACGGCTACTATTACGCCAGTTGTTGCAGCCCCGGCAGCCCCGGTCGCAACGCCGCAAACCAAGACACTCTTACCTTCAGCCACAACGACATTTACCGACATCGACTCGGGCGCCTCACCACTGGCAACAACCGGCTCGGCAAACTTTGCGACCAGTTGCATTGTTGATCCGGTGACTCCGAGCAGTTGCATCACCAGCGGCAGCTTTGTGGTGGCCGGCGAGGGAACCTGGGCAATCAACTCGGGCGTTGTGACTTTCACTGCGCTTTCGACCATAACTCCTGGAACCAAGACGCAGGTGACCTACAAGGTCACCGATGCCGCCGGCTTGACCGCGTCTTCGACACTGACTCCAATCGTTCCAACTTCGCTGGTCGCATCGCCTGACTCGTCCGCTGCACCTCAGGGAGCTGTTCAAACGCTATCGATTCTCACGAATGACACGGCAGGCAGTGCATCGGCGCCTCTTGTGCCTTCAACCGTGCGCTTGTGTGCAACTGGCACCGCGAACGCTTCTTGCACACTTACCACTGTGACCGTTTCGGGCGAGGGTGTTTACACCGTCAACACAACTACCGGAGTTGTCACATTCACCCCAGAAGCGAACTACGTTGGAATCGCAACCTCGATTAAGTACGTTGTTCAAGATTCGCTTGGGCAGATTGCTGCCAGCACTATTTCACCGGTCGTTGTTCCACCGCCGGCTGTAGCAGCGATCACTGACACGTTGACTTTGGCGTATGGCGCGACCGGAACATTCAATCCGTTGACCAACGACAGCGCCGGAGTCACGAACCCGATTCCTGTTGGTTATACAGCTGTTGGAACTGTTGCGCTTTCGCCATCAACATTGAAACTCTGTGGTGTTGGCGAAACCTACCCGACTTGCACAGCCACCACTGTGACAACTGTTGATGGCACATATGTCTTGACTGGAACCACCGTTGTCTTCACACCGGTTGCTGGATTCACCGGCACCGCGGTTGCTCCGCCGACTTACCTGATCTGCAACACGGTTACTGGTACCTGGTTGCCGGCCGCACCAAACACTTCTTGCGCGACAGCTCAGTTGATTCCAACCGTCACGCCACCGGCGGTGCCTGCGGCAACACCTGACACTTCGACTAACTACCTCGACACTCTGCAGACCATGACGGTGCTCACGAATGACAGCATTCCTGCGATTGCGGTGACTTCAACTTTGAAGCTTTGTGGCACCAACCAGGTTGCACCAACTTGCACGGCAACCTCGGTGGTAACCGAAGATGGAACCTACACGGTTGTTGGAAACACCATTACGTTTATGCCGGTTGCCGGGTTCCTTGGTGTTGCAGAATCTGTGACCTACCAGGTGACCGATCAGTTGGCTCGCACTGTAAGCACCACTTACACACCGACCGTCACCCCGCCACCGCCACCGCCGGTAGTGCCACCGGTTGAGCCAACCCCTACTCCAACCCCAACGCCTACGCCGACTCCAACACCAACCGCGACTGCTGTGCCAAAGCCGGTGGCCAAGCCAGATGTAAAGAACGGCACCATGAACAAGCCGATCACGCTCTCGCCGGTCACTAACGACATCAAGGCCGGCGCCGAACTGATTCCAACCAGCATTGTTTTGTGCACCACCGACTGCAACACCACCGCGAACTCGGTTGAAACCAAGGTTGGAGTCTGGACGGTTGAGGCATCTACTGGCAACGTGACCTTCATGCCGGTGAAGAACTGGTTCGGTCGTGCATCACTGGGTTACTTCATCTGGGATGCCGCTGGCAACAAAGTGAAGTCAATGCTCACGGTCATCATTCCTAAAGCCCGTGGTGAAGGCGAGCTCGCATACACCGGTGTTAATGAATTCACCTTGCCACTAGCATCTCTCGCTGGCCTCTTGATTGGCATCGGATTATGGTTGCGCAGAAGAGTCCGCTAAACAACAAGAAGCTACTTCGAATCGTTGCTAATGCGCTGATCGCAGTTGGAATAATCGGCGCGGCAGGCATCGCTTATCAAATCTGGGGCACCAACGTCACCTCGGCTGTTCTCGCCCAGCAAGAACGAACCGCGCTGCAGATCGAATTCAGCAAGCCAAACAATTTGGTTCCGTCACTGGTCGAACCCGCAGCTTCTAAGTCGTTTGCACTCGTCACGATTCCGGCTCTCAATCTAAAAGACTTTCCGCTCGTGCAGGGAATCGAAGAAAGAGATCTGGCTAAGGGAATCGGGCACTATCCTGGCACTGCAATGCCAGGTGGTCTTGGCAACTTTGCGATTGCAGGCCACCGTGCAAGCAACGGCGAACCTTTTGCCGAATTCGAAAAGCTTGTGGTCGGTGACAAGATCTTTGTGAAGACCGCAGATGCAACCTATGTTTATTCTCTCGAATACGACACCAAGGTAAAACCTTCTGGCACCTGGGTGATCGACAAGAACCCTCGAAATATGCCGGTCGACAACACCCGCAAACTGATCACTCTGACCACCTGCGACCCAAAGTGGAACTCAACACATCGCTGGGTGTGGTGGGGTTCATTGAGCGAAATCATTCCTAACTAAGTGGACACAACCTCTATGTCCGCCGTTTCAGAAAGGCTCTTGACTCGACTAAGTTAGTCGACATTAGTCTTGGTCTATGGCTAAACAGGTAAATATCCATGCGGCAAAGACCCACTTCTCAAAGTTGTGCGAAGAAGCTGAGGCCGGCGCAGAAATTGTGATTGCCCGGGCTGGCAAGCCAATTTTGAAGTTGGTTCGTGTCGAAGAAGAGCAAGAACCCGCGCTAAAAGAGGATTTTGGTTTTGCCAAGGGAATGATTGTTGGCTACACCCACGAAGAGTTCGATGCCCTAGATGAGCTTATTTGGGCTGGCTGGAAGGAAGAAGACATCGACATCGAAAGTTCCGCGCCCGCTGACTCTTGTAACTGCCGAAGTCATGATCCTGGCGCAAATAGAAACTGAGCAATTGCTGCTGATGACAGCAGACCAAAAAATGTTAGAACTTGATTTCAACTGGATTATTGACGCGCAAGCATGAAGCATTCGCGCCTAAACTTGAAGCACTAGCCAGCCAAATCTTGAGGAGCACGCATGTCTGAGCGCCCTCAAATAAAGCCAGCCACAGAAGGCTGGAAGCAAAAACTCGGTGCCGATGGCAAACCACTGCTGCAGTTTGCCGACGTCAAGAAGAGCCTGCCGGCGACCCACTGGGCCGACATGAGCGTCGAAGAACGCATCGAAGCGGTCAAGGCCCTAGGCCTACCGGCCTTTAGGGCAAAGCAGATCTCAACCCACTACTTCACCCACTACACGAGCGACCCTGCCGACATGACCGACCTTCCGGCAGCGGGCCGCGATGAGCTCATCGGCAAACTATTGCCACCGTTACTGACCGAACTTCGCCGCCTGCAGACCGACAAGGGCGACACAATCAAGTTTCTCTGGAAGCTTCACGACGGCGCTCTGGTCGAGTCTGTCTTGATGCGGTACCCGGGCAGAATCACGCTCTGCGTTTCATCGCAGGCTGGCTGCGGCATGAACTGCCCGTTCTGTGCCACCGGCCAGGCCGGCCTGACCCGCAACATGAGTGCCGCCGAAATAGTCGATCAGGTGGTTGCGGCAAATCGAGCCATCACTCGAGGTGAATTGCTCGGCAGCAAGCGCAAGGCTGGCGATGACCCAGAGCGCGTGACCAACATCGTTTTCATGGGCATGGGTGAGCCGCTCGCGAACTACAACCGCCTAATGTCTTCGGTTCGAACCATGGTTGCCGAACAACCAAACGGTCTTGGCATGAGCGCTCGTCAAATCACAATTTCAACCGTTGGGCTTGTGCCGGCAATCTTGAAACTTGCCGAAGAAGACCTGATGGTGACCTTTGCGCTTTCACTTCACGCGCCAGACGACGAGTTGCGCGATGAACTGATACCGGTCAATTCAAAGTGGAAGGTTGACGAAGCGCTCGACGCAGCCCGCACCTATTTTGAAAAAACAGGCCGCAGAGTTTCAATCGAATATGCACTAATCAAAGACATGAACGATCACGCCTGGCGTGCCGACCTACTGGCCGAGAAACTAAATGCGCGCGGTAAGGGTTGGGTGCACGTCAACCCGATTCCGCTAAACCCAACGCCCGGATCAATTTGGACAGCTTCGACGCGTGAAGTTACCGATGAGTTTGTGCGAAGACTCGAGCGCGCGGGAGTGCCAGCAACATTGCGCGACACTCGCGGTAAAGAAATCGACGGAGCCTGTGGCCAGCTAGCTGCAGCCGACTAGAAACTAAGTCTTGTTAGGCTCTTTTGGTTAGGCGTGCAATACCCTTGCGAATCACTAACAGCAACCAGCCAAGCCCGATCATCAGAACCGCGAATCCTCCGATGTACTGAAGCATTCCGGCAACTCCAGCAGGCTCGTTTGGGTTCAAGAACCAGTAGGCCCACCAACCGTCGAGAATTCCTCGAATGACGCAAAACGCCAACCAGGCCAGCGGGTAAACAGCAACCCACAACGCAGCGCGCAAACGCACATTTGAGGCTCCGGCAATTAGAAGCCAGTCAAGCAAAACGATGACTGCCGCCCAAACGTGCATGATCTCGTTTGGCACAACCGGCCAGTCATAACCGGCATCGCGCACATCGCCAGCGGTGCCGCGCAGCAGGACGTTGTATGCCACGGCAATAAAGATTATGTAGGTTGTGCTCGATACGCGGGCGATTGTTAC
>Ga0209191_1001818_pt1 | contig 13780 bp, 23 predicted proteins | sample S_130626_EF_Meta_FD_187320 | JGI IMG/M metagenome (GOLD analysis project Ga0209191, IMG submission 187320) | Freshwater microbial communities from Lake Simoncouche, Canada to study carbon cycling - S_130626_EF_MetaG (SPAdes) (version 2) | ecosystem: Environmental > Aquatic > Freshwater > Lake ... | reverse complement strand
ATGCAAAGTATCCTTTCACAATAACCAAGGTAACAATATGAGAATTTTAACATTAAACAACAGGTCGTTCGATTTAAACGAACTACCGGAAGAGGTAGATGAAGATACAAGATTTTCAGTATTAGACAACAGCAATCCGAGTGAACCTGACTTCTTTTTTATGCCTTTGATATTTTTGGAATCATTTAACAGTCCTGCGATTCTTTTAAATATTGGTGGATACCAAGTTCAGATGCCACTAGATTGGTGTATGGTAGTAGGTGATAAAGAATGCGGTCTTGATCCAGAGGTATTGCCATTGACCAGCATTAATGAGCGTGGGTTCGATGCATTTATCTTTAATCCGATTAACGGATTTAAGTGTGAATTTATGAGTATCGAGATTGTAAATATTTTCCAAGATGTTAAATGGTATTTTCCTAAAATGAAAAACGGCCAATTGCTAACAGTACCGTTACACGACGGTCCAAGTCCTCCTTGTGCTTATTTTGTTAAAGAAGTAAGTCGTCAAAGTGAGGTCCTTCAACTAGATAAGATTTTGTAATATGGGACAACTTAAACCAGGTGCAAAGTACATTTATGAACGAGCAGACGGCGTGACCTATGCTCGAGAGTTTGGTGCTGAGCCTAGCACAAGAGAAGCTATAGGATGGAATTATGATCCTACACATCCTAATTTTGATCCACGAACATCAGACGGTAGATCATTGCACAGTCACATAATGGATTCGAAGCTGTGGGGTGATATTCGAAGAGAAGCAAAGACAAATCCCACTTTACAAGATGCACTAGAACGTGCTATACTAATATATCATTTGAGTAAAAAAGATGGGACAGAATAAACACGTAGACCTTTTTAAGGATATGATTCCAGCAGTTGATATGGGTCTCAAAGAATTATGGGATGCCGCAACTGATGAGGGTCGGAAAGAAATCAAAGGCGATTTCTTTAACCTAACTCGTTATATCAGCAATGTGAAATCTAGCAACAGAGAACTTCAAGAACACTTTGTATTGACTACAAATCTTTACTATAACAAGCATTGGAATGATATCCAGAAGCATCCAAAACTTGTTTGGCAGACTCTGTGTTTATGCAGTCACGAAACTAAGAAAACATTCTTCCACGAATGGATCCCACTTAAAAAGCAAAAGAACAAGAAGGAAGAATTCCTAGCTAATCTATTTCCAGATATGAAAATGGCTGACATCGAAACAATGGCAGCAATTACAACAGACAAAGAAGTAAAGGCGTACTGTGAGAAACTTGGTTGGGATAAAAAACAGATCAATGCAATTAAGCTATAAATGCGAATACTGTAAAAAGATGTTTGCCAAAGAAAAAACTTTGGTCGTACACATCTGTGAACAAAAACGTAGATATCTAAGCAAGAGCGAAAAGCACGTTCAGATGGGATTGCAGACATTCCAACGGTTTTATGATTTCACCAATAAAGGAAAACATCCTAAGTCGTTTGATGATTTTGTTGACAGTCCCTACTACACAGCCTTTGTGAAATTTGGGAGTTTTATGGTTAATACTGCCCCGATATATCCTGAAATGTTTATTGACTTTGTAGTGAAGAGTGGTGTAAAATTAGATCATTGGTGCCGTGATGAATTATACGATCAATACCTTGCTGATCTAATTAAGAAAGAGCCTGCGGATGGTGCTATACAACGTACGATTAAAACAATGATGGAATGGGCTGATGTAAATGCTGCGCCTTGGGAACATTATTTTCAGTATGTTAATTTAAATCGTGCAACACACGATATTAAAGAAGGTCTAGTGTCGCCGTGGATATTGTTAAATACCAAGTCTGGAAAGGAACTATTACAGCGAATGAATGATGAGCAACTAGAGATTGTGGGACCAGTAATCGATCCACAGTTTTGGATGCGTAAATTCAAAGCATTGCCTGCTGACATAGAACTTGTTAAAGATATAATCCGCGAGGCGAAAATTTTATAATGTCAAAAAGACCTAAAGAAGAACCGGTAGTAGAAGAAGAATTAGCTGAGAATGAAGAATTTATTTCTAGAGACGATATTGATATTGAAGTAGTTGTTGCTAACGATACCAACGATGTATATGTTAAGTTTTCTGGGTTTGAAGATGATGAAGACGCCGAAGAATATGCACAGTTTCTAGCAGAAACATTGCCATTATTGTTATTTGAAACGACAAGGTTTAATTAATGACCACTAGAAAATTACTAGACGGAACATCCGTTACAGAATTAGAAGAATCAGTTACTTTGAAAGTCTATACTAAATGTCCAGAGAAGTGGATGTTGATTGACACAGAGACCGGAGAAGTGTATACTGGATATACTACCGAGGGAAAACACGATTGGAAGAAAACCCAAGACAGTGTAAATTGGAAACCAGATGCCTGATATTGATATAGACTTCGTTGATAGAGAACAGGCATTAAGTTTGTTCAAACACATACGAGCCAGTAGAAAAGAAGACAATCAGTTAGTCAAACACAATACTGGTGTGTATCTACACGAAGTCCCAATCAATGCTGTCACTGGATTATGTGCAGTACCCTACGAGACCGCAGAAGATCGTAAATATTTTAAAATAGATTTTCTTAATGTTAGTATCTATAAAGGTGTACGAGACGAAGCACATCTCGATCAATTAATGGGGACAGAACCACTATGGGATCTACTGGAACAAGACGACTTCTCGAATCTACTCTTTCACGTGAATGGTCACGGGCACGTATTGAAGACAATGAAACCGAAAGATATAGAATCGCTCGCGGCCTGTCTAGCAATCATAAGACCAGCCAAGAAATATCTACTAGGAAAATCGTGGACAGAAGTTCACGAGGCAGTCTGGACGAAGCCAACGACTGATGAGTATTATTTTAAGAAGAGTCACGCAATTGCCTATGCAACTGCCATTGTAGTACAGATGAATTTAATCTGTGAAGGTATCAGCTACGAATATAGTTAAGTAGCTTTTCGTACCAACGTAATGCTCTTACGTTTGATACGCTTAACAATAATATCGTTTAGACTTGTACACGGTCCAAACATCAGTTTAACATCTTTGGTGCTGAAGTTTCGTATAGCATATCTAAATTGAACAATGTCACGTAACAAAAATATATTGATAGGTATTTGACGGTTTGATTCCCACCACCATACCTCGCCAAGCTCTAAAAACTTACGCTTTTCATCTTCTGTCTTGATAGCGGTATAGTCGTAGATACTGGTTATTGCAGCATCCTGATTAATTATGATTCCAACATACTCTTTGTCTACGTGGTTTATAACGCTGATGAAGGGGAAGTTTTCTTGTAGGTTATCTGTTATTCTCATTGATAAATATTGCTATAAAGGTCCGTTAATGTATGCAATTTAATTCAGTTTATTTATATCCAAATAAGATAGACGTATTCACAAATGCGTTGGCGTCCTGGCAACTAGAGAGGTATCGCAGAGTGTATAATCGAAACTTAAAGATGTATCGGGGGGTTAACAATCGCATTGATTTGCAAGTTCGTAATTCAGACCAAAAATCAAGTGACATCACTGGCTCCTATTTGGTATTTAACATTGTTGCCAGAGAGACCCGTGACTTAGTGAAACAGAAAGACTGTGTAACTGTAAGTAACACAACAGGAAAAGTCTATGTAACATTTAGTCAAGCTGACTTATTAGATTTAGAAAACGGCTTTTACAACTACAGTATCACTCAAGAAATTAGAGAAACAATCAATGCAACGGAATACAAGGTAATTTCTCGCACTCCGTTATATGTCGACAGCCAATACGGTACAATAAGCACACTGGAAGTATCGGGTGATATCTCTGGCAATGTAGAATCTAGTCTAGTAGTTGACATATTTTCTTTTACTAATCCAGCGACTACTGGTACTGTAGGTTCTGCTTTTTATACCAGCAGTCTAATAGATGCAAGTCCACAATTGGCGACAGCACAGAGTCTACACACTTTCCAAATTTACTCAACTGCATACAGCGGAACAGTTCAAATCCAAGGCAGTATCAGCAACAGTCCAACTCCGGGAGCAGGTGCTTGGGCAGATATTGGATCACCGATTACAGTGGTAAACTCCAACGTAAAATATACCAATGTAGTAGGAAAATACAATTGGTTTAGAATTAAACACATTCCAACCGCCGGAACCATTGACAAGATACTATATAGATAGTATACTTGTTATATGACTCTAGTTGTTGACAAATTTCGAACACTAATCCCACCTCGAGCTAAATCAAGTCCTTCTGGATGGACTAGCTTTAATGCTCCCTGTTGTCACCATAGAGGACACAGTCAAGATACTCGCAAACGTGCTGGACTACGTTTTGATCAAGGTATTGTCTATAACTGTTTCAATTGTAAATTCACAGCAAGTTGGTTACCAGGTCGACCAGTATCGGGTAAATTCCAAAGTCTGTGTCGTTGGCTAGGTGGTAGTGAAGATGATATCAAGCAGTTAATATTTGAAGCACTTAAAACAGAAAGTCCGGAATACGAGCATAAGATTGAAGAAGCTAAGGTAGCGTTTGAGCCTAAAGAATTGCCTGAAGACTCTAAAACATTATGGGAATGGGCTTGTGATCCAATGAGTCTTACTGAAGATCTAAGACAAAATCTAATAGACACTATTCAATATGTCATCAACAGAGGATTTGATCCAAACAGTAAACAACTATACTGGTCCCCTGCAGCAGGATATAATGAGAGGGTTATTATCGCCTTCACCTACGAAGATAAAATTGTAGGCAGTACTGCTCGTAAAATCAAGGACGGAAAACCTAAATATCTGTCAGATCAACATCCGCATTTTGTATTCAATGTAGATGAACAAAAAGAAGAACAGAAATATGTATTTGTTTGTGAAGGGCCATTTGATGCACTTGCGATGGGCGGTGTTGCACTTCTCACTAACGATATAGCAGAACAACAAGAAAGAATAATTAATAGTCTAGGCAGTGAAGTAATTGTTATCCCGGATCAAGATGAAGCTGGTCTTATGTTGATCAAGCGAGCAATGGAATGTGATTGGGCAGTAGCATTTCCAAATTGGGATAGTGATGTGAAAGACTGTGCTGATGCTGTACAGCGATATGGTAGACTGTTTGTAACAGTAGATGCTATCAAGACAGCACAAAAGGGCGAGATTAAACTCACAATGGCTTTAAAGCAGTTAGAACAGAGATTAAAAAGATGATTAGAAAACTGATTGAATTTATTAAAAACTATCGAGAGGAAAGGGCTTTTAAAAAGAAGCTGGCAGAAATGCGTAAGCGTGATCCCTTTATCTACAAATGATTACCTGGGGAGTTTCAGCAGGAGCACATAATGCAGCTTTGTCTGTGTTTGATGACGACACACTCGTGTTCGCTAGTTCGTCAGAACGATTCAGTGGCGTTAAGAACGACCCGGATCTTTGTCAAGAATTAGTTGATTACTCGAGAGAAAAATACGGCAATCCTAATCTAGTCTGTTGGTATGAGAAACCCTGGAAGAAGGCCTTTAGAAAATTAACAGCCAATAAGAATTGGGAACTTGAAAATCCAAAACTCTATATGAATAGGTTCGGTGTTGTCGCTCCGATAAAGACCTGCGATCATCACTTCAGTCACGCAGCCGCCGGCTACTACACCAGCCCATTTGATGAAGCTACGGTTATTGTATTAGATGCAATTGGTGAATTTACAACATACAGTCTGTGGTCTGCAGAAGGTGAAAAGATACACTTTATTAACGACTTAGCCTATCCTCATAGTGCTGGATTGTTTTATAGTGCAATGACACAGAGAGTGGGGCTCAAGCCCATTGAAGAAGAATATATCCTTATGGGTATGGCAGCATATGGCGATGCTAATCGCTTTAGTAAAGATCTACTTGAAGAATTTGTAGAGTTTCCTAATGACGATTATCAGAATCCGTTCCGTCTTAGACAAAATCTCCATAGGGGATGTAACTGGTGGCGGCCTGAACTGAATACGCAACAAGACCTATACGATATCGCCGCTGCCACCCAATCTGTTTATGAAATGATGTTTGAGCGTGTGCTACAGTCAGCCAAACAGAAAACAGGAAGCCGCAACCTAGTACTGATGGGAGGTTGTGCTTTGAACTGTGCTGCTAATCCGTTGGCCTACAAATACTTTGATAATGTTTGGATTATGCCGGCGCCAGGTGACGACGGCAGCGCCATTGGCGCAGTACTAGCACAGAAAAAGAAACACATTGTTTGGCCGGGTCCTTATCTAGGATTTGATATGGGCTATCATTCCAGCAATGAAGAAATTGTAGCACATCTTTTGGAACACAAAGTATGTGGTGTTGCTCGCGGTCCTGCAGAGTTTGGTCCTAGAGCCCTAGGCAACCGTAGTTTACTAGGAGATCCACGTGATCCAAAAATACGGGTCTTAATTAACCAGATAAAGCAACGAGAGCAGTTCAGGCCCTTTGCTCCGATGGTTTTAGAAGAATTCGCAAAAACACACTTTAAAATGCCAGCAAAAACCGCGTTGTATATGCAATACGCCGTGGTTTGTAAGACCCCAAAACTGTATCCGGCGATTATTCATCACGACCAGACCAGTCGTGTTCAGACAGTTCCCAATGATGGCAGTCCAACTAGAAAGCTGTTAGAGCTTTGGTATGAAGCTAGTGGATGCCCTATGCTGTTGAATACCAGCCTTAATATCAAGGGTAAGCCTATGGTAAACAACATCACTGATTCTATGACTTTTGAAAGCCTATATGGTGTTAAAGTGTTTAACTAGAGTGTATAATATAAAGTATGATTAAAGATTACGGACCGGAAGTACAGAAACTATATCTTGAAATAATGCTGTCAGATGCTGAGACATTTGTACGCTGTCAAGGTATTTTTGACCACACTCTATTTGATCGCAAACTACAAGATGCGGCAGAGTTTATGCACGTTTATGCCAAAGAGTATAATGTGTTGCCAGACTACAATATGGTTAACGCAACCTGTAGAACAGATCTAGTTAGACCAGAAGATCTTAAAGAAGGTCATATGGATTGGTTTATGGATGAGTTTGAAAAATTTACTCAGCATAAAGCACTTGAACGTGCAATCATTAGTTCAGCAGATCTTTTAGAAAAACACGACTATGGTGCAGTTGAACTACTGATCAAAGAAGCAGTACAGATTGGTCTTGCACGTGATATGGGTACTGACTACTTTGCCGATCCTCGTGGCCGATTGTTAGGCATTAAAGACAAGAACGGACAGGTTTCAACAGGTTGGCCGTCAATGGATCGTAGACTATTTGGAGGATTTAATCGTGGAGAGCTTAATATTTTTGCAGGTGGATCAGGGGCTGGCAAGTCTTTATTTCTTGCTAACCTGGGTGTAAACTTTGCACTTGCTGGTTTAAATGTAGTTTATCTAACACTAGAACTTTCAGAAGCACTAGTATCAATGCGTATTGATGCAATGTTGACAGGTATTGCAACCAAAGACATCTTTAAAGACTTAGACGATGTTGAAATGAAAGTCAAGATGATTGGTAGAAAATCGGGTATGCTACAGGTCAAGTATATGCCAAGTGGTAAAACAGCCAATGACATTCGTGCATACTTAAAAGAATATGAAATCAAAGTAGGCAAGAAAGTAGACGTGTTGTTAGTAGACTATTTGGACTTGCTAATGCCAGTGAGTAAGAAGATTTCACCAGCAGACTTGTTTATCAAAGACAAATATGTGTCAGAAGAATTGCGTAATCTAGCAGTTGAAAAGAACTGTGTATTTGTTACTGCCGCCCAGTTGAATCGTGGTGCTGTTGAAGAAGTAGAGTTTGACCACAGTCATATTTCAGGTGGACTAAGTAAGATTCAAACAGCAGACAATGTGTTTGGTATCTTCACTAGCCGTGCTATGCGTGAGCGTGGACGCTATCAATTACAGTTGATGAAGACACGTTCATCAAGCGGTGTTGGCACAAAGATTGATCTAGAGTTTAATCTAGAAAGTCTTAGAATCTCAGATCTACCAGAGGACGAACAAGATCACGGTGGTGCTACTAGCCGCGGCACAAGTTCAATTATCGACAGTATTAAACGTAAAACAGAAGTCACGCAGCGCGAAGAACCCAACGAGGGTGTAAGCGTTGGTAAAGTACGTGCAAACGTAGAATCCACAAAACTACGAGAGATTTTAAACAGTATGGGTGACAATGAAGAATAATGCAGTAGAGTTGTTGAAGTGGTTGCCCGAAGAAAGCGAATACATCGAAATAAATTGGCCCAAAGTACATAAAACTATAGGGTTAGATCACACCAATTGGTTAATCAATCAGCCCGAAGATAAGTGTCAATTAGTAGTGATGCAAAACGATACCTACTGCCGTTTAGTAGCAGAATTTTACGATGAGAAACTTCTAACAGCATATCATTTAATGTGGGCTAAATAATGGATGCGCATAAAAGAAGTAATCCTAGAGTTCAACTCCAAAACTAACGGCCGCCCAAGTGCCGTTGCCGCGGCTAAAGATGCTGCCCTTCCTGGGGTGTTTGTTCAGCGCCAGTTAAGAAATACTGATCCTTATATGCAGTATCGTTATGGCCTAGCAGTTGCAGCAGCTCGAGCTCACAAAGCAGGTGATGTAGAATTCGAACAAGAAAGCGCCTGGGCTGAAAATCTAGCACAGGTTATGTATGCTCCGGAAGATGAAGAAACTATACAATTAGCTTCAAAATTGATGGGTGTGAAACCTACACGCATTACTGACAATGCCAGCCGTGAAGGAACGGGCAGAAATATTACTAGCCCAGTGGCCAAGGTTAAAAAGAATCGTTACGGGGTTTGAAGTGAAGATTAAAGATATTATTTCCGAAACTAAATTAAGACGAAGTGCAGAAGCTGCTATTCCGGATGCTCAATTCTATCCTGCATTAGACAACAGTAGTCCTTACGATTCATACAGATTCGGAATCGCTCTAGCTGGTAGTCCCGACGAGTCAATGGATCGACTTGGCCCAACACAGAGCAAGATGGTCACGCTGGCCTACACAGACGGTGACGCCGAAATTATCAATAAAGCCAATAAAATTATGGGTGTTAAGGGCAAAGCACTTAGCAGCAAGAAAAGCCAAGAAAGTTCTACAGTAGACAGTAAAAGTGGTCCTGTAGCAAACGTAAAAAGAAATAGGTACGGAGTATAAGATGCGCAGTCGTGAATTCACCGGTAGCTATTTCGTTACAGTAAATCGTGTTCTCAATCCCAAGATTTGGCAGGGCACAGAACTAGATCCCGCAGTAGAAGCCAAGCTGTTAAAGATAGCAGAAAAATTTCAAGAATTCCTAAATGTAGACCTGGATGTCATAGACTATACACTCACAGGTTCCAACGCCAACTACACTTGGACAAAATTTTCAGATCTCGATCTTCACGTGCTAGTCAATGGCGAAGTCAGCGAAGAATATCGTGAACTGTTTAATGCCAAAAAGGCACTCTGGGCAGAGCATCACGATATCACGATCAAGGGCATTCCTGTAGAGTGTTATGTACAGGGATCTGCGGAACCTCATCACTCAACAGGTGTTTATAGTGTTATGCATCAAAAATGGCTAGAACAGCCTAAGAAAACCAAACCTGATGTAGACGATGGTAATGTACAGCGTAAACTGGAATCAGTTACACACGATGTTGCCGCCGCTATTGCTTCAGGCAATCTTAAAAAGATCGAAGCTGCCAAAGAACGCATTACCACGATGCGTAAAGCAGGACTTGAACGTGCTGGTGAATGGTCAGTGGAAAATCTAGTATTCAAGCAGCTACGCAACATCGGCATCATAGATCAGCTGACAGACAAGATCCGTGACCTTGAAGACAGAGAATTATCATTGGAAAGTAGAAATTTGACATAGAAGATAAATACGCATATAATTACACTATACTGCGAGCACGACTATGTTACACATCATAAACAATCTAGAAGACCAATTCCTCCGATTAATCAAAGACGACCCAGTTCGTCCCGAAATCCCTGCAGAAGAACGGGTGAACACCAACAGTCGCATATTTGTGCTGAAAGACGCTGACAATGTGCCTTTGGCAGTGACCTGTGTTAAATTCCTAGCAGACATTCCTGCTTCGGTTAACGAACTTACAGACACAGTGGTAAACACTAACACCGCAGTGTTCTACACCATTTGGTCATATGCAGCAGGTGCTGGCAAACGACTGATCGAAGAAGCCACTGCAGAAATTAAACGTGAACAGCCAGAAGTAACTACCTACGTTACACTCAGTCCAAAAACCGAAATGGCTCGACGCTTTCACCACAAGAACGGTGCTACTACCTATCGTGAAAACGCAGACACTGTGAATTACCTCTACAGCCAGAATCAGCAATAACTGACAATTTTATAGTATAAGTAATGTACTATGTTAATTCGCAGATTAAAACAGTGGTGGGCCAGACAAGATCACGACTGGTCAGATCCTCTTATCGAAGGATGGTACGCTGACTATTATACCACACCCGAGCTACGAGATCGTATCACACGAGACTATCGGGCTAGGTATTGCCAAGGTCCTACACCATTTACACACCCCGAACAATTTGACCCACTAGACCCACCTGCGGGTTATCGTTATGACCCCTATTACGAACTTTGGATAAAGGAACTTTAAATGATTTCTACACTACTGATTATGGCCACAATGGTATTTGTACCTTGGCTGGCGCTTCGAACCCTACGATTGGAGCCTTGGATTCCCCTGCCTATGTTCCAGATTTTCTGCGGCATACTGCTAGGACCTTCGGCACTGGGAGCTTTTTACCCTGACCTGTTTGCAGCCATATTCACTCCAGGAGTACGAGCCAGTTTAGACACAATACAGACTCTGGCCATTGTGATCTTTGCGTTTATAGCAGGACTTGAACTGAAACCACGAGAAGTTCTAGCACAAGAAGGCAACACCCTATGGACCAAGGCCTTCCAGGTCATACTGGTACCTATCTTCCTGGCTGCTGGTGCTTTTTGGCTGTTCTTTGATCATCCGCAATGGCATAATCCTGAGGGCAATATCTGGAAGTATATCTGGGCTATGGGCGTGGCTACCTGTATCACTGCTATGCCAATGTTGGTTATCGCTTCAAAAAGCCTAGGTATCTACGGAACAGATCTCTATCGTAGACTGTTAGCTTTGGTAACATTTGATGACCTAATACTGTGGATCACGGTGAGCTTGATCGTGGCCTTTGGCGAAACAATGATGCTGAGCAGCTTATTCTTGATCGCAACCTTTGCGCTCTATCACCTATGGCCTAGACTGATGGCTAGTTGTGATCAAGCAGCTTGGCCTACACTGACAGTTGCCTTGGTATTGTCCTGGGCAGCATTTAGCCACTGGGCGGGCCTGCACTATGTATTAGGAGCGTTCTTTGCGGGTATGATCATACCTAGACACACCACAGGGTGGTTAGGCGGAATGGCAGAACATCAGATGTATTGGTTGATGCCAGTGTTCTTTATCTGGACTGGACTTAAAGTACAGTGGACCGCTGGCCTAGATGTTATCCTACTAGCAGCCTTAGCTATGTACCTGATCGCAGTGGCTACTAAGTTCGTGGGTGTTTGGTTGGCCTATCGCGAAGAAGGCCTCAATCAAGTGCTGTTTAAAACTGCGGTACTACAGAACAAAGGTCTGATGGAAATCTTCCTAGCCACTGTGCTGCTTAAAGCTTCGATTATTTCGGGTAATATGTTTGCGGCAGTGGTCATAATGAGTCTAATCAGTACAGTGAGTGCTGTGCCTTTGGCCAGGTTATTCTATAGGCCAGATGCAGGCGAAGCCGGAGCGCAGATTACTAGCGCGAAGCGTTAAGCGCAGATTTTTTAGAGAGAGTTAACAGAGCACTTTATGTATACAAGAAACGACATCACAGTAGTAGAAAATTTTATCAACAGAGGCTATCAAGAAACACTAGAACGTTTCCTCTTAGGCAACGATTTCCCCCTATACAGAGATTCAGGTACTGCGGTGCCCACAGATCAGCTAGAACGTGTGACACAGGATATGCCACAGTGGAAAGACGGCTATACCCGAGAGCATCCACAGTACATACACAGTTTCGTACACACAGGCGAAATAGTCAGCACCTTTTGGCCTAGAGTAGCTCCGCTTTGGTTCGAACTAGAACGACAGTTAGATCGTGACTGCCGTCCCCTGCGTGTCAAACTCAACGTAAACAGTCAGGACAACTCATTCGGCCCATTAGATCACTATCCTGCACACATAGACGTTGCACAAAAGGATTGCATAACCGCCATCTACTATATAAATGACTCAGACGGTGATACTGTATGGTACACAGATGGAATGGAAGAACTGTTTAGAATACAGCCTCGTCGTGGTACAATGGCGTATTTCCCCTGTAGAATACGTCACGCTGGCCAGCCACCTAGAACTAGCCAGTATAGAGCAGTGTTAAACTTTAACGCAAAAGTAACTGACAGGGTAAATACGTAATCACTGGGAGTAATCAAATGTACGCTATACTAGCATTCAGCTATAAACTTAATCAAACACAACGTGAACTCAACCTAGAACCAGGTATGAAGATGATCACGGATGAACGGTATGCAGAACAGACCGCAAGTGCATTCGCTGGCCGGTTGAACCGTGACAGCTTTTTAAACACAACTGATTGGGTTGGAAAGATCGAGTATATAGATCCTAGTACAGCAGTAATCACTGGCTAGACTTTAGATCTACTGTTCCCGGGCACTGTTATGCAGTGCCTTTCTTTTTGACTGTGGGATCAGCCGTAGCGTATGCTGCCTAGACTAGGGGGCGGTGGAACTGACGCCTGATGTGGCTGTATGTCCATAGGACACGAGTTTACGAACTTTGCTAAGAACTCTTGTTCTAGTTCAGGAGGCACTAGAAAACGCACACGATCTAGACCGTCTTCGGGATGGATGCCGTTGACTTTTAACCATACTAGTAACTGTATGTAGGCAGGATTGGTAACGAGACAGAAATAACGGTTAGTCAGCACGTAACTTTCCTTCTACTGGGGGACAGCAGTGACTAAAGCGTAGAGCGAACTCTGTGTATACTGTAGAGTCACGGGGCACAGAGAAGCGTGTGCGATTAAGGTGGACTTCGTGTGAGAGACCGTGAGCCTGTATCCATTTGAATACTGCCAGTGCCTGGGGCGCTTGATTGAGAATGTAGTATTCGAGCATAACTGTATGTATCAGAAAAAGGCTACAGGGAGATAAAAAATTGGTCGCGCAAAAAATATTGGTGGAGTACTTATGCTTTCAAGGTGGTGATTTTTCACCCCTACCAAACTGTTGCGTACATACAACACTATACTACTATGCCCCCCACCCCCACCGATGAGGTAACCATCCACCGGCCCCTCACCGACCAGCCGAGTTCATCCAGTCCCAGTAACGGAGGTTCTCTGCCTTGAGTCCCATCAAGACTCCTTCGTAGGCAGCATAGGATATAGCTCGCCACTCGCCGTCTTCCCACTTGCTGCGATAGGGACAGCGATTGCGCTTGGTAGCCTGCGCTTTTGCTGTGCGTTCCTGCTTGTAGTAGCGATCTGCACGTCCGCTTGCTGTGTTGTATACTATCCATCCCATACTACTTCCTTTACTACTCTAACATCTATCCGTCTGCCACGTCTTACGCTGTGCCTGTGGTATATGTCCTGCGCATACTGCACTACTATCTGTGTTGTTGGGTATCTGATCTATTAGGCTCTGTCCCGGCTTAGGATC
>Ga0209191_1001816_pt1 | contig 13788 bp, 15 predicted proteins | sample S_130626_EF_Meta_FD_187320 | JGI IMG/M metagenome (GOLD analysis project Ga0209191, IMG submission 187320) | Freshwater microbial communities from Lake Simoncouche, Canada to study carbon cycling - S_130626_EF_MetaG (SPAdes) (version 2) | ecosystem: Environmental > Aquatic > Freshwater > Lake ... | reverse complement strand
GCACCAAAGCGAGATCTTTGGCAAGTTCGAGAGTGTCGTCGAGCCCCCATGTGATTTCTTCGTTTTCAATAGTGATTGTATTACGGGCTTCGGGAGACATACGTTGTAATGCTCTTCGTATACCCTCAGGGCCGGCTCTACCTGCAATGTGTACATTGATTTTAAAGTCCTGGAACGACTTACCGTATCCCATCCAGCGTACCATATCGACATGATATTCAAAGTCCTCTATACTACGATTAACAACATCAGCAGATTCACTAGCCAAGACACAAAACTGACCAGGATGAAAAGACAAACGTACACCAAGAGTCCTAGCAATATTCCCAATGTTCGAAAAAACTCTACTACAGTAGTCCATAACATCTGGCCTGCGCCAGAAGTAACTCCAAGTGGGTTCAGTATAAGCAGGCAACAAATCACTGCTAATACGTACCATCCTAAGTCTTTCTTCAAGCTGTCCTACTCTTTCTACTAGTTTACGTGTGGCTTCTAAGTTTTGGACCATCAAGTCCCATAACTTTTGTTCTGCTACATCTTTAGTTTGCCTATTTAGCCAAGAGATGGTAGTAGTGCCAGTGTTATATTGTTTACAATCATCTTTGGGTTTGATGCCATCAACTTGGTGTGGGTGATCAATCCACTTACAAGCAAAACCAATTTTACCTGTCATAGATTACCCATTAAATGATACATAAAAATTTCTTCTTTTGGAATAACATAAACATTCCAACCTTCTCGCCTATAATTTTTATAAGCAGGAATCGATCCACCGGTGGCCCTGATAGCAATAATAGACTTGCGACTAAGGTCGCCAGTTTTAATAGCAGGCACAATGGTCAGTGTTGTTTCATTTAATTTTACTACCTTAAATGGAAAAGGTCTATTATTTTGGACAGCCAGCACATAGTCGCCTTGATTAATTGGGCGGCACATCATGTCCTTGTGATGCTCATTTGGTTCCACACTAACTACTTCTTTGGTTACACGCTTTTTGGGTTTTGGTTTTGGCGGTGTATAAGGAGTAGGTAAGCTAGCGCCTCCGCCAGTTAAGTAGCCAAACGTTTGTGCCTGAGCTCTTCCGCCTGGACCTTTGGGTGTCTTTGTTGCTTTTGGTTTTGAAACAGGTGTGCCCAAATAAGCACTGAACGGACTTGCGGATTGTCGTTGTGCCGGTATCATTGGTCTGATAGCCATAGTAGTCCTAATAAGTTAATATACTAGGATTATACATTATTTCTGATTATCTGTCAAATATTTTTTTGGTAAGTTGTTCCATTACAGCATTGTGTAAGTAACTTTGTTCTTCAACCGTTTCCATACTGCTTTCACAGTCAAAGTCATCGTCGGGGAACATTTCTTCTAAACTGGCAAGGATTTGATCTCCTTGCTGTGCGTCTATACTTTCTGCTAATCTAACATCATAACAATGTGGATTGCCATCTTGTTCTCTGTCGTCCAAATGATAAACCATTACAGTATCGTCATCGTCGGGTTCAACATCCGCAAGTTTATTGACCACTAATAGATATGCTCTGGATTCTTCGCTGGACAGTGTTCTATCCAAACATAATCTAAAATAGTGGTCAAATTCATCTACAATCATAGTATTACTTAGCTAGATACGCCAGCAACTTTTTCTTTTGTACGACCATAAGCGGCAATACCAAGAACAGCACCCATAGCAATATGATACAAACCAGCACCTTGTAGTGTTAGTGGTTGCCATTGACTTGTTACTGAACCATGCGATAATGATTGTAACAAACTCCATAAGATTGGAAATACAACAAAGTCCATAGTACAAGTAAGCATATAAATCCAACCCATCATTGGACGCATCTTCTTGTTAATCCAATCTGTGGTATCTTTATCCAATGCTACTGTGGATTCACCACCACTGTGCATTGCACCTGCGGCTTGTGTGCTGGTGTTATTATTTGCCGCTGTGGCAAAACCCTGAGATGGTACTGATGCACCCCACCCACCTGATGGCGGGCCACCAAACCCTGAAGTTGTTTGTGAGCCTGAACCAAATCCATTACCAAAACCACCAGCAGATTGGCCGCCAAAGCCACCGGTAGATTGTCCTGGTGGCGGGCCAGATCTACTCTGAGAAATCTGTGGTAAATTACCCGGGTCTACGAAATCGTCTTCATCTAATTTTGGCATTTTATTTTCCTTTATACGTATGTTAATATAACTGTGAACTGTCCAGCACCCGGTGTTGGATTAGTAATTTCTGCTACAACTTCTGTGTAGGCTGTTGTTCTATAGTCTGGGCTAGTAGTATACTGGCCGATTTCTGACAATATGCTATCTCTAGATAGTGCAAACGCTGAATTATTTGAGCTAGTTCCAATAGTGACGTTAGCATCTGCAAGACTTGGAGTAGTTACTAATACTCTAACACTGATAACTGTTCTGTCAGAACTAATAAACCCGATGCTCCGTGTGCCTGAGGTTGTACTCAGATCTACATCTAATACTAATGTTCTTGCATCTGTTGCTACGCTACGCTCTCCACTGACTTTGGTCCACTGAGTACCATCATAAGTGAACGTTGCCCATTCACCGTTACCGGCATCAATAACATAACATTGATCTCCTACCAACGAATTCAATGCGTCACGACCTGCTATGTCCGCTACAACGGTTGTAGCACTTGAACGCAGGCCTTGTTCAATGTTTAGGCCCAGTGCATAGCGGCCATTTTGTCCACTAATTACACCTGCTGTGTCTAAGAATTGACCAGCAAAGTCTTTGATAGTCAACGGTCCGCCATCTAAGCGCATTAAGCGCAGTGCACTTGTTGTAGTGTTAGCGGCGGTGTTTAAAGGTAAACTTGATACTGAACCCGTGCCAGCAAAGTTATTGCTATTGGCATCTGCTGTGACATTTACAATAGTAATTGCACCACCGGCATTGTGTCTCAGTTTGATATCACTGCCATTAGATACGCTAGCAACAATGTCTGGAATATTGGCCGCATTGATATCTGCCACCATGTCGTTTTGATCAGCAACAACCGGATCACCGTATGCTGCACTACCACTGGCAGTTGTTGTAAAGTTAACAGTTACTCCGTTGATACTTACACTGAACGGAGTATAGCCAGCAATAATACCATAAGCACTGCCTTGTCCGGTAATGTCGCTAAACACTTCAGTTGCCGCGCCAACTTTTACTGCTGTAATTTTATGTGTAGGAGTATCTACATTGATTAATGCCACTGCTTCGTCTACACCGTATGTACCACTACCGCTGTACAGTGTCACTGGTATTCTATTGATTTCAACCACATCACCATCTGTGCCAGTAGGATCAATACCTGTACCAGTTGTTGATGTTAGAACAGCATCAGCAATCTTCATGTAGATAGGACGTCGACTGTTATCGTCAGTTGTTAAATTACCTGTGCCATCCAGGCTAGGATAAACATAGTCTCCAACGTTACCAGGCAAGCCCGGTACAAAATCAACAATGCCATTGGCTGGTCTTAGAATAAACTGATCTGGGCCGGGACCTGGAAATACCACGGTACCAATAAATCTACCAATGTTATCTTCGTTGCTTAATGCAAATGAGCCAGCTTCAATACAGATTGCATCACCTTGCTCAAAGTTGTGATTGGCTTGTTCCAACAAATAATTTGTCAGCGGGTTCATATATTGGAACCTACTCATTACGTTGGTAAAGAAGTCAGCTGCCGCATCTCCCGGAATAGGATCCAACATTGGGAATCCTAGTTCATTAATCTGGAAGAAGATAACCGGTCCAGGTGCGTTAAAAATGCCCAAACCATTTGGATCTCTGAATGTGTTGTAACGAAGTCTGTCTTCGACAATGGCGACTACTTCGCTGTTTGTCTTGGATATGACGCTCATAATTTGCAGAACTTTGCCATCTGCAGCGCCAGCAACAAAGTCACCTACTTCGATGTCCTGAGCATCAAATCTAAAAGGCGTACGAGTTAAATTACTACCATGGGTTCTTTCTGCAACAGTGAAAGAAACTTGCCATCGGTAGTATTGCGGATTAGCGCCACCGCTCCAATAAGGATCGTCACTGCTGTTAGCATAGGGCCATGAACTCAATGATACCACAGAATCAGCAGTACCAGAAAGTACTTTAGCTGGCTTGTTTAATCCTATAAAATTGGTTTTCCAAGCATTAATTGTCATTTTTTACCTTTATTCACTACTCAATAAGAATTGTACCACACAGTGTGTTGTTTGTCCAACGCCCGCACTAGCACCTGTAATACCTTTTGTTAAACCAATAGTCATTGTGTTAACAGCAGAATCAAATGCGCTGAACGCACTTGGACTGCCACTTGTTCCGCCACCAGCGAGTGTTCTACCTGCGGTGAAGCTACTAGTCACAGCAGTTGAGACATATGTATTGGTGGCTCTTTGATAAGCATATACTTGCGTGTTCAGTGGAGCGCAAACGCTGCCTGTGAATGTAAATGTAACTGTTGCAACCGTAGAAGTTGCCGTTGCAATTACAGCACTGATACCTCCGTTTAATACACTTACACTTGCCAAATTGCCAGCTGCATCATATTCAACTTGTACTGCGGCTCTAAATATGCCGGAACTGCTTGAACCTCCGCCACCACCACTAATAGTTGTCGGGGCCCATGCGCTACCGTTCCAAGCAAGTGCCTGACCATTGGTCGGTGTTGTATTAGTAACGTCGGCAAATTGATTTAAGTTACTTTGTCCCAAACGTGTATCAAACCGTGCGCTAGTATAATATAAGTTTGTACTACCTTCTGTAACATTATCTGTACTTGTGTTTAAACTAAATGTACCTGTTGAACTATTGTAGCTTAAACCAGTACCTGCAGCAACAGCATTGCGAGCAAGAGTATCGCTGAAGTACTTGTTTGTTGTACCTTGATTTAAGTTGTCAGTTGTTTTTGCCGCTAGTCTGTTATCCCAGCGAGTATTTGTAAAGTACTGGTTAGTTGAACCTTCGCTGACATCATCAGTGTTCAATACAACAACGCCAGTTTTTGTATTAACACTAGATACTGAACCGCTGCCGCCGCTTACACTACTTGGAGTCCAAGCACTACCCGTCCAAGTCAATACCTGTCCATTGGTAGGTGCCGCTGTAACTGTATCAACATCTGCTAATGCGTTGATACTACTTGCGCCAATACGAACATCAGCACGAGCATCAGCTCTAGTGTTTGTAAAGTATTGGTTACTACCTTCTGTGATATAACTTGTATTGGCACGATATTTAATTTGACCTGTTGTATCATCATAACTGATTAAAGTAGTAATATTTGAATCAGCAATAGAACTTAGTGCTAGCCTTGATCTAGCATCTGTATAATATAATCTAGTACCTTCGCCGATATCATTGGTCGTAACGCTATTCAATGCGGTTGTCATGGTAATGTTACCGCTACCATCAAAACTTGTTAAACCAGTTACTTTACCACTTAGAGTTAATGTACGGGCTGTTGTCCACTTGTTAGCTTTATTAGCTAAATCAACTTCCAAATCATAGCCAGGTTGTGTAGTATTACCTATACCGTAAACCTGTACTGTACCTGATTTATTGTTAATAGTATAGCTAGTTCCTTGTGCTCCAGTGGCACCTGTAGCGCCTGTATCGCCCTTTAGACCTTGTGCTCCTGTAGCACCTGTACTTCCTGTGCTGCCTTGTGGACCAACTACATAACCTGCGTTAATTGTGGTACCATCAGTTAGAGTAACTTGTAAGTAACCGCCAGCATCTACTACTACTCCGCTGTCAGCAACGCTACGACCTGCTGGACCTTGTACACCTTGCGGACCTTGGTCACCGGTTACAGTACCGGCATTGATTTGGCTGGCATCATCTAATGTAATAATCAAACTACCACCGTCAACTACAGCCTGTGTAACACTAATACCACGATCGCCTTTTACACCCTGTGAGCCTGTGTTACCTGTAGTACCTTGTACACCTTGCGGTCCAACTACACTACCTGCATCGATTGTCGAACTATCTGTTTTTGTAATAATTAATCGACCACTACCATTTACTAATGCAGAACTTACGCCTACGCCATCTGCACCTGTGGCACCTACATTTCCTGTATCTCCTTTAGTGCCTGTTGCGCCCTGTATACCTTGTGGACCAACTACACTGCCTACGTTAATTGTTGTATTATCTTGTTTTGTTAATATTAACTGACCGCTACCATTTACAGCGGCAGTTTTGATACCCGATACATTACCAGCATCAACAATGCTGTTGTCTGTTAATGTTAATTGTAATCGTCCTGCTAAGGTTACAGTAGCACTAGCAATACTTAAACCATCAGGACCAATTGGACCTTGTGCACCTGTATCACCTTTAGCGCCGCTGTTGGCAACTGGTACAAAATTTGTACCATCAAAACCTAATATCTGTCCAGCACTTATACTGCTTAAACTTACATTGGATAATTGTCCCAATGATACTTGATTAGCAACTGTTTGAGCAAAGCTAGGACTAACTGATGTAGACGCATTTACTGTAAATTTGTCATCAACATATTTCTTGGTTGCGGCATGTAAATCTACTGTAGGAGTACCCGACAATGTCAATGCGCCAGTCATTGTGCCACCAGACTTTAATAATACGTCAGTAGCAAAGTTAGGATTATCAGCAAGTGCTGCCGCTAATTCATTTAATGTGTTTAGTAATGTTGGTGCACCATCAACGATATCGCTGATTTGATTGTTTACATAAGTTTGTGTGGCATAACCATTTGTAGTTAAGTAGTTGCCCAATGCTGGCAAGTCAATACCTGATCCACCGCCAACCGCAGTAATAACACCATTACTGATAGTGATAGTTGTACCGTCAACTTTAACACCACCTAATACGCTGGTAGTTGCTGTTGGCAATGTATAACTGCCGCCGCCTGATCCAGCATTGCCTGGTTGCCATCTTAAATTTGCTTGATTCCAAACAAGTGCTTGACCGTCTGTAACACCAGTTACATACGTGTCGGCTAAATCTTCTAAGTTAAATCCTTGTAATCGTTGATCAACATACTCTTCGGTTGCATATCCAAATGGGTTTGGAGTTAGATATGTAGCAATCGCATTGTTAACGGCCGTAAGGTCGGTTTGTCCAGTAACTGTTGCAACACCACTTACCAAAGTAATTGTTGAATTTACAAAATTCAACGTATTAGCATTACCTTTAGTAGTGCCATTTTCTTTGATTAATAACGTATTTGAACTGCCATCGCCACCACCACCGCTGCCATCAGCTACTACGTTAAATGTTAGTTTACCAGTGACGTCATCATAGTTGCTTACTAGACGTAAACTTACTTGAGTACCATCTGGATCTACTTCCAGCATTTCTGCCACAGTGTCTTGAATTGTTTCTGTGCTGGCAGTGCTGGGAGCATTGATAAACGCACCTGCGGCCTCATCCCAAACAAGACTTTCGCCTTCTTGTGGATTATTAATTGTTACTGGAAGATCTCCGCTGCCCAGATTGTTTACGTAAATTGCCATAGTTTATATACTCAACATAACTTTAGTGATATCGCCTACTGGTGATGTCGTATTTAAATATTCTCGTTCCTTACGGAACCTCACTAACACAAAATTGCCCTGAAAGGTAAAAGCTTCTGTACCAGTTTTTGGTGCATTATATTCTCTATAAGCATGACTGGGTGTTAGCCAAATTGGAAACCAATCAGCTGGGCCTGGATCTAATTCTAATGTTGCTTCAATTTGAATTTTACCTAGAAATTGATTAAACTGTATAGCCATGGTGTGTACGCCATCTCTATAACCATAATAGCCATCTCCGCGAACAGAGTCGCTGAGTTGATCTTTTTGTCCATTACCAATCATCATGGTAACGTTACTCATATTAGTTGTCATTCTTTTATAACCTCAACGACTATTGCATCACCTACTAATTCCTGCGCTACTTGTTCTAGTGCGGCTTGAATTTCAGTTCCAGCAATGTCAGTATCAGTTGATTCACTATCTTTTACAATTTTGCTGAATTTAATAATTACAATGTCTTCAACTATTTTAGCCATGTTTGTGTCTCCATTAGTAATATTTAGCCAAAAAGAAAGGCGCAACTGAAATTACGCCTTGATGAAAAACGGCCTTTAAGGCGGTTTTATTAAAGATTATCTATTAAAACAGCTTCTTCTATCTTCATGATATCATCATCGAATCTAAGCTGAAACATCATTAAATCACTGGGATTATTCAAATATACTGCCGCAGTCCATCCAATTCTTCTATTATTGAAATTAGTATTAAAGAAATCGTGCATGGTTCCATTCAATCCATAGTCACTGATATTTTCTAAATAATCTCTTACTTCGTTGTATCTGGATTCTCTCAACGTGTAAAGAGGTTTCATATAAATTTTAAATTTATATTTCTTATCAAATAGACTATTTCTAACAACAACTGATCTGTGATTGCTTAAAACTTCAGTGTGATTGCTGTTAACTGGCATGTACAATTCACAGAAATTTACAGGCATCTTTTCAATGATTGAATTCAAATCAGCGATGTCATTGGTAAAAATACTGATGTTCTTGCCTTCTGCTCTGAATCTATAATCATCATTGAGTATAAGCTTTTTAACTTCCTTGACAAGATTACCCAGCAATTCAAATCGATTACTAAACACTCCCATTCGAGCCCAACGAACTGTGCCTGTGGATACTCTGGACTGTTTGATCAATAAAGGATCAAGCTTTAGAACTAACTTACAGTAATATTTTCCATAGAATCTTTTACCTATATACTTGGCCTGAATTCCCTGTGGAAGCTTTACTTCATCGAAGTTCATAGTCCTGGCCATTGTGATGTACTACCAATGTGCAGTCTCTTAGATTTTCAAACACAATACGCTTGCTCAAGGGCTTTTTAATTTTATCAGAAATTAAACGCTTCATTGGTCGGGCGCCCATCTTTTCGTCAAAGCCGTCGTCAATCAGTTTTGCCAATGCAGTTTCCTCGACACCAATTTTAATACCTTTTTGTGCAAGTAATTCATTTAGTTCGTCGATAAACTTAGTGGCAATAGGACGAACTTGTTCTTTATCTAGTCTATTAAATTCAATGATAGAATCTAAACGATTACGGAATTCTGGAGTAAAGTGCTTGTTGACAGCATCATAGCTTGCAGATTTATTGGGACTGTTATCAAAGCCAATACGACTACGCTCTCCGTCTCTAGCACCTAAGTTACTGGTCATGATAAGAATAATATTGCGGCAACTCACAGTTTTGCCATTACTGCTAGTCAGCATACCATTATCCATAACACCTAACAAGATGTTAAGAACATCTGGGTGCGCTTTTTCAACTTCGTCCAGTAACAAAATAGCACTAGGATGTTGTTCTAAATCATTGATAAGTTTGCCACCGCCTGATCCGCCTTCTCCATAGCCAACATAGCCAGGAGGAGCGCCAATTAAGCTGGCAACTTTATGACTTTCCATGTATTCGCCCATGTCATAGCGTAGCAATGTCATGCCTAAATTATTGGCAAGTTGATTGGCAAGTTCTGTTTTACCTACACCTGTTGGGCCCACAAACAAATAACTGCCCATGGGCTTGGTTAGGTCTTTTAGTCCTGCCTTGGCAATATAAACACTGTCTAACAATTTATCAACAGCATTATCTTGCCCAAAGACTTTTTTCTTAATCTGTGTTTCATAGTCTAGATTAACTGCTTCTTGTTCAGTGTTTAACTGTTCCATGGGAACTTTGGCTTGTTTGCTGATCTCACGCTTGACATCTTCTAATGTTAAGAAGTTATCAACCTTTTCAACTTTCATCAATGCCATAGCACTGTCTAAGATATCAATGGCTTTGTCCGGCAAGAACTTATCATACATGTGTTTAACTGTTAAATCAACAACTGCGTCAATTGCGCTACTTTCAACATCAACGCCATGATACTTTTCGTATTCAGGCATAATACAATGTAGCATATTCTTACAATCTTCGGGTGTCATTTCTTTGACATCTAATTTAGTAAAGCGACGAGCAAGAGCACGTTCTGGTTCAATGACTTCTCTATATTCTTCGTAGGTTGTGCTGCCAATAATTTGTACTCTACCACGAGTCAATGCTGGCTTAATTAAGTTAGCCATGTCCATGCTACTATTGCCACCAGCACCTGCACCCACTACTGTGTGAATTTCATCAATGAACAAGATAGCATTAGTTCTTTTTTCTAAAATGTCGATAACTTGTTTAATACGCTCTTCAAAATCACCACGGTATTTTGTACCAGCCATTAAACTGCCCATGTCTAAACTGTAGATAATACAGTCTTTTATTGTATGCGGAACTTTGTCTTCAATGATTCGTCGAGCAAGGCCTTCTACAATATGTGTCTTACCTACACCTGGCTCACCTACTAGAATAGCATTACGCTTTTTACGACGAGCAAGAATTTGTGTAAGTGTATCCACTTCTTTGTTACGCCCAATTAGTGGATCAATTTTGCCTGCTTTTGCTTCTTCATTTAAGTTGACACAGAATTCATTCAGCAATTTTTCCGCGGCGTTTTCTGCTCTATTAGCTGCCATTGGCTTGGCATTTTTACCTAATACATCTAAGAATGTTTCTTTTGTAACACCATGCTGTGCTAGATAATAACAGGCATGACTGTTGCGTTCACTGAGAATACTCAACATCATGTCCTGGCTGGCAATGCCACCACGACCATTGAATAATGCTTGTGTAAACGCACGATTAAATGCTCGCTCTAATGTTTGTGTTTTTCGTGGTTTTGTCAAGCCTTCCACAATTAAATAATCTTGACCGTATAAGAAGTTATTAATATCTTCTACAATGGGATCTACATTAACACCCATTGCTGAAAGGAAATCTATAATTTCTTTATGTTCCAGCATGACTAATGTTAAATGTTCTAGTGTAACATATTCATGTTCTTTATTCAACGCCAGTCTGAAAGCCTTTTCTAGGATTTCATTAATTGGCTGATTGTCTTCCATTGGCATATTTTACTTTCTTTAATAATAAGTTAGTATAACAATTTATTAACAGTTTGTCAATTAAAAGCCTAACCAATTCCTAGGTTGTTGGACAACAATATCTTTTTTATTCCGTTGTATATCCTGTAGTGCTTCGATGGCTTTGACTTTGACCTCTCGCTCGGGACTTTTTGATAATTCCAATAAAGCTGCAATTCTGGCAGTTTCAGCCACAGTAGAATCTCTACTTATTGATTTTTGTGCTTCGAGATATATACCGTAATTGTTGGTAGTAGCACAACCAGTTAACAATACACTGGCTAAGATTAGATATTTCATTTTACAGACTCGTAGATTTTCTTTTGTTCGTCGTACCATTTGTTCCAGCCATCATTTTTTAGACTACACTCGTAGTACATATTATAGTTGGTAATTATAGATTTAAGCAGATCTGTAATTGCCACTTTATCGCCTTCAATTTGTTTTAGGTCTGGACATTTTTGTTTTAGCTCAGGAATAGCTTCTGGAAATTTTTGTTTAATAGGAACACTGGTACAGCCCGCTACTGTTAACGCAAGAATAAGTGCTAGATATTTCATTTCGCAACTCCTTTGGCAGCTTTATTAATTTCTTCAATAACAATCTGAGGCACTGGACACATTTTTAAAGCACGTTCCAATTCTTCTTGTTTTCTCTTAAATTCTGCTCTTTCAGTTTCGCTCATGTCTTTGGTAATTGTTACAGTATCACCTTTGACCACTCTGTCAACATATTCAATTTGTGTTTTAGCACGTTCTTTTACTACTTTAACTTTTTCAACAACTTCAGTTTTTATAACTGTGTTAGTCTCAGAGCTTTTTGCTTCAGCTACCTTAACTTGTTCTTCTAATTCTTTAATCTTTGCTTGCCATTTAGCTTCATTGGCAATTACACCATAAAAGTAAACTCCAATTAAAACTGCTAGAACTCCGCCTACTCTTAGAGGGATTTTATATTGTTGAACAAATGGTATCTTACCCAACAAGTAACTTGCTACAATAGCCAGTACACCGGCCCAAAGTAACAGTGTCCAGAATATATCTGGAATTAAATTTATCATCCATATCAGTTGGCTCATGATTTATACCTAAATGTAATTCGACCTTTACTTAGATCGTAGGGTGTGAGTTCTATCTCAACCGCGTCATACTTTAATATGTTTATGTTATGTTTTCTAATTTTTCCGGAGATAGTTGCTAAAATAATCTTTTTAACATCATCTAACTCTACTTTGAATGTGGCGTTTGGTAAACATTCAATCACACGCCCTCTGATTTTAATTATGTCTTCTTTACTCATTAATATTTCATTAAAAATTTCAGCCTGGATTTGATGCTTTCCTGAACGCTTTCTTCTGGAGTTTGTTCAGGCTCAACTTGGGCTTCGGGTTCAGGTTGTTCCTCGTCTGAATTGTCAACCTGTGGATGTCTTTGATCGTACAATGCTGGATCAGTTATAACATATTGCTTAAATGATTCTTCATCAAATGGAATGTAGTCAGTTAAGCCCAATGTTTTGAATTTCCATTCGTCAATGCCACTTAGTTTGTTACTGTCATTTAATACGCCAACAATGGACTTGTATGATTCTGGATTGCGCTCCATTTCTACATAAACAAGATATCTACCTTTGCTGTCTGTGGCTGGACTTACTTCTACGTCTTTGAATTTGTGTACGCTGTTCTCAATAAAACGAGCAAGGTCATGCGCTGGTTCTCTATCATTGATAGCAATACTGAGAACAAGATAATCTTTGTCCGCGCCAAGTTTTGTTTTGTGCATGTCGATAAGAACTTTATCGTCGACTAACCATTTAAGGTCGTTTTCGCTTAAATGTTCTTTAAGCGTTTTCTTGTTGGGTTGTTTCATCTGCGGCGTTACCTTTAGCGGCTTCTTCATCGTTTAAGTTTTCATCATAGGCATCGGATACTGTGTCCATGTCAATATCCCCATTACCTACCTGCTCTTTATTTGTTTTATCTTCGTCAACAAAGTGACGTGGCATTGTTATCTCAACTAACCATACTTTACTTTTAAGTAATTTAGGTTCTATTTTGCCCATTTGATTTGTTCTATCAGCATCAGTGGCTTGATCTTTGGCTGTTACTCTACCAACATATTTAAATTCGTCTTGACTGTATACTACTTTACAGCCGTGATCAGTTAAGCGAAGAGCACCTTCTGGATCAGGCATTAGTTTGTAGGGATACATTAGTGTAACTGTAATCCAGTAGCGGTCAATTTTTGGACCTTCTACGATTTCACCTTTGATCCAATTTTTATAGACATACACATCTAAGTCGTCAAATACACGCTCAAATTCAACTAGAATGTCAAGAATGTTTTCACTGCTATAAACGTCGTCTAAAGTACTGTATATTGTGTCGATATCAATCATGTATATATTTAGCCGCAAATTTAAATTTTTAAAAGTCGTAAAAAAGCCCCGAAAGGTGCTTTTCCACGACGCCTCTGGTATTAGCAGGGCGTGGTTTCATTTTAATATACACGCCATGTTGTTCCATTGTAGAACACGCCAAAGCTTTGATCATTTGTGCTTACTGTCATTGTTCCTGACGCACTCATAATAGTGTTACTGCCAGGATTAATGATTAAATTGTTAGTATCGTATGCGCCGCCAGCATCAGCAAACCATATAGCATCTCCTGTGGCTGGACTTGGCGGCAATGTTGCTGTCACTGCATTTGATGTTGTATTAACACCATATCTGCCTCCAGCAAATGCGTCAAAGCC
>Ga0209191_1001815_pt1 | contig 13792 bp, 3 predicted proteins | sample S_130626_EF_Meta_FD_187320 | JGI IMG/M metagenome (GOLD analysis project Ga0209191, IMG submission 187320) | Freshwater microbial communities from Lake Simoncouche, Canada to study carbon cycling - S_130626_EF_MetaG (SPAdes) (version 2) | ecosystem: Environmental > Aquatic > Freshwater > Lake ... | reverse complement strand
GTATCTCTATATGCTGAATCTTTCAGAGAATAACCTGTGATCATTCTTCTAATAGCTCCAGTGTCATCGTATCCGTAAGGACCATAGATTGGATACCCGTCTAGTGCAAATCCAATGATCTTGCTATGCCCGTTGTCATGTGACAACGTACCACTATAATAGTTAATGTTGTTAATTTCTGCATCTGTTGTGGATAGGTTTGTTGCACCCGAGCCTGTGGCCCAAGCTCTGGCAAAGTCGTAACCATAGTAATAATACTGCCCTGTACTGCTGGTAGTTCCACCAGCCAAGTCAACATTGAAATTGTAATTTCCGTATCCGAGATTATAGGTGAACCCGGGCACTGTTAAATACCCTTCAGGAGTCACAGTTCCTGCATTGGGACTAACCATTGCAACTCCGTTTAACCAGAATCCAACAATTCCAGTACCAGTTGATGTAGACACTGTGGCTGCCACGTTTGAGCCAGCATTTAAAGGCCATGTTCTGTTGTAGTTTTGTGCCACTGCATCGGTGTCCATAGACACATTACCATATGAGTGGTAGGGCAATCCTGTGGAACGCAAAGTAATGGATCCATCTTCTATTCCCCAGAACCCATTTTGCCCACTGAAGTTGCCAACCGATCCACCTGCATAGTCATACACTGTCCAAATGTTTCTGCCGTTGTTGTCCACCCATACGCGGTCGCCAGTGGCGTGAAAGTTTTTAGTAATATCAGCATCACGATCTGCCACGGTGTAGTAACGTGATCTTTGTAAAGTAAATAGTTCTCCTTCGCCTTCTACGTTATCACGTAGCAGTATAGGAATTAACGCATCAGGGATAATACAAATCAATGTATCAGATGTTTCGACATTTAATACTTGATAGAATCCATCAAAATTGGTTTCAAAGTTTCTAATTGCAAATACATCGCCAATTTGCAATCCGTGGTCGTCAGCCATTGTTATTTTGGCTTTGTTGTCTAGACTGTATTCTATTGTGGTAACTGAGTTGTTTGTTTGTGCAACTTGATAAACTTGCCATTCGTCATTGAAGTCTTTTGCCACCCAGATTCTGTATCCGCTGACCAAGTTGGCCAATATTGCGCTTAACCCAGCATAATTATTAAAGTCGTATATCTGAACATTGACATCGCCGACATTGACATAGCCTGCGGACTTGACGTCAGTTTCGTCCATTTCTCCCAATTCTCTATTTAAGAAAATAGGAGACTTATAATTCATTGGTCGATTCGCCAAGTCCTTGGGACGCAATGTTTTAATAATATCTGTGGATACGTCGCCAGAATTTAAGAATTTAAAAGTTACTGGATTACTTTGATATTCTGCTTCGTCGACAACTAATTCAATGCTTTGGTTCGAGCTAATTGCACCATATTCACCAACACGTAGACCCCATTCTTCATAGATAGACAAGCTGTTACTTAAATTATCAAATTGTCCACTGAACAAGGATGCTAATGAATTTTTAGTACCTTTTGACTTAATATATCCTTGATAGAATTTACTTTGTGTGGTTTGATCCATTCCAAGATCTTCTAGATATGATCTGCTTCTATATCCAATTAGACCATTGCTGAACTTATCGAAGTTTTCGTCCATGGACGGACTGTCGATGTCATATATATCAGTGAACTTGCTGGCGTTGGTTGCAAAGTTAGGAACCAGCCCAGATTCAATTTGACTGTCAAGTATACTCCATTCATCAAACTTGAATGTTGCACTGCCAGGAATATCTGCAATTGCTGTGTAATTTTGATTTTTATATTTAACAATGTCTGCCTTGACATAATCGTGTTCAGGCTGCCAATCGTCTATACGCCCAGTTTGGTAAATGAATCCAGGTGGGTTGAGCTCTCCGGTCCAATCAGCAGTTCTACTACCAATCAGTTTCAAACGATACTGTCTGCTACCAAGCTCGGGTTTATACACAATGTCGTTGAACACTGTGACATTGTCAAATACCAATGCATGTTCGTACTGCACCAAGTTCAAGTCAGCATAGGCAATAGTTTGACCTGATATGCTGGTGATCGTGGTCAGGCTGGGTTCACGTAGAACTGTTAACTCATCCAATCTAATGGCGTTAAAGTTGGGTCCCAGCACTTGACTGTCTGTGGTCAAGTTGGTGATACCGTCAACAACAGCATCAATTCCAAATATAGTCAATGCATTTGATATCGGGCTTAGTACAATAACATTGCCAGGTTTCCAACCTTGCAACGACCATGTTAAAAACTCGCGAGCACTTAGAATCCAGTCGGCTGTTTGCTTTAGGTCAGCATCATATTTACTAAACACAAATCCTTGCGATATCAAGTAGCGTTGATATCCTACTAGGAAGTCCACAACCTGTTGCTTGTTTGAAAATTCGTAACCATAAGGAACACTGACTTTCTGATTTTTAAAGTCTTGGAATACAGATGCCTTGGCTGTCAAAGATTCAATTGTGTAATAGTTGCCATTGAACTCGCTGGGAATAACAGTAAAGTAAGGATTCTTCAAGTTATATCCATTGATAGAATAACCAGTGGTAGTTCTTTCTACAATCACAGCACTATACGTGGCACGACGAATTGGTACACTCTTGTTTAGATGTACAATATAGTTTTCATCTGGAATAATAACAGATTGGTTTGTACTAGTTGGACTAAACTGTTCTACTAGTGCAGTAATATATTTCTTGTCAGTGTACCCCGCAACTTTGTATCCCAATTTTACATCCAGGTTACTCAAGGAATTTCGTATTTTACTGGCTGCATCTAGACCCAGATTAGTCAAATAACCATGAATCCAATTTATGTAACTGCTGGCACGGCTTATTTCGTTGTTGACTGTTTCACCGTTGACAGCTATAGCAGACGGAGTAACACGTTTGTTGCCAGCTAATATATATTGGTCAAGGGTTTGATCTTTGCTGTATGCAGTAACATCAAACAATAAACCAAAATACTCAGCTGGCTTTAACAATGCCAATGCACGTTGTAACGCATACGGGTACTCGCTTGATCTTCTCCATGCAGACTCCACTGGTCCATGATCTCCAACTGCGTAACTTTGACTAAACTCTATGCCATCAAAAGTTCTAACTAACTTGGCCTGCGGCGGTAACAAGTTACCACTGGAATCAACAGGAATATACTTTGATAGATCAGGACGAGCATATGTGCTGTCTGTGGTGTTGGTTCCTCTATTGTAACCTAGTTCTAAATCAGCCCACATGGTATTGGTACTCAGGTACGGAGCCGCACCATATTGGGCATTCCACCAAGTGGGTTTGATTGTTAATCCCAACATTTCCCATGGATGAGTGTGTGGGCGATCTGTATCGTAATAGAATTTGTAAATTCCTCTCCAATAGCCCAGCATTGGTTCACCATAGGCATCAGTTGTTCTATTATAGTTCCAGCTGAATTGATCGTTGGGTTCAAAATACTCATTGATACTAAAATCAAGTTGGTTATTGCCAACCCATTTTAAGAATTCAGTGGTGACTACTTTATTAAACTCTGTGAGAGAATAATCGTTGTTGCGGAATCTTCCTGGCACAACGGAATTGATATTAAACAGCTCAGGGTTGTAGTTGACCTTGAGATTATTATAAATTCTCTTCTCAAGCTCTAGTAGGTAAGTGTCACGTAGGTCATTGAATGCAGGAGTAATACTACCATCGTGTCCTTGTATCACTTGCACTGGATTTCTGTATGTGTTATCTGTATAGATGACAGGTAAGTATTTTGGAGCCAGACCCAACTTGGTTGGAGTTTCAGGAACGTAACTACCATCTGTGTTTCTATACGTTTTAATTACTAGCAAATCTTTGTATGTTAATGCAACTGCACTAGTTAGTGTCACAGTGGGCGATCCTGAACTCAAGGTATAGTCTTTACCAATCACAAGCAAGGTTCCGTTTAGATACACTAAAACAGCCTTGTTGTTTAGTCCCGAATTGGGATAGAGTTCTTCGCCCACAGTTGAATAACCATTGGCTATTGAGTAAGAGCGAACATTGATGTCGTTGATTCTATAGGCATCTGTCACATAGTTTTCAGACCATGGTACCATGTCAGTGTAGTGCCATGCGAATGTAGTATTTTTAACATTATTAATTGTTTGTAGTATTGTATCAACACCAGCAGATGGATTGTTTGGATCCAGTTCTGTCAATGTCAGACACAACTCTAAAAACTTATTCTTGAATTTAGTATAATCTCTGCGTGCCAGTTCAATGCTGTTCATGAAATTGATCTGTGGATCAATCAAGAACAATGAACTGTATACTGATGGTGCGCTATGCTGTAAAATTGATCCACTTTGGAATCTAGTGTCAAGATCTCTGAGATTACTAACAGAAAGAATTTCGCCTGTTACACCACGTGTGTTTCTACCAATAGCAAACCAATGTCCTCTTACTTGTCCCAGAGTGATTGTTTCAATGGATTGATTTAATGCATTGAATTCCAAGTTACTGGGAATTTGATAGTATCCTAGATCGCTAGTTTCATTGCTATAGATAACGATATCAACAGAGTCGCCTATGCTTAACTCATGTGTTTCTATAAACACAGCTTTGCGAACGCCAATTGTTTCTATTGTGAAAGCTGTTCTGTCAATGATACTATTGTTAACAAAAACTTTAATATTTGGCTCGTGAGTTTCTGCCTCAGGAGTGATATCAATTTCAAAATATCTAGTTTGTCCATCGTATTTTGCAGAGATATGTTGATATTGCTTGCTTGGTTCTGCTACTGTTGCCCAAACATTCACTCTATCATATTCTGTCAAGGTCAAGTTTTTACGTAAGTATCCAGATGACATGCTTTTACTAGTAGGCAATGCTGGCCAGTAGGTAAACGTATCTGTTTCAAAGTTATTGGTGAAACTGATATCAGCAATGGAATTTCCAATGTTGCTGTAACTTATGCCAAATCCCAGTACTAAATCCAATGCAGAGCCGCGCTTGTACGAAAATACTTTTGTTCCTGCAAATTCAGATTTTGTATAAACTGTTTTATCTCCAAAACTATTGCCAGCCGCATCAATGACATCAAACAAGGGCTCTTGATTTGTTGCTGTCTTGGACTGTGATAAAATCCAGCGTGTGCCATCAAACCAAAAACTTTTCTTTTTGTTTAAACCAGTTGAAACAGTCACACTGTCATAATCACTTGCAGTTTTGTGTACAATTAATTCTATTCTGGGTTTGTTAAATTTAAATGGCTCTGCAGTTAGATCCATACCAGACACTGTTTCTAACACCAAGGTCGATTCGTTTTCGACGTATGCAACTTTTCCGATGTGCATGCCGTCCATTCTGTAAATGTCAGAACCAGTTTCAAGTTCTAGGTTGAAGTGTGTTCCGCCTGTTACTTTAGTGCTGCCGGAGGTGGTAGTTAATGTGCCGGTGCCAGTACCATCAAATATAATAGTTTGTGCCTGATCTTTGAAGTCAATGCGATATATATTTTGTCTTATTGCCAGGTCTAGTTCATTTGGAAATATAGCCAACTGACCTTCAAGATAATTCATACGCTTGATGGCAGGATCTGACACAGTTTTGTTGTTGATTTGTGCAAAAGCATCTGTCAGGCTTGCCCAGGTACTAGGGTCAGCAATGGTAACAATATCTGTGTCTGCACGATCAATGATGTCAAGCAATACACGACCGTGGTTGAACAACTGCAAATCTGCTTCAAACTCGATAACAGGACGTTTTGCTCTTGACGCTGTTATGTCTGAGATTTGTGTTCCGTTATATTCTGCAATTTTAGCCAGGGTATCTTCGTGGAACCATCTGTTGGTACGTGCCCAGGCATTGCTATCTTGGCTGGCCCGGTTCATCACAATGTATTCTGGTTCTATTACACCTTGTACTGGTTCGTCAAATCGACCTACATCAAATCCGGTTGTGTCAAACGGCACATTAGATTCAGGCGCTGTACTTTCCAATGGTGGCAACTTACTAAAGTCAACTAACCTGATAGACGAACCAACTCCTTCCACTATGTAAGACTTGCCATAATACGAGCTGGGTGTAATAGTACTGTCAAACTGCACTTTCATTCCGTTGCTTAGTGTGAGCCCGGAGGAACCGGTGTAAGATGTTTTACCTATGATATCTGTATCAACATCAATTGCTGTGCCCGGTTCGTCAACAATGATAATTTTACCTTTCATTGTTGCATCTGTACCATCCTGGTAGTACAAAACAGACATGGGAGCAGTCACCTGTGTTGATTGTATAAACTGTCCGGAAGTATTTTTAAAATATTCAATGCCTGCGTGATTGCCGTATCTTGGTCTGATTCTGTCACCAACATCAATATTGCGAACAAATTTAAGTGTTTCATCGACTGTGAGTTCCCATAGACCATTTCTTTGCTCAACCGGAACAATATTACCATAGGTGTCTACCCAGTCATTGGGATCTGTACTAGTTGATAGGAATACAATGTACATTGATGGTTCATATCTACTAGAACCATCAATTTGACTGGCTCCGCCACCAGCTCCACGGCGTGAGCCATCAATACTAGAAAATGTTTGGTTAGATTGTGACGGTATTACAAAATCAACATAATCAATAAGAGGCGATGCCAGGTAATGGTCTTGAGCATCACGTGCAGGTACAGTAAATGTAACAGCTCCTGTTCCGTTGTTAGATACTCCAAATACAGAGCGACTTGATACACGAGTGTTGTAATCTTTTAGTCCATCAATGCCAGGTTCTGTTTGAATCCAAAAACCAGGTAGTCCCAAATTGAAACGATAAGTGACTCCGCGGACTAGTGTTATGTCTGGATTGTTAACCGTGCCAGTTTGATTGGTACGATATGAATTTGCAACTTTAGAGACTGCAAATGTTTTTGGTGTTGCAGGAGTACCGGCTGTCAATGTAACTGCATCAGGACCTTCTGGTAGCCAGTAGTAGCGAGTGTAGTTAACCAGCTTGTCTAGATCAATTCTAGGATTGTAGCTGTAGTATTCGGAACGAAAAAGTCTATCTTGGTTGGTGGTTATGCCGCCATAGTATGCCACTTTGTCAACCAAGTCTTTGTAATCACTGTAAAGGTCAAGTCCGTTGCTGGCGTTTTTAACAACAACTGCAGGCTCAAATTGATAATTTTGTCTGTCGTCGGTTGTTTCAACAATGTAATTGTTGCTGGGCGTAAATGTAGGTGAAAACTTTCTTCCAACAAAGCCATCAATCTTACTAAGATTTGGTTCGCTGATCAATTGATCCAGTGTGGCACCTAAGAATTTTTTATTGGTGTCTGTTCTGAATATTTCAGGAAGAAAATTTAACGTCTTTCTAATGGCCATTGTTTACCTGTAGGATTATTTCTTTAATTTACTGCAACTATACCTTGATTCAATTGACTAGCGGTAACTGCTGTGATAATTTCAACATTATCAACTGTAGCGGCACTAATAATAATCTCATTGGGTTCAGAGTTAATTTGTTGTAGGCTACCAAACTTGATTGATATATCTTTTGGCACAATAATAACGCTGGCAATATTTGGACTTAGCGTTTTGTGCAGGTATGCTGCCAATTCACTGAAGTAGAATGTTTCTCCAAAGTCCCAGTTAGTTATATCAAAGTAATTATTGATGGCATTGACTACCGATGTCTTAATATCGGCATCACTAATATTTAAGTTAGGATTTTTTACCACTTTAAAAACTGCTTGTAAATTACTAGGTGCTTTGTCGCCAAATATTGGTTTGTATACTGCGCTTTGAAATACAATAGTATCGCTAATGGCCTTAACGTTATTTAACTCAGAAAAATTCACAGACAATTCTGTATTGGTTGGTGACACTGGTTCAATTACAGTGTTAGATGTATCATAAATCCACTCGCGATAACTGGCATCGTAGGATGATGTTAGCACATACAAATCAACAATGTTGCTGATACTAGGATCAACTCGACGGGTATTTGGAGAGTTGTGTCTATATTGGTAATACAAGTCCTGACGTCCAGTGTATGCAATATAACCTGTCAACGCTGTACTAACGGTTTGTGTAAATTCTCCATCGACCAGTGGGCCTGCAATCACTTTATAAAATGCCGCTTCTTGTGTGGCATAAAATAACTGCCCAAGAAGGTAGTTGTCAACGTCGGGCAATATAGCGGCACGTGATGCGTAGCTGGCAATAATTTCGTCTGTGCCCAATAGTTGCAAATCAACATATTTGGTGTAATCAGTGCCAGTGACAGATTTAAAGAAAATCTTTTTTGTACTAGCACTAACTGCAGGATTAACTAAAAATTCAAATAGTCTAGGATCGTCTGGTACTCCGTCACTGTCACTGTCTGAAAAGGTTAGATATATTCTACTGCTATCAATATTACCGTCAGCATCAACCACCTGATTATAAACACTCCAGGTGACATCTCTACCCAGTGCACCCGGTGTGTCAGGCAACGAATTGGTTTTTAATATCTTGATATGATCATAGATAACTGATGCTGTTTTACTATCATATATTTTCAATGATTTATCAAAGTAAAATGTTGTTTCCATTGGACTGTGGAAAATATAGTCTAGTCCTCGGTATGTTATGGTATACTGGTCTGTGGTGTTGTTATAAACAAACTTTAAATACCACGACGTATCAGTTGCCAGAGCAGCCGCAGTTATCAGTCTCCACGTCTGTTGTGTTGAACTGTATGCTAGGCCAAAATTAATGTAATTAAATATGTTGTTGACCACTATGTCTCTAAAGCCAGTGCCAAAAGAATTTTTATACACTGGAATTATTTTATCAATTAACGCACCGGTTGGCACTTTGGTGTTTAGGGTAACAGGGCCAACTCCATTGATAAAGTTTCCTACGCCGTTGTTGTTTCCGTTTCCTACAACTTCTACAATGCTAGCATACATTTCTGTTTTATCACCAGCCAATGTGGGTACACCAGGAACCAACACATTAGACACATTAAAGTAATATCCATTAGGAGGAACAAATTTAATAGTTGCACCTGTTCGTAGGTATTTGGCATTAGATCCCACTGTGGTCGAAATTGCCAATGGACTATCGTTGGCTACAAAGTAACCTGTTGCACTGTTGGTTCCTGCAGTACTCAAATGCCAACTTGCAAATACTGCTCGGGCAGTGCCTGTGCCTACACCTATGTTGGTACCTGTGTTGGTTGCTATAAAGTTAACACCAACTGTGTTACTGGATGCACCTGATGCTGTAAAATCAGTAAACCCAGGATTGTCAATTATATACTGGCGTCCAGCAATCAAATTACCGGCTGTGGTTGCACTTGACAGATTGAACAATGCTGTATTAGCATAGTAGTAATGTATCATTTCTTTACTGGACATGAGGTTGCCAAGTATTTGAGTTGATACAATTTTTTCTATGTCGTTTATGTTGTCAAAACTAAAATTAGTTGTTTTGGAATAGGTACGAGTGTATATTACACCATCTTGGCCAAAAATGTTTGTACTGCTGTATTTGCCAGTTGTGTCCAGCATGTCCAAGTATCTGCTTAGGCCAGAACTGGTTCTATTAATGGCTTTGGCTTTAACAATCTCACTGAACGAAGTATACGGCAAGATATTGTAATCTTCGCCGGTGATCATTCGGTTCTGAGTATAGTACTGTTGTGGTGCTTTTTGTTTAATGTCGTTAGTACTTTCTCTAGTGGCGGCATTGGCCACTGTGTACTTTAAACTGGCACGGAAAGTGACAGTTTCTTCGCGATTCTGACGGCTAATGTAGTTAAAAGATATAGAAATACCACGCATTTCGTCAGGTGTGATCCTGTAGTTCAATCCGTTGCTAGTTCTGTAATACAATCTAAAGTTACCTTGTGGAGTGTTCGAGAATGAACCATCTCCGAATACTAAGCTGATTTGATCCGCCGACCGTGTGTTAACTTGATATAAATTGCGATCATTGATATCATTATAAATTACATTGATACCAGATGTTGCTGGAACCTTGGTCCAAAGATTTTGTGTAGTACCATCGCTGTTCAAGCTGTACAACCAAACGTCGGTGTTGTTGATATTATTGATGTCAACGTTGACTATTTTATTAGGCAACGACTCAGGAATATTAAAATCAAAGCTACCCAGTTCACCTTGCTTGAAGTAAAAGAAGTAACCGGTGTTGTTGCTGGAGTTACCGTTGTTGTCGTTTCTGTATAAGATATTAAAAACTTTGCTAAAGTCCGGCGCGGCTTCGTATACATATGATTGATCTGCAGTGGTAGCACTGGTTACTTCAAATGAAGTGCTCTTACCGCCCACAGACGAGTCGTATCTAAACACAGGAATAACACTGGATACAATGTTCAGGCTGTATTCATCTGTTACAACTCCGTTTAATGTCTGTGAGTTGCCAGGGCGGCCAACAATTTGACTGCTAGTTAATGCACTATTTAAAACGGTAGTAAGCTGTTCTAGCCAGCTATCGTTGGCAGGGTCATTCCAATTGATGATAACGTTGCTGAGGTTGAATCCGTCACTGTCATAGATGTTTTCAGTTGTGGTTATACTGTCTATTTTTAGATAGCCAGATGCAGGAATACTACGCTTGGGGTTATAGCTAATTAGTTTGGCCAGTTTAAGTACACTATCGCGGCGTTCTGCTGTGTCTAGGAAGTTTTCTCTAGCATTTAAGTCTGTTCTAAACGCCAAACTCTGTCCCAAGAACGCAATCAGGTCGATTAGAGCAATAAATTCACTGCTTTCAGTGAAATCGTTGAAGTCCTCTGGATAATATATTTTGATGTAATCAATCATGCTCTTTCGCAAGGTTTCGAAATCATAGGTAGTGAAATCTGCCTCACGGAAGGTTTGATATATTTTTTTCCAGTTTTCTGCTGACAGCAGACCTGTTTGACGAGAAATAATGGCCATGTTATAAAACTCTGTTTATGTATTTATTTTACTATAATATAGTATGTTAACCGCCAAGTGTTAAAGTTCTTGAATCTCTCTCGAACTTTAGTGCCATTGCACTGGATTGATTTGTTAACACATATCTTAACTCTAATTCAATTTGAATTCCGCGGTCGTACTCGGTAATAACAACATTGTCGGCTGCGATCCGCGGGTCGTATTCAACAATTGTTTTGATGTCATCTGTGATAATGTCTCTGATGTTATCTGTCAAGGGTTCAAACAACAGATCCCAAATTATTGTGCCAAATTTTGGATTCATGAGTTTTTCGCCCTTGCGAATTGAAAAGTGATTGAACAGATCCTGCCTAACCAAGTCAAAGTCTGTCAAGGTAAACTTGCGTAATCTATTATAGGTACTGAATCCAAAGTATGTAGTCATAGTAGTATTTAACCTGTTTTAGCCAACACATTTACAGCGTATCGGCCCATGTTGAAATAGCTGGTGCCTGATGTGTTATTGGCATCGGCACCCTCTCCTGTTCTTCTCCAAGTTTTTGCGCCGCCTGCGCCCAATAGGTGGCTGGTACTTAACATACCTGCCACCGTAGCAGAATCGTCAGAACCGTTAACTGCACCTATCTTAGATAAGGTTTTATAATTTGACTGTAGTAATCTATCCATGGATGCTTCTTGTGCAGTTGGGTTTGCCAAGAACGAATCTTTGGAAGTGACGCCATCTTTACCTGTCCAACTGCTAGGATAGTTCACAGCAGAAGTTCCATATTTTGCGTAAGCATCTGGTTTGATGTAACCTTGATCCGACAATACTGCTCCACCAATTTGGTACTTGCCTAAGTAATTGCCACGAGCAGCCTCTGTTGCTCCATAGTTGTATCCACTTTCGCTGAGTGCAATTTGTGTTTTTAATGCTTTAACTTGAGTTGCATCTAGTGGACCAATACCCGCACTTGGTGTGGGATTGTCGTCTCTGGACATGTAACTTTTGTCAGCTGGCTTTCTGACACTCTTGGTCAATGCTTCTGTTGGTCCAACGTCTGAACTGCTGTTTGTACCACTGACCACCGGTTTTCCAGCGTTGTCTACAGAAATACCGTCGGACCCTGTGACTACTTTATTAGACGGAGCGGCACTTGTTCCTGTATTACTATCAGCTCCGCCAGTGCCATCAGCTCCACCATTTCCACTGCCAGACGCATTAGAAGCCGACGATGCACTACTGGATGTTGCACTAGGCTTGCCAGCTTCTCTAGGCCATGGTTCGTGTGTGGGTGCAATCTTTGTGATACTTTTGAGTTTGGCCTCTTTGGTTTGCCATTGTCCACTTCCGTCTTTTTCTGCTTCGTTTAAATCATACACAGTTATAGCTTCGGGTTTTTCTACGTCAGGACCAGATCCCGAATTTAATTTAATAAGTTGCCCTACCAGTGTTAGATTCTGCCCTGCTGTGAAACTACCTGCTCCGGCAGGATCGATGTTAATTTGTCCAGAACTTCCTAATTTTAAATCGCTGCCGTAAAAAGTTGTTTCTTTGGTACTCAGGCTACTGATTGTTTCACCTTCTAACTTGAATGCTTTTTTACTAAGTACATTGAAATTACCGCCAGCATGTATATTAATGTCTTTGTCCGCATGCAAGTTAAAGTTTTCTTTAGCTCTGATGTTGATGCTTGAACCACCATACACATGCACATTACCTGACCCGGTTAGTTCAACCCAAGCATCGCCTGTACCATTACTGATATAAAGAACTTCTTCTGTGTCATTCATTATCAATTGATGACCACCGCTTGTTCGCAATCTGACTAGTTTATTTTTCTCTTCAAAATCGCCATCATCCATGACAAAGGTATGTCCGCCTTTTCGTCCATACACTCTATAATCATCTCCCGATGTGGTATTACTCAATGGTCTACCCGGTGTACTAATACCGAATACTGTGCTAGGACTTTCACGCTGGCTGCTACTAGAAACCACACCACGAGTTGTATCTCTGTCTAAACCTTGCTCAACAAGTATTTTGGTTTGCTCTTCGTGGATGGGTTTTTTTAGATCTGTAAACTTAGACCAATCCTCATTTGAGATTTCGTTAAATTCTACCGCAGGTAATGGCCCATCCTTGGACATTTGTTTAACAACAGAATCATCTATCTGCTCTTTATCTAAGTTTTTAGATCCTGCAATAGCCGGAACCATGTGCTGTCCCAATTGATTTGGTACACATGCAAACCAAAATCCTCGCATAGGATCGCCGGCAATAAAGGTACAAATAACAAAGTTGTCAAGGTCCGGCACAGTAAACCACATCCCGTAGGTGTGTTTTACGTTTTTAAATTTGTTATTTTTATCGTTTTCATGTTGTGCAGTTGCTCCAAAGAAAGGACTAGCGTAGCTAACTGTTCTCCAGTTACTGGGATCACTTTCATCGCCTGCGCCAATGTCTGGTATCCAAACTTGCAGTCTACCTGTGCGGGTTGGATCAAAGTTGTTTTTAATTTTTCCAATGTACGGTCCCGAATCAATTCTGACGCCCAAGGCATCTTCACGCCTAAACGCTAACGGTACTTTTTTTCCTACTCTGCGATCTGTTGTTGACATAGTTTATTAAAGTGTTATGGTCCGAACGTATCAGGTCCTAGTATGTTTACGGGTATCGGTTCGTTTTTTATCCTAGACAATTTGGCGGCATTGGCTCTGTTTATCAATCTTGCAGTCTCTGCCTCATTGTCCGGTCTGTTGGATTCGGCTTGGCTGTCCACTGTGTCTTTTAGCATTCTGGCGGCATTGGCCTGTGCGGCTCTATCACGCAAACTGCCTGGCGTGATATTGGGATTACCTAACCTGGTTTGATTTGTCATGGTTGGGTTCCCAGTGGCTGCACCACCACCAGTTTCT
>Ga0209191_1001813_pt1 | contig 13807 bp, 22 predicted proteins | sample S_130626_EF_Meta_FD_187320 | JGI IMG/M metagenome (GOLD analysis project Ga0209191, IMG submission 187320) | Freshwater microbial communities from Lake Simoncouche, Canada to study carbon cycling - S_130626_EF_MetaG (SPAdes) (version 2) | ecosystem: Environmental > Aquatic > Freshwater > Lake ... | reverse complement strand
TATCCTATTTGGCATCATCAGTTTGATGATCTTATTGTACTTAAGAACAACCAAGGAACAGAAGAAACCCGAGTCCGTCATATGGATTATGGGGTTGTGCTTAGTGCTTTCTTCTGGAGACGATTTAAAAACAAAGAAGACATAACATTCTTTGACCCTAACGAAGTGCCAGATTTGTACGAAGCGTTTTATAAAAATACAGAACGCTTTGAAGAGCTGTATGTAAAATATGAAAAGCGCAAGGATCTTCGCAAGAAGACCATGAGTGCTGAGGAAGTTTTCAAGAGTGGTATTCTGAAGGAGCGCACGGACACAGGTCGAATATATCTTGTATTCATTGATAATGTAATGAACCAAGGACCATTTGATCCTGAGTATCACACGATTTATCAAAGCAATCTGTGTTGTGAGATTCTACTACCCACCCGTTCATTTAAAAGATTAGACGACGAGAGTGGACGCATAGCGTTATGTACACTGGGATCTATCAACTGGGGAGCGTTCCGGAACCCAGAGGATATGCGTAGAGCCTGTAGGATTCTACATCGTAGCCTGAATAACATTCTTGATTATCAAGACTTCTTGAGCATACAGAGCAAGTTGTCCAACGACGAAATCCGCCCATTAGGCATTGGCATTACCAATCTAGCCTACTGGCACGCCAAGCGCAGTCTCAAGTACGGTGAGAACGATTCACTAAACGAAGTTAAAACTTGGATGGAACACCAAGCATTTTATCTAACTGAAGCCTCAGTTGAACTGGCCAAAGAACGCGGCAAGTGTGAAGGCAGTGATCAGACACGATACGGCAAGGGCGTATTTCCTTGGGAGCTTCGTGCCAAGGGTGTTAATGAACTAGCGGATTTCACTCCAGAACTAGATTGGGAAACACTTCGTGTTAACATGAAGCAGTACGGTGTTCGTAATGCCACCCAGATGGCAGTGGCTCCAGTTGAAAGCTCAAGTGTTGTTATAAACAGTACCAACGGCATAGAAATGCCTATGAGCTTGATCAGCACCAAGGAATCAAAAGCAGGATCGTTAACACAGGTAGTACCTGAGTACAACAGACTCAAGAACAAGTATCAACTGATGTGGGAACAAAAAGACTGCGATGGCTATATTAAAACCAGTGCAGTTATTGCAGCTTACATTGATCAAAGTATCTCAACAAACACATTCTACAACCCAGCACACTTTGCTGATCGCAGAGTGCCTACAACGCTGATTGCCAAAAATTTAATGCAGGCTCATGTGTGGGGATTGAAGACATTCTACTACAGCCTAATCAACAAGGCAGGCAGCAAGGCCATGGCCGAACCTACTCCCGAAGTACACTACAACGGCTTCTACAATGAAAGAGAATTAATTGAAGACGACGAAGACTGCGAGGCCTGTAAGTTATGAACTACGGCTTTATTAGGAATACTATCCTCAGAGAGGGTAAGCCTTCCTCATTAAAGATTGAAGCGTTACCTTACGCGGCTAAAGATCTTGCGCCGGCAATATCAAGAGATACCATTGACTACCACTATGAAGAGTTAGCCAAGACTTATGCCAAACGATATAATGCTGGCGAAGGTGATCCAGAGTTCAATGAGGCTGGAGTATTTTTACATAACACCTTGTTCCAGCAATATCAAAAGCCTAGCGATAATAACACTCCAACAGGTAAGATACTAGAGTTAATTGAAAAACATTATACTTCATTTGTAGATTTTAAAGAAGCGTTCTTAAAAGAAGCAATGAGTATACAAGGTAGTGGTTGGGTTTATCTAGCCCGTGACGGCAAGATTAAAACCATAGTCAATCATGAGATTAAGAAAGACATTATAGTATTAGTGGATTGGTGGGAACATGCATGGGCACTAGACTATCAAGCAGACAAAAAGTCATACTTAAAAAATCAATGGACAATAATGAACTGGGAACATATCAATGGCCTATTCTGATAAAGTTCTTGATCACTACGAGAATCCGCGCAATGTAGGATCGTTTGAAAAAGACGATCCCACAGTAGGTACAGGTATGGTTGGTGCACCTGCTTGCGGTGATGTAATGAAACTACAAATTCGAGTAGAAGATGGTATTATTACCGATGCTCGTTTTAAAACATATGGATGCGGCAGTGCTATTGCCAGCAGTTCGCTTATTACTGAAATGGTTAAAGGTATGAACCTTGATCAAGCATCATCTATTAAAAATAGCGATATTGCCGAAGAGCTAGCCCTGCCGCCAGTTAAAATACATTGTAGCATATTGGCTGAAGATGCCATCAAAGCGGCAGTAAATGATTACCGTAACCGACACAGCGTATAAAAAGATCAAACAGAATTTAGATCGCCGTGGTCGAGGTGTAGGTATCCGGATAGGAGTTCGTACTACAGGTTGTAGTGGATTGGCCTACACAATAGAATATGTGGATAAGTATGAAGTTGAACAAGGCGTAACTAACTTTGCTCAAAAAGATTTCGTAGTATTAGTAGATGCTAAAAGTTTAGCATATCTAAATGGCTTAACAATGGATTGGGTTCGTAACGGACTCAATGAAGGATTTGAATTTAACAATCCCAACGAACGAGATCGTTGTGGATGCGGTGAAAGTTTTAGAGTATAAGATAATGTTAGAAACTATATGTGACATAATGGTAGACGCTTATAAGCGTAATTGGATTACCAGTAGAGATGGTAATGTCAGCATACGGCATCACGATCGTGATCATTTTTATATCACTCCGAGTGGTGTGCGTAAGCAGACACTACAGCCTGATCAGTTTAAGAAGATTGGTATTGAGAAAGGTTACTACGATCAGCCACCTAGAATATATCATGCTAGCAAAGAGTTAGACTACACGGAGATCAGTGCTAATCTAACGCCCAGCGGAGAACTACCTTTGCACTTTGGCCTGCAAAAAGAAATGGGACAACATACAGGTGAAGTTCGTGTGGTAGTACATGTTCATCCCACTTACTGTATTGCGGCCATGCATGCCGGCATTGATTTGAGTACTGTGAGTGCAGCCTTTCCAGAACTCAATCGCTATACCAAGGTAGCACCCAATGTAGGAGATGTACCTCCTATTAGCCAAGAACTTGCAGATGAATGCCACAAGATGTTACAATTAGACGATCACGGTAATATTGCTTATGACGTTGTTGGCATTAAAGGGCACGGAGTTGTGGCCATTGACACAAGCCCGTGGCGTGCCTATGAACATATAGAAAGATTAGAACACATCTGCAAGATTGTACTTGCATCAGGAAAATATTAAAATGTCAAAACAACAATATAATTTAAACACAAAGACAGACTATCTTAATCGTAAGATGTTTCTGGATCCAGCAGGTCCTGTTACTATCCAACGCTTTGAAGAAGTAAAATATAAAAAAATTGCAGACTTTGAAGCAACTGCTCGCGGTTTCTTTTGGCAACCTGAAGAGATTAGTTTAACTAAAGACTCAAATGATTTTAAAGATGCTAGTGATGCTGTTAAACACATCTTTACCAGCAACCTACTACGCCAAACAGCATTGGACAGTTTGCAAGGCCGTGGGCCAAGTCAAATCTTTATGCCTGTAATCAGTTTGCCTGAACTGGAAGCATTGGTATACAACTGGACATTCTTTGAAACAAACATTCACTCAAAGAGCTATAGTCACATTATCCGCAACATCTACAATGTACCTAAGGATGTGTTTAATACAATCCATGATACCAAAGAAATTGTAGACATGGCTAGTAGTGTAGGCAATTACTATGAAGCATTGCATGTGGTCAACTGCCGTAAACAGTTAGGCGAAACAGTTACTGAACATGAACATATCCGTGCGATCTGGATGGCTTTACATGCCAGCTATGCACTAGAAGCATTCCGCTTTATGGTATCATTTGCCACAAGTCTTGCAATGGTAGAGAATCGCATCTTTATTGGCAATGGCAATATCATCAGTCTAATTCTACAAGATGAGCTACTGCACAAAGGTTGGACTGCTTATCTAATCAATCAAGTGATTAAAGAAGATCCTCGCTTCTTGGTCGCTAAAGAAGAGTGTGAACAAGAAGTCTATCAATTGTACATGGATGTGATCCGTGAAGAAAAAGCCTGGGCAGAATACTTGTTTAATAAAGGCCCAGTGATTGGACTTAATGCAAACATTCTAAAAGATTTTGTTGACTACACAGCAGTAGGCGCACTTAAGGATATTGGTATCAAGTATCAAGGCATTGCCCCAAAAAGCACACCTATTCCTTGGTTCAACAAACACACTGATACCAGCAAGAAACAAACTGCACTGCAAGAGAACGAATCGACTAACTATGTTATTGGAGTAATGAGTGAAGGCATTGACTACGATGCTCTGCCTGCGCTATAATAAATTATGTATAAAGCACAATTCAAAACTAAAAGCCCCTATGAGTCTTGGACCACAATAGGCACCTTTGGCAATGAACAAGGCGCAGTTGCAGCAGCCTTGGCCCGCAAGTCTAAAGGTGCTTTGTTGGTTAGAGTCGTTGACAAAAACGGTGCTGTAATCTATTCAAGTTAATTATGAAAACACTAAGAGAATATATAAACCTCATCGAAGGTAAAATCGACGACAGTTGGTTCAAAGACGATGCCTTTAAAACTTTTAAGCAAGCTAAATCCATACACTATGACACGGCCACAGACAGTGGAACTATTGACACACTGGAAGGCCCGGTCAAATATGAAGCTGGTCATAAAATTATCACAGGCCCTAAGGGTGAAAAATATCCTGTAAGCCCAGAATCATTTGCAGACAAATATGATGTAGACGATGAACATACAGCTACACCAAAGAAGATTATCAAGTATGCTAAGTTAGCCGACCACAACGGTGTCCTACATACTAGCTGGGGCGATCTAAATTATACCAAAGGCAATGATGTCATTGTTCGACACGGCGATGGCGACTACGGTGCCGTTAAACTAGACATCTTCCAACAGACATATGACACAAAGGAAATGAAATGAAAGCCATTCTATGGAGCAAATACAATTGCCCTTATTGCGATCAAGCAAAGGCATTGTTAAAACAAAAAGGGATCCAGTTTGAAGAAAAGAAAATTGGAGACGGTTATACTCGAGAAGAATTACTAGAAGCAGTACCTACAGCAAGAACAGTACCACAGATTTTTCTAGATGAAGAACTAGTGGGCGGATTTACAGAACTAAAGAAAAGGTTAGAAAATGTTAATTGATAAAGGTGTTACTATCGGTGAAGTTGTTACTCTCAAACTTACTAGCGGAGAGGAACTCGTTGCTAAGTTAGTAGACGACGGCCCAATGCATTATAAATTGAGTCATCCACAGGTTATAGGCATGGGTCCAAAAGGTCCCGGACTAATGCCTTACCTATTCACAGTCAGTCCAGACAAAGAAGTAAGATTAAATAAAGGCACAGTTGTAATGATTGAAGCCACAGACAAGGCTTTTGCAGATCAGTTTATTCAGAGCACCACCGGTATCGCTCTAAGGTAAATATTAGCAAAGGAAATACTATGCCGGGAATAGCTAGATTAGGTGATCCAATTGCAACAGGACACGGATGTGACGGTGCAACAACTCTCACAGGCCCATCAGGTGATGTATTTGCTAATGGTATTGCTGTAGAACGAGCTGGCGACCCTACTGTTTCTCATCGAGTATCAGGTAGAGGTTGCAGTGTCAGTCATGTTGCAGCAATAAATGCAGGTTCTGGAACTGTTTTTGTTAACGGCAAACCTGTTGCTAGAATAGGCGATTCTGCAGATGCTGGGTCAATTACTGGCGGATCAGGAACTGTCTTCGCAGGTTAATAACATATATGAAAAAGTTTTTTTGGAAAGTATTAGGCTTCCTTAGTTTAGGAATGGCCTACATTGGACTTATTACTCCAGGCATACCCTACAGTTGTTTTGTAGTGTTTGCCGCATACTGCTTTGCCAAAGGCAGTCCCAAAATGCATGCCTGGTTATATAACCACAAGATATTTGGACCATTCTTAACCAATTGGAACGAAAAACGAGTATTCCCACACAAAATGAAATACTTTATGTTGGCCATGATGACTTCAAGTTTGGTTATCATGTGGTTGACAGCAGTACCTGTTCGTGGTATAATGTACACAGCAGCCTTTATGTGCCTAGTGGCAATTTGGGCTTGGCGCTTTCCAGGTTCAGTAGAGGAACACGATAAGCGTATTGCAGAAGGTCGTAAGATTGGATGGTTTAATAATCAATTCTAGTCAACGAATTTTAGGTCTAAGGCGTTAAATATATACAGGCTCTAAGGAGAAGGTTATGAAAAAGGTCTTGATTGGTTTGGCTATCGCTGCAACAGCATTTGGTGCTAGCGCACAACATACTAGCAATAGTATGATTCGTGGACACGGGTGGCAAGGCCCGCAACATCAACATCATGCTAGAGGAAATAATTGGATAATCCCGGCACTGATCGGAGGAGCAGTTGTTTATGCTGCCACCCGCCCAGAACCAGTAATTGTTCAACAACCAGTTATTGTTCAACAGCCAAGTGATATAATTTATATCAATGGCTTTGCTTACCGTAAACAGATTATGGTAGTCAATGGACAGTATCAAGAAGTCCTAGTAAGACTTTAAAAATTTACACACACAGAAAAACTTAACATAACAGGAAAAAGTAACATAATGGTAACAGGAAAAGTAAAGTGGTTTAACGATGCCAAAGGTTTTGGTTTCATTACTCCCGACGACGGTGGCGCAGATTTATTTGCACATTTCTCACAGATTAATTCGAGTGGCTTCAAGAGCTTGCAAGAAGGACAGACTGTAAGTTTTGAAGTAACTCAGGGTATGAAAGGCGCACAGGCCAGTAACATCCAGCCTGCCTAAATAGTTCGACTATTTGATAATGGGCCTTTAGGGGCCTATTATTTTGGCCTTGACATCTTGACTAGGGTTAAGTATAATATACAAACATGAAACAATTACTTTTTACTGAGCAGGATTTTCTAGCTCTGTTCACACTGCCTAAGCCCTCGTTCGCTGACTTCTGCAATCAAATTCAAATTCTTGATATCTCGGACAAGACGGGCACATTTAAAGTGCGGCAGGATCTAGACAGCTTTATTGCTAGAGTAGGTAAGAAAGACAACAGGGCACAACGCCTGCCCTTATTCAAACAAAAACTTTACCAGTTGTTGGTAACTGACATAGACACCACACTTAAGGCATGGTTCCGCAGTCAGGGTGCCTTGCCCGAGAAACTGGAATTTTACTTTAACATACCTAATGAAAACATACTGACCAAGGATGTGTTTGCAGGTAGAACCAATGCCAAGTACGGCAAGATATGTAAGAACATTAATTTTGCCAACTACTACAATACCAAAAAGTGGTATGCTAAAGACAGTGAGTATGTGTTTGGCCTACTGAAATTTATGGTGGAAGACTTTAGACTGCGCAACAGTCTAGTTGGTCCTGCGTTCTTTGATCAGATTTGTCAGTATGACGGAGACAGCGGAGACTTTTGGCGGGCGTTCATGATGGGTGCCAATCGTCCCAGCACATTCAATCCAGCAACATACAAAGGTATACTTGATTCCTTGTTTGAGGGTGAAACACTGTTTGCGCCTGTGATGGGATGGAATGCCTATCAGACAGCATTCTACAGCAGTAAGTTTAAGAAGTTTGTAGCAACCGATGTCATACCCGATGTGGTTGACAACGGCACACTACTACACACCGAATTCCTAAAGTATCAGACAGCCAAGGCAGGTAGCTTGTTCAACAGTATGTTTGAAACTGACGCAGTTGTTGACAAAGAAGTAGACCTGTATCTCTGTCCTAGTGAACAACTAATAGCCCGACACAAGTTCAACGAAGTCTATCGCGGACAGGTTGATGCGGTACTGTTTAGTCCTCCTTACTTTGATCTAGAGATCTACGACAGTGAGGATCAGAGCTTTACCAACTTTCCTAACTATCAAGATTGGCTAAAGGGCTATTGGGAAGCTACGGTCTTGCTCTGCAAGGAAGTAATGAAGCCGGGTGCTAGATTTGGATTTGTAATTAGTAACTACAGAAATGCAGACAAAAAAGTAACCACTATCAGCCAAGACATGCGAGATGTAGCAGCCAAACATTTAACACAGATTGCACACTACAAAGTACAGTGGAGTGCAATGGGTGGTAGTAGACAGGCAAAGAAAACTAGAGGTGGCAATTTTGAGGACCTCTGGCTGTTCGAGAATAAATAGAAAGTAAGAAATTGTTGTAATTCCTTCAAAGAGGATGTGTTCAAGACGCGAGTTCGAATCTCGCCAGGTCCACCAAAAGAGTAATCACCTAGTGCATTAGGGTTAGTGATAAAAGTGACTGACAGATTATTCTTTTGATGGGCCTGCTCCGGTAATCGATTGGGCAAATAGTCAGCGACGGCAACACGGTAGGCGATGACCGTAAATCAAGCAAATCAAGTAAATGCAAACGCAGATACATTTGACTTCAGCGCAATGAGCTTCACTGGTAACTCTGTTACTGGCGCAAGCAAGTTTGCTCTAGCTGCCTAAGAAACAGCAGGTCCGGGGTAGTTATACCTTGTAAACCAAAATAGCAAGAACCCGCTTCGGCGGGTTTCTTTTTGGCAAAGTCAACCATTTATTGCATCGAAGTTGTGCGTGTACGCACAAGTTTTGTTTGACATCCTGTGTATAATTGTAGGATCATATTATCAAAAAGGAGAAATTATGACAACTACAATTACAGTCAAAGACAAGGCAGTGAATACCATATACCAAAATGTTACAGGTCTAACAGGCGGTACAGGTGACGGTGCAACATTTGATGTTACAAAGACCAACGGCGTATACTCTGTTGTTCTCGACAGCATTGCAGCCAGTGCTGGTCGCAACTATGTTGCCGGCGACACAATCACCCTAGCTGGTACAGCATTGGGTGGAACAACAGCCAACAACCTAATTGTTACCGTGGCCACAGTTGGTACTGCTGGTAAGATTGCTACATTCGGTGTTGTAGGCACAGGTCGTGCTGGAGACGGCACAGTAGATATCACAGTAGATGTCACTGGCACCACAGGCATTGACACTTATACAGCAGGCGGTGCAAGCACAGAGTTCACCACAACCAAAACTACCAGCAAAGTAACATTGGCAAGTACTTTAGTTTCTAACATGGAATTTAACCTTGCCGATCACGAGCGTGTGGTGTTCACGGACAAGGCCATTGCCTATGATGCCGCAGGTCGTGCAGGTGATGTATATGCATTGTTAGCTGCCGCACTAGGTACTGCTGATGTTACTAAAGCCTATACAGGTATTGGTATCTACCTTGCTGATGCAGGTATGACTAACAAACAATTAGCAACGGCATTGTTGGCTACTGATGTTTACAAGGCAGATGCTGGCGGTGTCAGTGATGAAACATTTATCAAACATGTTTATAAAAATGTTACAGGTACCACCGCTACTCTAGCAGAGGTAACAGCATTGACAAACTGGATGACTGCCAACAAGTACAGTCAAGCAGATGTCCTAGTCACTGCCAGCGAGTTAGCAACATTTGAAACTGCCATTGGCTTGGTAGGCTTGGCAACCACTGGCATTGAATACACTCCGGTTGTGGTATAATTCCAAAATGGCGTCTTTTGGCGCCATTTTATTTGACTTCTATAGTGAAACTACTATATACTATCACTATGACAAAAATAATGTCATGGTATTATAAGGAAATATACATTATGAAGAAAATTGCAATCGCAACAATCATCGCTTTGGCCGCAGGTGCCGCCTCAGCATTAGAGCTAGGTGTTACTGGCGCAAGAGATTATTCTGGCACAGGCACAAATGGCTACGGAATCACAGTAGGTGACAAGGCTGGCAAGCTAGGCGGCGCAGTTGGTTTCCAACGCTTCGACTACACAAGCAATCGTCAAGACCGTTTCACACTGATCGGTTCTTATGATGTTGCCACTGTAGGTCCTGCTACTTTCGCAGTAAAAGCCGGTGGTGCATACTTGGACAACCAAACTGGCTCTAATGGCCTTGCCGCAGTAGTCGGTGCTGGTGTTAGCGTTCCTGTAACTAAAGCAATCAGCGTTGGTTTAGATGTTACACGCCAATTTGGTCAAGACCGTGTTAGCCAATTTGATGGCAATATGGTTACCGCAGGTGTTAAGTTATCTTTCCGTTAATCGGAATTTAATCCTAACAAGGCCCTTCGGGGCCTTTTTTAATTGTTATTGATTTTAGCTATTAGTGTCATTAAAATATTTTAGCTAAAACCTATGGAAAACCATTGATCTATAGCGTAAATAAACATACAATATAATAACAAGAACACATAGTTCTTATTTCATTTCACACACAAAGGAGATTTAAATGAAAACAGTTGGTGATAAATTAGCCCCATTCACAGTCACAGGTGTTCGACCTGGACAACCAGAAGATGCATTCTTTGACATTACAGAAAAGTCATTTGAAGGCAAGTGGAAAGTAATCGTTTACTACCCAAAAGATTTCACATTTGTTTGCCCTACAGAGATTGTAGCCTATGACAAGTTGGCAGGTGACTTTGCCGATCGTGATGCAGTCCTGCTAACAGGTTCAACAGACAACGAGTTCTGCAAAGTTAGCTGGCAAACGGCTCACGCGGATTTGAAAAAAATCACTCACACACAATTTGCTGACACACAGCGTGGTGAGTTGAGCTTGATTGAGCAACTAGGCGTATTCTATGCGCCAGCAGGCGCCGCACTTCGTGCCACATTCATTGTTGACCCAAACAATGAAATTCAACATGTCACCGTGAACAACTTGAATGTTGGTCGCTCACCAGAAGAAACACTTCGTGTATTAGATGCGCTACAAACTGGCGAGTTATGTGCTTGTAATCGTACAGTCGGCGGTGAGACACTATAATGGCATTCATCGACGCAATTAAAGGTGCATTGCCTGAATACGCAAAAGACACTAAGTTAAATCTTGATGCTGTACTACTTCGTAGCACATTAGATGCAGATGTTGCTATCGGTTGTGCTGTGGCCGCACTGGCCTCAACTGGTAACGGTAAGGTTCTGAGCATCTTGTTAGCAGATGCTCCAGTACACGCAGAGTCAGCTATGTGTGCCGCTTCAATTATGAGCCAAAACAATACTTGGTACCCCTTTGTTGAAATGGCTGACGATCCAGCTCTCAAAGGTTTACCGGCACAGTTACGCATGAACGCTATTGCTAGCCACGGTGGAACTACCAAGTCAAACTTTGAAGCATTTAGTTTGGCCGCTAGTATTGTTGGAAAATGCCACTTCTGTGTTAAAGCACATTACGAAACATTAAAGCAAGAAGGCTACACGGTAGAACAACTTCGCGACATTGGACGAATAGCTAGTGTTATGAATTCTGTGGCAAAGGTACTGAATAGTTAAACATAAGTCCACTTCGGTGGACTTTTTTTGACTTACTTTTCTAAAAATGCTACAAGATTTTTAATTGGTATGTTAACCATTGAAAGTGTAAGCATAATTCTTGTTGTTTCAATATTTTCAACACTATGATATTGCCTAGTATTAAAAGCATACCATATATCGTTTTTAAAAAAAACTTCTTCGACTGCTGTTAATTCATTATAGGTTGCGTTATGTCCTCCAACTAGATCATCTAATGGATCAAATTTATCATAGAAAACTGTTGAGACATTTTCTCCTCCTAGATCTATATAAAAATTAATTCCTACAGTTCTTACACGATCAGAATGTGGACCATAAGAAGACGTTGACTCGGACTTGGTGTTGCGAATAAGTCCAATCATTGGCGTTATTTTTTTACCAGGAAAAAAACGATCATATTCTAGCAGAGCAAGTGTTGTGACAGAAGGATGCTCAAAAAAATCGCCTGCTGCACAATTAACATGATTGCCTAGTATTGCTTCATGTGCAGATTTTGAACCCCAATTAGTTTCCCTAACATCTGCTATAGATTTAATTAGAGTAATTAACTCATTGGACGGCTTTGGCAAGTTTAATGTATAAATCATGCGGTATTTATATTTTTACTATATACATAATATGAATACAACTAATCTTTTTTCCTGTTTCGGTGATATTATAGAATTAGATCTGTCCAAATGGAATCTAGATAGAACTCTAGAAATTTTGAAAAATCACAATGGATGGAAACAATACAATCCTAGAAAAGACATAAAACGTTACGGCCTCAGCGTTACAAGTTTAGATGGCGGCTTTTCGGGTGTACCCGACTTAGATAGTCTTCTCGAGTATAATAAAGAACACAATACCCAACTAACCGAAAAAGATTTTACAACTCTTACTCCTATAGTAGAAGATATACCTGAACTAGCTAATATAGTTGAATTGTTTGGAAGTTATACTCATCGAAGTCATTTTTTACGATTTGATGCTGGGGGGTTCTTTCCGCATCATAGAGACAATGGCAAATCTCTTCCAAGTCAGAATATGAGAATTATTGTGCCATTGATTGATGTAGGTGGTAGACATTTAAAATGGATTCATGACGGAGAACTAACAAAATTTAATGCTGGTATTGCTTATTGTGTTAATACAACCAAAGATCATTGTATATTCAGCTTTACCGACAACTGTTATATGTTGGTGTTAAACATCCAGTCAACTACTAGTTCAGTCCAAACTATCTTAAATCATTTGGCTGTTAGATAGATCTTGACATCCTCCAAACTTTCTGTTATACTAGTAGCATAGTTTAACAAGTTTGGAGGTTTCTTTTGACAATGCACCTAGAAGGTCCGTGGCTTAGTACCACAGGCAAGCGCAAAGGCAAGCAAAAGTTTGCATCTGCCGAACATGCTAGAAAGGCTAGAGAATTGGACGAATCGTGGAAAGAACTTCAGAAGAAGTGGGCTGTTGAAATTGAAGATAAGAAACGCAAGCGAGCACTGTCTGCAGAACCGCTCAAAGGCAATTACAGTTTAACCATTCCAGAAGGCCGTAATACTACTTCTCATCTTAAGAGTGTTGACACTGGCGGTAATGCCTTGTTGAAACCTAATCCAGTTTATACTGGAACCAAAGTTAAAGGTATCGCTACAATGCACAAGAGTAATGCGGTACCTGTGTTTTCAGACGAAGAAGCAATTGACATTAGTAAAATGAGGAGATAATATGCCTATACAAACAATTTTTGAAACCAAATATTATAGAAACAATTTTATTCCTCGATCAGAATGGAGTGTCGATCCTACGATGATAAAGTTAAAATTCCTACGACAAAATTTAGCCAGGGCCGAAAATCGTCCTAATGCTCAGACTATTAGTGTAACTTTAGATTATCTCTACGAAGTGGGTGAGTTGCAAAATTGGAAAGATCCGTTTACTGGAGAATCTTTAGAATTTGTTAGGGGCGGTGATTGGGGGATAAGAAATGCTTTTGATACTGGTGCATCGAATCCTTTAAGTTGTTCAATTGATAGAATCGATTCGAATCGAGGATATGTAAAAGGCAATGTGCAGTTAGTTACCGCTAGAACCAATTTAGCTAAAGGCAATATGAATAATAATGAATTTCGTGAATATTGCCAAATGGTAGCCAAAACGAAGCGATAATCACCAGTTTATCGGTACATTTTGGATTTATGGGGTATATATTAAACGTTTCGCAAAGAAACTAAGATAGTTGGTTAGATGAAAATGTCAAAAGCATGGAAATTTAGCCCGCGGGTCTTGGCCAATGAGAAACCCGTATTTTCGGGATGCCAAGGGTCGCCAAAGGTACCACAAGTTATGAGCTGTGGTGGCTAATGGAGACAACT
>Ga0209191_1001809_pt1 | contig 13816 bp, 18 predicted proteins | sample S_130626_EF_Meta_FD_187320 | JGI IMG/M metagenome (GOLD analysis project Ga0209191, IMG submission 187320) | Freshwater microbial communities from Lake Simoncouche, Canada to study carbon cycling - S_130626_EF_MetaG (SPAdes) (version 2) | ecosystem: Environmental > Aquatic > Freshwater > Lake ... | reverse complement strand
ATCTGCATACAGTTCTTCTAGTGCCATACCAATAGACCAACGCAAATCATTCTCTGCGTCCATGTGCTGAATAGCGCAACGCATAACAGCGCCCATATCAATTTCAATCATCAAAGCCCTCCGTCAGTCCAATAAAGAAAACAAATAAGAACAATACAAATAAAACCCCCTGTGCCCATGTCATAAGTCACCCCTTGTTGATTTCTGATTGGTGTTTTTTAACACAGTCGGTGCAGATGCGTGGGTGACGAACTGATAGCACCCTTTACCGTACTCTTGCACCACAGTCCACTTGGCTCGATCTTTCAGGGCTTGCTCGTCACCGCATGGCTTGCATAGCAAGTGACCATAAGACGCACGCTTGCGACCTACACCGTTAGTCAAACATTTAATACACCGCATATAAGACTCCTGTTAAGACAAACTTACAAAGTGAAAGTATGTCGCTGAGACTGGGCACAACCTACTCGCGCACAACAACCTCCCTGCCGTGTGGCAGAGCCACAGTATAACACAAATACTATACAATGTCAAGTGTTTGTACTCTGAAAGGGAGTGGTGTCCCCTCTAAACTTAACCCGAAAGTTCCTATTGTACCTAATGTACCTAATGTTCTGTAACCATGTTTTTAAAGTAGAACATTATGAAATCGCTGTAAGTTGTTGATTTATATAGATGTTGTGTTGTATTGTTGTTGTATTGTTCTATTGTTCTATTGTTCTTTAAAAATATATATAGGGGGCAAATGAAATATACATTAGTATTACACTTGCTGGGGTGCGGGTTTGAACTGCGTTTTTTCAAACTTGCTTTTTTCGACGGAACAATAGAACAATAGAACAATAGGCAAAAAAGCCTTATGTATCAACGACTTGTATTGTTCCGTTGTTTTTTAGCACCACAGAACAATAGAACAATAGGGGCAGAACATTACGCGAACAAAGGGCTACCGCGTTGCAATGACCGATCCCTAGCCCTGACAAACTTCCAAAGTGAAATTATGTCTCACTGTTAAACATTTTGAAACTAGTTAGTTTTTAGTTTACTTTGTATAGAATTTGTGTTAATACTAGGATACCAAGAAAGAGGGCTTTCTTGGATTAACTTCCATACAGGAGAAACCAAATGGAAAAAACTATTGTGGCGCAAGCCATTCAAACTCAGGCATCTAGATCAGGTGCAATGTTCGCAAAGTCTGAAATTGATGCGAAAGAATCCTTGGAAATGTTCGCTCGGGACATTGGAACTGAGCCGACCTACACCGACTGGATTGCAAAGCGCACCGACTGGGTAACTGGGTATATAACAGCAAAGCCACAAACTAAGGGCAACGCATCTGATTTAGCCTTCAAACGCTTTGCAGATCGCTTGGTTGCAGATTATGGTTTCACGATACCAAAGGCACAAACTCAGGCATCAATTAAGAAAGCCAACGAGAGGGCTAAAAAAGCGGAGGAACTGGCTAAAAAATATGAGTTGATACCTACGCACCAAATCACCGAAAATCTAAAACAAGCGTATGAGTTGCAAGCCAAGAATCCGACCAAGAAGTTGGCAACGCTTAAGGAACTGGAAAACATTCTAAAAGCGCGTACCAAGATCGAAGAAAGCGGAGTTAAAGAAGAACTTAAATCTGCCCGATCTGCCCTGATTGAACTGGCTAAGAAGTGTACCGATATTGAATTACTAGAAACCGCAACCAGTATTCTCGACGAAGCCAACTACGAAGTGACGATCGGCTAAGACCGAGAGCGTAAGAGCGGAGGGGAAACCCTCCCTCTTTTTTTGGCTACCGCGTTGCAATGACCGATCCCTGTCTTGGACATGCTTGCGCCACTGGGAATATGTCCAGTAAATATATTTTAAAAATCTCTTGACAGTGTATAGTATTTGTGGTGTAATGCAGTTCACTTCAGAAGATTGGCTTCTGTAGTGAGTAGCAAACCTAAAGGAGAAAATGCTATGACAGACAAAACCCCAGTCGCACAAGTAGTGCACGCACTTAGTCACGATCGCCGCACAGAAGCATATGAGCAAGGCGGACGGTACTCAGCAAATAGACTAGAAGCCGTAGGGATCGCATCGGACGCCGCCAAAACGCTTGGAACTAATCCGACATTTGACCAGTGGACGGAATACGCTGTTCAGTGGAAGGACGGTTACATGCACAACAATTCAGAAAATACAGGCGGCGCGGCAGACAGTGCATGGTCTAGGTTTGCTGCCACACTGAATGAACTATTCGGATTGACCAAACCGAAGAGCACAGGCAAAGCCGCCACAGCGAAAGCCACGGCGCGTGAAGTAAAGGCGGCGGCAGTACTGGCAAAGCATGCGGACAAAGCCGCACACACTATCAAAGAACAAATATCAAAGAACTACAGCGCGATCGCTGAAGCCGTGAAACAAGGCAAACCAGCGAAAGAACAACGTGAAGGCGGCGAAGTGGTAGATCTTAAGAAAGAACTGAAAGAACTAGAGACAGTGTTAAAGGCAAAGACCAGCGAAGAGAACAAAGCGCACGGTGAAGAGCTGAAAGCATTACGCGCCGAGACACGCGAAGCCGTGAATAAGTGTACAGATCTTGAGCAGTTACAAGCCGCACTGGATGTACTGTCTGGCGGCTTTGATATCAACTATGAAATAGAGTAAAGGAATAATATGTTCGGCAAATTAAAAGTATTCATTACGGTAATGCAGTCCACACCCAACGGTATCACGGTACAGAAACGCGCGACAGTGACCACAATATACTGTCAACGCGAAGAAGCCGAACAACGCCTAGAGGACTGGCGGACGCACAACATGCGCCTAGCAGGTCAAGCACACGGTGAATTCCACTACATGCCCGATATCTTATAACCACACGGCGGCTTAAGCCGCTTATATATCTATATCTTGCCGCGCCTAATCAGCGCGGCTTTTTTATTTCCACCGCCAGACCCATAGAGAACGGTCACTGGTCCCAGTGGTCGACCCCCACCACCCCAGAATTCCAACGGGTCCCTCGGGCGCCAATTACACCGTGTGCTGCACAAAGGAAACCTAACTTTGAAATTGGAGGCCCCCATATGTAATACTTTTGTATACCCCCGGGGGGTATATTTTTTCTGGCAGGGAGGCGCCTGCATTTTGCCTGCCGATTACCCCCCGTCAAAGGGACCCAAAACGTCACCACTAATATATAATTTCTACACCGCTCAACAGGCGGTGTTTTTTGTATTTGTCATACTCCCTCCTTGGCCCCCGTAACTGGGGGCCTTTTTTTGTGCTATATTCGGGCGCAACAACCGGAGTGCCCCTTTTCCTCCTATGAACATTACGCCAACTGCGGATCATCCGCTTCCAAAGAACTTCCACGAAGAAGTAGCAGACTCCCTGCAAGGAAATGCCCGTGTCGCTGCCGACACCGCATCGCTAATGTTTGAATTAGGTATGCCGTTTGAGATGACGCAAGAAGATGAAGAAGCAGCCCGCAAACTTTTTACACAAGTAGATGTAAAAAAGAAGAAGGGGCAAGACCCCAACACAACTAATCCTGCATCTCTATACCAAGGTAGCGTAGCTCTAAAACTAGGGGCCCTCCTTAATGAGTACGACAAACGCATCGTGCTCGACGCGACCCAAGCTCGCACTTACATAATGAATAAGCTCTTAGAAATCTCCGACTGCGGAGACGATAAGACAGAGTTACGTGCTCTAGAACTCTTCGGAAAAATGAGTGATGTTGGTGCTTTCACAGAAAAATCCGAAGTAACAATTACTCATCGTTCTAGCGGAGACATTAAACAAGTCCTACAAGAAAAAATCTCACGCCTACTGGGGTCAGACGTCGAAGATGCCACCCCAAGACTAGCCCAAGAGTTAGGAATTGAGGTTATAGAAGAAGCAGTAGACGAGGTAGACATCGAATTAGATGCTTTGGCACGCGAGAGAGAAGAAAGTAGAACGCAAAGTTTGAAGGCGGCAGCGGAAAAAGCCAAAGAAAGAGAAGATGACGTCCGCTGAACTTAAAAAACTACTGCAAAGAATACCTAATATGTCTGAGGCGGAGGCTAGAGACCTCTATGCATCAGTAGAAGAGCATGAAATTCTTAAAGAACGTGAAGAATCGCGTCAATCGTTCATGACTTTTGTAAAAAAAGTGTGGCCTCACTTCATTGAAGGGGCACACCACAAGAGAATGGCTAATGCTTTTGAGCGTGTAGCCCGTGGAGAGTGCAAAAGGCTCATTATTAACATGCCTCCACGCCATACGAAGTCAGAATTTGCCTCATATTTGCTTCCAGCATGGTTTTTAGGCAACTTTCCAGAGAAAAAGATCATTCAAACGTCCCATACAGCCGAATTAGCGGTTGGTTTTGGTCGTAAAGTACGTAACTTGGTAGATAGCGATGTATTTTCAGAGACTTTCCCGGGTGTTGGACTGCAGGCCGACTCTAAGGCGGCTGGTAGATGGAACACTAATCAGCGTGGCGATTATTTTGCTATCGGTGTTGGCGGTGCCGTTACTGGTAAGGGCGCTGATATTCTCATTATTGACGATCCGCATTCAGAACAAGAGGCGGCGCTAGCTGCAACCAGCCCAGAAATCTACGATAAGGTGTATGAGTGGTATACGTCCGGTCCAAGACAGCGTTTGCAACCGGGTGGCTCTATTGTTATAGTGATGACTCGCTGGTCTCAACGCGACCTGACAGGCCAAGTGCTCAAGGCCGACGCCCAACGGGGCGGCGAGGGGTGGGAAGTGATTGAGTTCCCAGCGATCCTACCTTCGGGTAAACCCTTATGGCCTAGCTTTTGGTCTTTAGTGGAGTTAGAAGCCCTACGGGAAGAATTGCCCAATAGCAAGTGGCAGGCTCAGTATCAGCAGAATCCTGTGGGTAACGAGAGCGCTATTATTAAGCGTGACTGGTGGCAATGGTGGGAGGAAGACAATCCCCCTGAATGTGAGTACATACTTCAGTCTTGGGACACTGCGTTTGAGAAGAACAATAGGGCTGACTATAGTGCTGGCACTACTTGGGGGGTGTTCACCCACCATAAAGACAGTCAGAAGTACTTAATACTATTAAATACATACAAGAAGCGCGTTGAGTTTCCAGAACTAAAGAGAGATGTGCTACGAGAGTACAACGAGTACGAGCCAGACACTCTAATAGTAGAGAAGAAAGCGTCAGGTGCGCCGCTGATCTATGACTTACGTGCGATGGGCATTCCAGTTAGTGAGTACACGCCGGGTAAAGGTCAAGATAAGTTTGCCCGTTTGAACTCTGTTAGCGATATCATCGCTAGCGGTAAGGTGTGGGTTCCACGCACAAGATGGGCGGAAGAACTGGTTGATGAGATTGCATCTTTCCCGTCAGGCGAGCATGATGACTTGGTTGACTCAACTACACTTGCACTGATGAGATTCAGGCAGGGTGGATTTTTACGTTTACCGAGCGATGAGCCGGATGACATAGTTTATTTCAAAGGTCGCCGCGCTTCTGAGCGGTACTACACAGTATAAGGACATGATATGGCAACAGGCATGATGGACAAAGGTTTATACCAAGCACCTATGGGACTCCCCACAGAGGACATGGGGCCTGATATAGAGATCGAGATCGAAGACCCAGAAGAAGTAAATATTGGACTGGGTGATATAGAGATTCAACTCAAGCCTGAAAAAGAGACAGCGGACACTTTTGACGCTAACCTTGCTGAATACATGGACAACGGAGACTTGTCTGGCTTAGCGGAGGAGTTAGTAGAAGATTTTGATAAAGACACGATGGACCGCAAGGACTGGATCAAGACGTATGTAGATGGTCTAAAACTTCTAGGTTTGAACTACGAAGAGAGAACTGAACCTTGGCAGGGCGCTTGTGGTGTGTTCCACCCGATGCTCACCGAATCCGTAGTGCGTTTTCAATCTGAAGCAATGATGGAGACATTCCCAGCGATGGGGCCTGTCAAGACCCAGATTGTTGGCGCTATCAACTTACTTAAAGAAGAAGCCGCCGCACGCGTGCGCGAGGACATGAACTATCAGTTAACAGATGTGATGACTGAGTACCGTCCAGAGCACGAGAAGATGTTGTGGTCACTGCCACTCGCAGGCAGCGCGTTCAAAAAAGTGTATTTTGATCCAAACAAGGGCCGCCAAGTTGCTGTGTTTATTCCAGCAGAAGACATCGTAGTTCCATATGGCGCTTCTAGTATTGAGGACGCTGAGCGAGTTACGCACGTAATGCGCAAGACGGAGAACGAGGTTGTTAAGTTACAAGAGGCTGGGTTCTACGCCGACGTTGATTTAGGTGAGCCGGGCTATGAGTTAGACGATATTGAGAAGCAGAAAGCCGAAGAGACTGGCATGTCTGCGACTCAAGACGATCGCTTCCGCATACTTGAGATGCATGTCAACTTAGACTTAAAAGGGTTTAAGCATGAGGATAAGAAGGGACGTGAGACAGGTATCGCATTACCATATGTTGTTACCATAGAGAAGACCTCACGCACTATCTTAGCTATTAGGAGAAACTGGTATGAAGACGATGTCCTCCACACTAAACGACAGCACTTCGTCCACTACCAATACATCCCCGGTTTTGGCTTCTATGGTTATGGTCTTATCCACCTTATCGGAGGCTACGCGAAATCAGCAACGATGCTTATCCGCCAACTTGTTGACGCGGGCACTCTATCTAATCTCCCCGGAGGACTTAAATCTCGAGGACTACGGATTAAAGGGGACGACACCCCCATCCAACCCGGAGAATTTAGGGACGTAGATGTCCCTTCCGGAAGTATCCGTGACAACATCTTACCGCTTCCATATAAGGAGCCTTCACAAGTTTTGATGGCGTTGTTCCAGCAGATCGTGACCGAGGGTCGCGCGTTTGCATCTAGTGGGGACATGAACGTCAGTGATATGAGTGCAAATGCCCCAGTGGGTACAACATTGGCTCTGTTGGAGCGCACACTGAAGGTAATGACGGCTGTGCAGGCTCGCTTGCACTATGCGATGAAACAAGAGTTTAAGTTACTCAAAATCATCATTGCAGACTACACACCAGAAGAGTATGACTACGAGCCAGAAGACGCAGGTCGTAAGGCTAAGAAGTCTGACTACGACTCTACAGATGTGATTCCTGTTAGCGATCCAAACGCCGCGACAATGGCGCAAAAAATCGTTACATATCAGGCTGTTTTACAACTTGCCCAGACAGCACCACAACTGTATGACATGGCACTTCTACACCGCCAAATGATTGAAGTTTTGGGTGTAAAAAACGGCGAAAAACTCGTTAAAACTGAGGAAGACGCAGTACCTACAGACCCAGTGCAAGAAAATCAGAACTTGCTTACTGGTAAGCCTGTTAAAGCGTTTATTGAGCAAAATCACCAAGCGCACATACAGACTCACATGTCTGCAATACAGAACCCCAAGATTCAGCAAATAATGCAGATGAATCCGCAGGCTCAGGCAATCATGGCAGCAGCTATGGCGCACATTAACGAGCACGTAGCTCTAGAGTACCGCCGTCAAATTGAAGAGATGATTGGTGCTCCGCTTCCCGGTGAGGAGCAAAACAAACACATGGCTCCAGAGATGGCAGACCAGATTGCTGTGGCGGCAGCCAAAGCATCACAGCAAATTTTTCAACGCGACCAACAACAGGCCGCTCAACAACAGGCACAACAACAGATGCAAGACCCAGTTGTTCAGATGCAGATGCAAGAGTTGCAGCTTAAAAAGCAAGATTTACAACTCAAAGCACAGAAGCAAGCAACAGACGCCGCATCTAAAGCTGACCAGTTGGAGATTGAGAAATCTCGGATTGAAGCCCAGATGCAGATTGCGGCTATGCAAGTTAGTGCTACTGCCGCCGGTAAAAAAGATCAGCTTACCCGACAGCAAGAAACTGATGGCGCACGTATAGGCGCTGATTTAGCTAAACACAAAGCACAGATGGCTATACAAAATCAGCAGCGCCAGCAACAGAATAAAAAGGGAGCTAAATGAGCAACCAAGCGTTTCAATATTTAGCCAAAGAAGTTGACAAGCTTCGCGGCGATCAAATTTCCTTCCTCGCTGGAGGAGGTGCAAAAGACTTTGCCGAGTATCGGCATGTCTGCGGGGTCATCCGGGGTCTGACTCATGCAGAACAACTTGTCAGAGACCTTGTGCAGAAAATGGAGTATGCCGATGAGTGAGTTTGATGTTTCCGCTGTAGACCTTTCCAAGGTGCTTAACGCAACCGACGAAGAGAAAGCAAAACAGTTGCCTGATCCATCTACCTATTACATGCTGACTGTCGTTCCCGAAGCGATAGAGGAGTATGCAGATAGTGATGTTGGTATCGTCAAGTCCAGTAAATCTATGTACTACGAAGAAGTGCTGACCCCAGTACTGTTTGTAGTAAAGGTAGGGCCTGATTGCTATAAAGACGCTACCCGTTTTCCAAACGGACCTAGCTGCAAAGTTGGCGATTTTGTTGTCGTCCGCCCCAATTCAGGCACCCGCCTGAAGATTCACGGTCGTGAGTTTCGCTTAATTGCGGATACCTCAGTAGAGGCCGTTGTTGAAGATCCGCGTGGAATTACCCGCGCTGCATAAGGAGTAAATTATGAAAGATGTATTTGAACTACCCGATCCTGATAAGGATGATATTACTGCTGAAGACGATAAGTTTGAAGTAGAAATTGAAGACGATACCCCACCGGAAGACCGACGTCGCAAGCCGATGAAGGAGCCGGTTGAAGACCCAACGGAGGACGAGTTATCTTCGTACGACGAGAAGGTTCAGGCGCGTATCAAGAAGTTCACCCGTGGTTACCACGATGAGCGCCGAGCAAAAGAAGAAGCCTTTCGCGAACGCGAAGCGGCAGAAACCTTTGCAAAACAAGTGTTTGAAGAAAACAAACGTCTTCAACAGCAACTATCAACTGGTAGTAAAGCATTCATTGAGCAATCTCAATCTTCTGCGGACATGGAATTGGTAAATGCCAAGAAAAAGTACAAAGAGGCGTATGAGGCTGGCGATGTTGACTCTATTGCTGACGCTCAAGCAGAAATTGCTCACGCTACTTTAAGGTTGGATAAAGCCCAAGGGTTGAGGCCAATTGAAGTAGAAGAAAAGGAATACACACCTGCTAAACAAGAGAATCCTTCACTTAGCCCCCGCACTCAAAAGTGGGTTAAATCCAACAGCGATTGGTGGGGAGTTGATGAAGAGATGACTATGTCAGCAATGGGGCTTGACAAGAAGCTCGCTAAAGAGTATGGTGCGGACTATGTTGGTACTGAAGAGTACTTCAAAACCATAGATAAAACTATGCGCAAGAGATTCCCTGAGCATTTTGAAGATGCTGAGAGCTATGAGGAAGATACACCGCCTCCAAAGAAAAGAGTATCAGAACCGGTTGATGAGGATGATGAACCCCCACGCCGTGCACAAAAATTTACTAGTGTTGTGGCTCCGGCCTCACGTAGTACTCCGCCTAATCGTATAAAACTAAAGGCATCCGAAGCCGAGGTAGCTCGTAGACTTGGGGTCCCAATAGAAGAATATGCGAAGCAGGTTGCAAAACTTAAAAGAGGTTAAATATGGAACAGGTAAAAACTGCCGATAAGGCACAAAATCGTTTGGCTCGTGAGTTAGACACAACAGTAACGCGTGCAGAAATGCAACGTCCCACTTCGTGGCAGGCTCCCGAAACCCTACCGTCACCTAATCCGCGTCCGGGTATCTCTCACCGCTGGGTAAGAACCAGTATGGTAGGACACTCCGATGTACAAAACATCTCTAGTAAGTTAAGAGAAGGATATGAACCCTGTAAAGCAGAAGATTATCCTGAAATGATGATGCACGCTTCTACCGAAGGTCGCTTTAAAGGCAACATTGAGGTGGGAGGTTTGGTTCTCTGTAGTATTCCGTCGGAGTTTTTGGTACAACGCGATGCACACTTCGCGGGGATCAATAAAGCAACAATGGAATCTGTAGATAACAATTTTATGAAAGACAACGATCCACGGATGTCGAAGTTCTCTGAGAAATCGACAAAAGTGACGTTTGGTTCTGGTTCTTAACTTTTTAAAGGAGTCTTAAATGGCTTATCCTGCTGTCAACGCACCTTACGGGCTGTTGCCGCAGAACCTAATTGGTGGTCAAGTATTTGCGGGTTCTACCCGTATGTACCCTATCCAGTACGGTTATGCGACCGACATCTTTTACGGTGATTTCGTCGTACTATCGCGTGGTAATGTAACTCGTGCCTCAGTTTCTACTGGCACTGGTTTAAACCAAACGGTTGGTATTTTCTTGGGATGTACTTATACAAACCCGCTAAACAAACAAAAGCAGTTTTCTCAATACTGGCCCGCAAGCACCCTCGCTGGTGACTGTGAAGCCTATGTATTGGACGACCCTGATGCTGTGTTTAAGGCTGTTGTATGTTCCGCCACCACTGCTGTTGCTTCCGCTGCTATAGCGATGATTGGCACTAACCTGTCAGCCATTAACAATACGGGTAGCACCACCACTGGTAACTCTGCTAACGCAGTTTTAGCTCCTTCAGCAACTCCTGTAACAACAACCTTACCTTTGCGTTTGATTGATGTTGTTAGTGAAAGTGCTATTACTACATCTGCTACTGGCTCTTCATCTTCTACAACTATTACCTTAACTGGTTCTGGCTTGCCTATCGCAATCCCTGTTGGAACAGATGTAGCCTACGTTGCAGCAAATGGGCAAATCATTCAAACAGGTTCTTTTGTAACTACCGCTGCGGCAGCCGCTGCAACGTCAGTTACGATTAACGCTGCGATTGCAGTCCCCGGCAGTGTTACAGCTATTCCTAGCTCATCCACTATTGTGTTCACCCAGTTTCCTGAAGTATTGGTTAAATTTAACCAAGCACTGCACGGTTACTACTCTGCCACTGGTGCATAAGGAGCTAAATCATGGCTATTTCACGCGCACAACTACTGAAGGAACTCCTTCCGGGTCTTAATGCTTTGTTCGGTCTTGAGTATGCACGCTACGGCGAACAGCATAAAGAGATTTACGAAACAGAAACTTCTGAGCGTAGCTTTGAAGAAGAGACCAAACTGTCTGGCTTCTCCGCCGCACCTGTCAAAAACGAGGGTTCTGCCATCGCTTATGACAATGCACAAGAGGCATTTACAACTCGCTACAACCACGAAACCATCGCCTTGGGCTTTGCGATCACTGAAGAAGCTATCGAAGATAACCTCTACGATTCTTTGTCAGCCCGCTACACCAAAGGTTTGGCTCGTGCTATGGCTTACACCAAGCAAATCAAAGCGGCTTCTGTTTTGAACAACGGCTTCAGCGCTGCCTATGTTGGTGGTGATGGCGTTTCTTTGTTCAGCACTTCTCATCCTTTGACTGGTGGTGGCGTTAATAGTAATCGCCCGGCTACAGCGGCTGATTTGAACGAGACTTCTTTGGAAGCCGCCGTTATTCAAATCGCAGCTTGGACTGATGAGCGTGGTCTATTGATTGCTGCAAAGCCTAAGAAGTTGATTATTCCACCAGCACTCCAGTTCGTTGCTACTCGTTTGTTAGAAACCAGCCTCCGTGTTGGCACTACTGACAACGATATCAATGCGTTGAAGAACAATGGTTCAATCCCTGAAGGCTACACAGTTAACAACTATTTGACCGATACAAACGGTTGGTATTTGACTACTGATGTGCCTAATGGCTTGAAGCACTTTATCCGTACTCCGCTGCAAAACAGCATGGACGGTGACTTCGATACTGGCAACGTGCGCTACAAGGCACGCGAGCGTTATTCGTTCGGCTGGTCTGACCCATTAGGAATGTTCGGTTCACCCGGTTCGTCCTAAGAAAGACTGAGAAGGGAGCCTTGTGCTCCCTTTTCTTTTGGTGTATATTTAACTAACCGGAATCTTTCGGTGTATCAAACAGGTCCGGCTGACCTCATGCAGATTGATACGCCATAACGCATGGAGATATTCTTATGGGATTCGCAACGCATTTAGGCCCTTGGTTGTTGGGCACTGTTAAAAACACAACTGGCTCTACCGCTGGCACCATTCGTAATCTTGGCGCAACTGTCGTATCGCAGTCCAAAGCCATTTTGTACACAGACATTACGGCAGCTACGGTTGCTTTTACGATTCCAGCAGGCTCACAGATTCTGACCGCTGTATTTAACACCACTGTTGCTTATGCAACCACCACTCCTACATATGCTTTGTTTGTAAATGGTACAGCCATTAACACAGCCGCAAACGGAAGCGTATTCACAAATACAGGTATTGTTAACTTGCTGCTTGGCAATAACAACGCTGCTGGCGCTGTGCTGTGTAACAACGTAGGTACAGGCGATGCAATCATCACGTTTACACAGGCTAACGTCACCGCCACCTCTGGTGCTGGTATCTTGACTCTTACGTATGTTGTAAAAGACAGCGACGGTTCTGCTAACCCAAGTCAAGTCTAATTAATCATGGGGGCTTCGGCCCCCTCATAACTGGAGATTAATTATGCAACAAACTGATGTACAAGCGGCGCATTTAAGCGCGGCGGGTTCTTACTATGTAGGACGCGCAAGGTTGAAAGGTATTGTTGTTAGCCCAAAAGCCAGCACTGCCGCAACATTTGAAATTAGAAACGGAAGCGCTACTGCCGCCGTTCTCTATACGATGGATATTGCAAGCCTTGCAACGCCAAACACTTTCTATATTTTGATTCCCGGCGAGGGCATATTGGCCTCTACGGGGCTACATTTAACAACAAGTGTTGGTACCGTAACAGGTATCACAATATTCTATGGCTAGTCCCGCATGGACTCGCAAGGAAGGCAAGAACCCGAATGGCGGTTTAAACGCCAAGGGCCGAGCCTCTGCGAAGAGAGAAGGGCACAACTTGAAACCTCCTCAACCAGAGGGCGGCTCAAGGCGCGACTCTTTCTGCGCCCGTATGAGTGGGATGAAAAAGAAATTGACATCCGCAAAGACAGCGAACGACCCGAACTCTAGGATTAACAAGAGTCTTAGAGCATGGAACTGCGCTGAAGGTGGATATGTAAACTCAGCAGACGGGATTGCTCAAAAGGGCAAGACCAAAGGAAGGATGTGTTGATATGAATGGAACAGAAGTCAAAGCAATTACTGACGGGGCTGCATTGACAGTTACGTTATCTAGTGTGATGGGTTGGATGACTCCAGTAGCTGCGCTAATTGGTAGCCTTTTAGGTATTGTGTGGATGTGTATCCGCATATATGAGACCGACACTGTGCAAAAGTTGGTGCACAAGAATGCCGTCAACAAGTAAGAAACAGCACAATTTCATGGCAGCGGTAGCTAATAACGCATCGTTTGCCAAGAAAGCTGATGTCCCTCAGTCCGTCGGTAAAGACTTTACTGCGGCTGATAAAGGCATCAAATTTAAAGGTGGGACGCGTTCGCGTCCTGATTTGCAAAAGGTAAACAAGCCCGAAACTCTTCAGGGCAAGACCGAACTTTTTAAACAAGGTGGTAATACTATGGCTACAAAAATGAGCAAACCAACAATGAAGGCTGGCATGAGCATGGCTAAGGACGGCATGAAAAAGCCTACTCCTATGGCTAAAACCGACATGGCAGGCAGCATGATGGGTATGAAAAAGGGCGGTATGCCCATGAAAATGAAAGACGGCAAAAAAGTGCCTATCTTTGCAGCTAAAGGTGGTGGCATTGAGTCCAAGGGTAAAACCAAAGGCAAGATGATTACTATGAAAATGGGCGGCAAGAGCGGTAGAACCTGCTAAGGAACGGTCATGGCTGATATTAAA
>Ga0209191_1001807_pt1 | contig 13819 bp, 1 predicted proteins | sample S_130626_EF_Meta_FD_187320 | JGI IMG/M metagenome (GOLD analysis project Ga0209191, IMG submission 187320) | Freshwater microbial communities from Lake Simoncouche, Canada to study carbon cycling - S_130626_EF_MetaG (SPAdes) (version 2) | ecosystem: Environmental > Aquatic > Freshwater > Lake ... | reverse complement strand
CAGTTAATGAGGAAATAAACCCTTGGGTTCCATAGATATATTGTGTTGTCAGGGTGGAAATAGAGGTGCTGAGACCGAGAAATGTCGAGAAGGTTGAGAAAGAGGAGAGATACCCTGCGGTTCCAAGACCTCTGACAGTTGAATTTAACATAGTAAAGTTTACCGCACCGATTGATGTGGAGAAGGTTGAAATATTGGATCCTGCGAACCCTTGAAGACCAAATGTTGTTGATGTGAGTTGTGTAGTTGAGACATAAAAGGCAGAGCCGAGACCCTGGACTGTTGACTGGAGTGTTGTATTAAGGAAGGATGTCGATGTCAGATTTAGTAAGTTAGGACTTGAGACAAATCCTGCCGTCTGATAGGCATACTGAAGGCCCTGGGTCGTCGAGACAATCGTCGCAGTCGATACAAATCCTGCCGTCTGATAGGCATATGTCAGAGAGGCGACTGTTGATGTGAGTTGTGATGTGGAGAGATATGTCGCAGATCCAAGGCCCTGGACGGTTGAGTTTATAGTCGTATTGAGGAAAGATGTCGATATTAGGTTTAGTAAGTTGGGACTCGAGACGAATCCAGCCGTCTGATAGGCATATTGTAGGCCCTGGGTTGTTGAGATAATCGTCGCCGTCGAGATAAACCCTGCGGTCTGATAACCATATGTCAGAGAGGCCACTGTTGATGTGAGTTGTGATGTGGAGAGATAGGAGGAAGAGCCGAGACCTTGGACTGTTGACTGGAGTGTAGTATTAAGGAAAGATGTTGATACAAGACCTGATAAGTTAGGACTCGAGACAAATCCTGCGGTCTGATAGCCATAGGTGATCGAGTTTACTGTTGATGTGAGTTGTGTGCTCGAGACATAGCCTATTGAGCCGAGACCTGCCACGGTGGACGTGATATTCAGAGTCAGTTGGAGAGTCGATACAAAGGAAGCAGAACCTAAGCCTGTAACTGTAGAGGCCAGTTCGACTGGATCGATAAAACTGGTGATATAGGAGGCAAGGCCAGAGGCAGTTGATAAGAGACCCATCGTGCTCACATAGCCAGAGGTGCCGAGACCAATGACAGTGGAGGTGAGTTCTGTGGGATCGACGAAAGAGGAGATATAGGTGTAGAGACCAGACGTTGTTGACAGGAGTTGAGCTGTCGAGATATAATTCTGACCTAGACCCGCGACCGTTGACGTTAAAGTCGTAGTTGACAAAAAACCAGCGGTCTGATAATTATAGGTCAAAGAGGCAACTGTCGATTGGAGTTGTGTAGTTGAGATATAAAAGGCAGAGCCAAGTCCCTGGACTGTCGACTGGATCATTGTAGTCGAGACAAATCCCGCAGTCTGGTAGCCATAGATAAGAGAGGCAACTGTCGATTGGAGTTGTGTAGTTGAGATATAAAAGGCAGAGCCGAGGCCCTGGACTGTCGACTGGATCATTGTGGTCGAGACAAATCCCGCAGTCTGATAACCATAGACTAGAGAGGCGACTGTTGATGTAAGTTGTGATGTTGATAAATAGGCCGCAGATCCTAAACCTGCTACAGTTGAATTCAGATTTATATTTGTAATACCACCTGTTGCGATCGCGGATGCGATTGATGTTGAAAAGGTGGAGATATTTAATCCTGTAAAAAGCTGAAGTCCCAGAGTTGTTGACACAAGTTGGCTTGTAGATACATAACCTGCGGTGCCTAGGCCCGCGACTGTCGATGTAAGTTGTGTTTGGGGAATAATAGTTCCATACGTTGTGTGAACGTGAGAATAATATCCATTTTGGAAATATATGTATATTGTTTCATCACTATTGTGATTATTTGTTGCGTACATTTTTGTAGTAAGTTTCGCATTTGTTGTAAAGGTGCTATAAGGAACATACATTGAAAACGTATATTGACTAGGTAATGCTGACGGAATAATAGACTGCGGATCATTAGATCCTCTCACGAGGATACTATCAACTCCATTTACACTTACACATAAATCCTGATAAAATGATATATTACTATCCGATGATTTCATAAAGATGTTAAAATCCCAAAAACCAGCGGGTAAGAAGGCAGGAATGGCAAAATCTGTTTGAAATCCTATCATATATACATTGCTTGTGTATCGTGCTATCGTTGATGTTAACACATATTGTGTAGGGCCGATGATAGAATCTAAATCTAATGCTCTATATGGATAATCAACACCTGTGCTAACACTATAGTTAAAATATAAGATTTGTGCTCCATTATATGCTGCGAAATTAGTCTTTGAAGATACATAATTAACCATACCAATGACCGTTGAATTTAACTGTAAATCTCTGCCTGCTCCTGTGCTGATAATTGTTGCGGTCGATACATAGTTCGCTGATCCTAGACCCTGGACTGTTGAAATCAGGGAGCCTGTTGAGACATATCCTAATGATCCGAGACCTATGACAGTTGATATAAGACCTGATGTTGAGACATATCCAGAAGTTCCGATTCCTAAGATAGTTGACTGTAGTTGTGAGGATGAGACATAGCCTATAGAGCCGAGACCTGCGACAGTCGAGGTGATATTGAGAGTTAATTGTAAAGAGGAGATGAAAGAGGCCGATCCTAGACCAGTGACCGTCGACGCAAGCTCGACTGGGTCAATAAAGCTGGTAATATAGGAGGCGAGACCAGAGGCGGTCGATAAGAGGCCCATAGTGCTGACATAGCCTGCGGTGCCGAGGCCAATTACAGTGGAGGTGAGTTCTGTGGGGTCAATGAAGGAGGAAATATAGGTGTAGAGACCAGACGTCGTTGATAGAAGTTGTGGTGACGATATATAGGAAGCAGAACCCAATCCTGCGACTGTTGAAACTAAAGTCGCAGTCGACAGAAAACCTGCTGTCTGGTAGGCATATTGGAGGCCTTGTGTCGTCGAGACAATCGTCGCAGTTGAGACAAATCCTGCCGTCTGATATCCATAGGTTAAAGAGGCGACAGTTGATGTGAGTTGTGATGTCGAGACATAAGAGGCAGAAGCCAGTCCTTGGACTGTTGATGTGATGGTTGTGTTGAGAAAGGATGTTGATATCAGATTTAGTAAGTTAGGTGAAGAGACGAACCCTGCCGTCTGGAAACTATACTGAAGTCCCTGGGTCGTCGAGATGATAGTCGCAGTTGAGACAAATCCTGCTGTCTGATATGCATAAGTTAAAGAGACAACTGTTGATGTGAGTTGTGATGTCGAGACATAAGAGGCAGATCCTAGGCCTTGGACTGTTGATGTGATGGTTGTGTTGAGAAAGGATGTTGATGTTAAGTTTAGTAAGTTAGGTGAAGAGACGAACCCTGCCGTCTGGAAACTATACTGAAGTCCCTGAGTCGTCGAGACAATCGTCGCAGTTGAGATAAATCCTGCCGTCTGATATCCATAGGTAAGAGAGGCGACTGTTGATGTGAGTTGAGTGGTCGAAACATAAGAGGCAGATCCAAGTCCTTGGACTGTTGAGGCCAAACTGGTGTTAAGGAAAGTGGTGGAAACGTGACCTGATAAATTGGGCGACGAGACAAACCCTGCGGTCTGATAGGCATACTGAAGTCCCTGGGTTGTCGAGACAATCGTCGCAGTCGATACGAACCCAGCCGTCTGATATCCATAGGTCAGAGAGGCCACTGTTGACGCGAGTTGTGTCGATGAGACATAGCCTGCGGTGCCGAGACCTTGGACAGTTGATGTAATATTTAAAGTCAGTTGTAGTGTCGATACGAAGGAGGCAGATCCTAGACCTGTGACCGTGGAGGCGAGTTCGACTGGATCAATAAAGCTCGTAATGTAGGACGCAAGGCCAGAAGCCGTTGATAAGAGACCCATGGTGCTCACATAGCCTGTGGTGCCGAGACCAATGACGGTGGAGGTGAGTTCTGTGGGATCAATGAACGAGGAGATATAAGTGTAGAGACCAGATGTAGTTGATAGAAGTTGGCTTGTTGAGATATAATTCTGTCCTAGACCTGCCACTGTTGATTGAAGTGTAGCGGTTGATAAGAATCCTGCGGTCTGGTAACTATATTGGAGTCCCTGGGTCGTTGAAACTAGATTCGCAGTCGTTGTCGCACCACTGATCTGGAAGGCCCAGATGGAGGAGGCGTAAAGAATTGTCGTATTTATCTGGGTTGTGCTCAGAGAGGTTGCGACAATATCTCCCAAATCGAGAAAGCCAGAGTTTGATCCTAGGAACAGAGAGTTGACAGTTAATGAGGAAATAAACCCTTGGGTTCCATAGATATATTGTGTTGTCAGGGTGGAAATAGAGGTGCTGAGACCGAGAAATGTCGAGAAGGTTGAGAAAGATGATCCAGATTGGTTTAAGAGCCCCTGTGTTGTGGATACGAGTGATAGGGTTGAGATATATCCTGCGGATCCAAGGCCCTGGATAGTGGAGGTCATAGACGCCCCACCTGCGTTCTCTAAGAGATACGCAGTTGTTGATACTAAAGAGGCGGTTGAGACATAGCCTGCGGACCCCAGACCTATAACTGTTGAATTGATTGGGGAACCAAAACTCTGACCATTAATAGTCGAGACTTGGATATTCTGAGTTGATAGACTTTGAAACCGACCAACTCCAGCCACATCGAGTGCGATACCTGCTGTTGTTGTTGTCTGAATACCAATATTAGAATTTATATCAATTACCATCGCTGGCACTAGATTGCTGGTAATTGAAGATGACCAAAGACGGGAGGATGATCCTGGCTCAAAGACAATTGAACCTGTTGTCTGAAGGCGGATTCTGTCACTGGACGATGATCCCTTGAAAAAGAGAAGCTCCTGTGTTCCAACACCCGTTGAGACTTCTGCTAGAACAGTGTTGTTATAATTTCCAAAGAGACCATAGAACTGGATAGCATTGAATGGAGAGGATACAGTTCCAAGAAAAAGATTGCCTGCTGCTAAAGAACTTGTGTTTACAATAAATGTGCTTAAACTTGTTGGGCGAATATCGGGCATTGCCAAGAATCCATCACCTCGTCCGAACCATATACTGCTCGTTTGAATCGAGCAGATATTCGCTGAAATTGTATTAAAATACTGTGTATAGGAAGACGACATCGAGGACATGGCCCTTCCCATTGCGGTCGTTGAGATGTATCCTGCGGTTCCTAGACCTGCGACTGTCGAATTCAAGGCAGTTGTTGAGATGTATCCCGCGGTTCCTAGACCTGCGACCGTCGAATTTAATGAGGTCGTTGAGATATAACCCGCGGTTCCTAGACCTGCGACCGTCGAATTCAACATTGTAAAGGTCACGCCACCTGTTGCGATTGCCGCGGCGATTGATGTGGAGAAGCTTGAAATATTCGATCCTACAAAGTTTTGAAGGCCCGTTGTCGTGGATATAAGTGATAGAGTTGATACATAGCCAGCTGTTCCAAGACCACTTAGAGTGCTTGTAAAAAATGTATTTGGTGTGGCGTTTTGTGTAAGCCATTGACCAGAACGTGATACAAGCGTCACACTTTGAAATGGTTGGTTAATGAAGTAGGTAGTTGTTCCATCTTCAAAGACATCAGCCCCTTGTGTTTGAAGTGTGATTGGATTTGTCGAGGCATTGCCTGTTCTGTCTTTTATAGTTAGTATTCGCCCTGGCCTATCTATAGACCTTGGGAGAGTGATGTTTTTTGCTGTTGTTGTATCAACAGCAAGAAACCCCGCCGTAGATGGGACTTGCGACATCCTTTCTTTTTAGACGTCTGAAGATTAAAAATTAAGATAATAATTGTTGTAAAATGTCCAGTTCGATCCTTCTAAATCACTTCGTAAAACAATGCTAGACCCCTTTGCCCATGTAAAGGCACCAAAGGTATTCTGGAATGCGACACCGTTTGTAATATTCCAAGCTCCATTTGTGGCTCCTACTGTGCTCATTCTTACTTCTACATATTGATAGTTAGGAGATCTAGCAAATCTCAGTTGCATCGCAATACTACTTAAAACTCCATCTGAATATAGATTTTGTGCTAATAAAACTGTATTAATATAGGATGTCTGACCTGTTGTCTGTGCTCCAGAATAATACATGGAATTTGTTCGTCTATCAGAATTGCCTAATAGAATTCCTTGACCCGTGTTAGCAACCCATGAAATCGTGCCTATACCTGTTCCAAAACCAATCACATTGTTCGTATTCCAATAGATTCCTGGTGCATTTGATGAGTTTGTGTAATTTGTTCCAAAGAATTTAAATGTAAAGGGTGTGGGAATATAAGCAAATCCATCATCTTGACCTGATACTCCTGTCATCATTGTTAAGCCTGTGATCGACATGTTGGCGGGGGCATTTCCTTGTGTCAGGAAAGTATCTGGAAGTATATAAATATTTCGTGCCATCTGAAGCTGTTGTTGAGGAGTATGCCAAGCAGGTAAGGATGAATAGGTTTGAAAACTAATTTGTATATCTTGAGTCGCATACTCTGGCCTTTGTGTAGCATATGGAACATAATAGATTTGAAAAGGGTTTGACATCTATTCTTACATATCATAAACAATAACCGTAAATGCATCCGCCAAGTTTCCATAGAAGGATGAGGTAATTAATTGGGGAGTGCTCATGTAATTTGCCCTGACGTTTCCTGCTACGTCAAGTTGATAGGAAGGAGCATTACAATTAATGCCAATTGAAGACGCTAGAATCTGCTGTGAGGACATAAGTGTTACAAAGGTCAGAGAGGAGATATATCCAGAGGATCCTAGTCCTCTTATTGTAGAGGTGACTTGTGATGTTGATACATAGCCTGCGGTTCCAAGGCCTGCCACAGTGGACGTGATATTCAGAGTTAATTGAAGTGTCGATACGAAGGAGGCAGATCCTAATCCTGTAACCGTGGAGGCGAGTTCGACTGGGTCAATAAAGCTGGTAATATAGGAGGCGAGGCCAGAAGCGGTTGATAAGAGACCCATTGTGCTCACATAGCCTGTGGTGCCGAGACCGATGACAGTAGAGGTGAGTTCTGTAGGGTCAATAAAGGAGGAGATATAAGTGTAGAGGCCAGAGGTTGTTGAGAGAAGTTGGCTTGTTGAGATGTAGTTTTGTCCTAGGCCTGCGACTGTGGATTGAAGTGTAGCAGTTGATAAGAATCCTGCGGTCTGGTAACTATACTGGAGTCCCTGGGTTGTTGAGACCAGGTTTAGAGTCGTTGTCGCACCACTTATCTGAAAGGCAAAGATCGAAGAAGCATAGAGAACTGTGGTATTGATTTGGGTTGTGCTCAATGATGTTGCCACAATATCTCCTAAATCGAGAAATCCAGAGTTGGATCCAAGAAATAAGGAATTTACCGTTAGAGACGAGATAAACCCTTGAGTTCCATAGATATATTGTGTTGTCAGGGTGGAAATAGAAGTGCTGAGGCCTAAGACAGTCGAGAAGGTTGAGAAGTTTGAGCTAGATTGGTTTAAGAGTCCCTGGGTTGTTGAGATAATCGTCGCTGTGGAAATGAATCCTGCCGTTTGGTATCCATAGGTTAGAGAGGCAACTGTGGATTGAAGTTGTGTTGTCGAGACATAGGAGGCTGAGCCGAGGCCCTGGACTGTTGATGCGATGGTTGTATTAAGGAAGCTTGTGGATGTCAGGTTTAATAAGTTTGGGCTCGAGATAAACCCTGCCGTTTGATAAGAATACTGGAGTCCTTGTGTCGTCGAGATTATTGTGGCTGTGGAGACAAAACCCGCAGTCTGATATCCATACGTTAGAGAGGCAACTGTCGATTGAAGTTGTGTTGTCGAGACATAGGAGGCTGAGCCGAGACCCTGGACTGTTGATGCGATGGTTGTATTAAGGAAGGATGTTGAGACCAAGTTTAGTAAATTTGGGCTCGAGACAAACCCTGCCGTTTGATAAGAATACTGGAGTCCTTGAGTCGTCGAGATAATCGTGGCTGTGGAGACGAATCCTGCGGTCTGGTATCCATAGATTAGAGAGGCAACTGTCGATTGAAGTTGTGTTGTTGAGACGTAGGAGGCTGAGCCGAGGCCCTGGACAGTCGAGGCCAAGGAGGTATTCAATGTGGTTGTTGATACCAGATTTAAGAGATTAGGTGAGGATACAAATCCTGCCGTCTGATAGCCATAGGTGATCGAGGCTACTGTCGATTGGAGTTGTGAAGTGGAGATATAGGAGGCTGAGCCGAGACCCTGGACTGTCGAGGCCAAGCTGGTGTTGAGAAAGGATGTGGATACATGGCCTGCCAAGTTAGGAGTTGAGATAAATCCTGCGGTCTGGTAGCTATACTGGAGTCCTACTGTTGTCGAAATAAGATTTGTAGGGCTTACAAGTGGTCCTAAAGTTGTAGAAAAGCCTGAGATAGTAGATGTAACATACGAGGTGGATACATATCCTGCGGTCCCCAGGCCTTGGACAGTTGATAGAAGATTAGATGTTATCACTACACCTACAATACTTGAGGCTTGTAGTGATGATACATAAATAGCACCAGAATAGAGAACAGTTGTATTAATTTGTGTTGTGCTCAAGGATGTTGCGATAATATCACCCATATCAAAAAAGGCGGAATTTGATCCGAGAGATAGAGAGTCAACAATTAACGATGAAATATAGGCTTGCTTTGATCCTATATACTGTGTAGTCAGAGTTGAAATGGAGGTGCTGAGACTGATAAGTGTTGAAAAGGTTGAAAAGGAGGAGAGATACCCTGCGGTTCCAAGGCCTGCGACCGTTGAATTCAACATAGTAAATGTCACGCCACCTGTTGCGATCGCCGCTGCGATTGACGTGGAGAAGGTTGAAATATTCGATCCTGTGAACCCTTGAAGGCCAAATGTTGTTGATACGAGTGAGACAGTCGATACATAGGTTTGTCCTAGGCCTGCGACCGTCGATACTATAGTGGCTGTCGACACAAATCCTGCGGTCTGGTATCCATAGATAAGAGAGGCTACTGTTGATTGAAGTTGTGATGTGGAGAGATAGGAGGCAGACCCTAGACCTTGGACTGTTGATGCGATGGTTGTATTGAGGAAAGATGTTGATGTTAAGTTTAGTAAGTTAGGACTTGAGACAAATCCTGCCGTCTGGTATCCATAGGTCAGAGAGGCAACTGTTGATTGGAGTTGTGTCGATGAGACATATCCTGCGGTTCCAAGACCTGCCACGGTGGACGTGATATTCAGAGTTAATTGAAGGGTCGATACAAAGGAGGCCGATCCTAGACCCGTGACCGTGGAGGCGAGTTCAACTGGGTCAATGAAGCTAGTGATGTAGGAGGCGAGTCCAGAGGCGGTCGATAAGAGGCCCATTGTGCTCACATAGCCCGAGGTTCCGAGACCAATGACTGTTGAGGTGAGTTCTGTGGGGTCAACAAAAGAGGAGATATAGATGTAGAGACCAGATGTTGTTGAGAGAAGTTGGTTAGTTGAGATGTAGTTTTGTCCTAAGCCTGCGACTGTTGATTGGAGTTGTGATGTTGAGACATAGGAGGCTGATCCTAAGCCTTGGAGGGTCGAGGCCAAGCTGGTGTTAAGGAAAGATGTAGAGACCAAGTTTAGTAAATTGGGACTTGAGACGAATCCAGCTGTCTGATAGGCATACTGGAGGCCCTGGGTTGTCGAGATGATTGTCGCGGTCGACACGAATCCTGCGGTCTGATATCCATATGTTATAGAGGCAACTGTCGATTGGAGTTGTGATGTGGAGAGATAGGAAGCAGATCCTAATCCTGCGACAGTTGATGCTATAGTCGTGTTAAGGAAAGTTGTGGATACATGACCTGCCAAATTCGGCGAGGAGACGAATCCTGCCGTCTGATATCCATAGTTAATTGATGTGACGGTTGAGGCAAGACTGGTATTTAAAAAGGATGTGGATACTAGACCTCCAAGATTTGGCGAAGAGATAAATCCAGCTGTTTGGTATCCATATTGTAGAGCTTGAGTAGTCGATATGAGTGATAGTGTAGATACATAGCCTGAACTTCCAAGGCCTTGTAGGGTCGACTGCATATTCGAAATAGAAAATCCTCCAATTAAACTACTGACCTGTATAGAGGATACATAGAGAGTTTGGAAACGTCCTAGACCTGCCACATCCAAAAGAGCTTGGGGTGTGCTTGTGCCTATACCCACTAAATTGCTGAGAAGAACCATTGTCGGCATCGCAGCGGCGGCGTTATTTGTTGAATAAAGTCTTGAAGAAATCTGGGGCTCAAAGACAATAGAGCCTGTTGTCTGGAACCGAATCCGATCTGATGTCGAGGATCCCTTAAAAAGAAGAAGTTCTTGGATTCCTGAACCAGTGGATTGTTCTGCGATGACTGTATTATTATAATTACCAAAAAGGCCATAGAACTGAAGGGCTGTATTTGGAGACGATTGGTATCCAAGGAGAAGATTATTAGTATAGAGGATTCCTGTATTTGTCTGGAGAGTGCTAATCGCAGTGGCACGAATGGGCCCGAAATCTGCCCATCCATTTCCATCTCCGAAAATGAGCTGGTCGACTGATAAAGAAGAGACATATCCATTCGACGCTACGAAGGTTGACATTTGAACGCTGAGTGAGTAGAAGTTCAATGAGATTGCGGTTGAGAAAGAAGAAAATCCCTGTTTATATTGAGCGGCCGAGATATAGTTTTGTCCGAGCCCTGCGACAGTCGATGTGAGTTGTGATGTCGAGACATAGGACGCTGAGCCGAGGCCCTGGACTGTCGAGGCCAAGCTGGTGTTGAGGAAGGTTGTGGATACATGGCCCGCCAAATTCGGTGAGGAGACAAATCCTGCCGTCTGATAGCCATAGGTTATCGAGGCCACTGTGGATTGGAGCTGTGATGTCGAAACATATCCTATTGATCCGAGACCTGCCACAGTTGAGGTGATATTTAGAGTTAATTGTAGAGTCGATACAAAGGAGGCTGACCCTAGACCTGTTACTGTGGAGGCCAGTTCGACTGGATCAATAAAGCTGGTAATGTAGGAGGCGAGGCCAGAAGCGGTCGATAAGAGACCCATCGTGCTCACATAGCCAGAGGTGCCGAGGCCTATGACAGTGGAGGTGAGTTCTGTGGGGTCAACAAAAGAAGAGATATAGGTGTAGAGGCCACTTGTTGTTGAGAGAAGTTGGGATGTAGATATATAATTTTGTCCTAAACCTGCGACTGTTGACTGAAGTGTAGCGGTCGACAAGAATCCTGCGGTCTGGTAATTATAATTGATCGACGTAACAGTAGACGTCAAACTAGTGTTGAGGAATGAGGTAGAGACCAGACCTATTAAGTTCGGTGAGGAGACAAATCCCGCTGTCTGATAGCCATAAGTGATTGAGGCCACTGTGGATTGAAGCTGTGATGTGGAGACATAGGAGGCTGATCCTAATCCTGCGACGGTTGAGTTTAGATTTGTAGTTGTTATGCCACCTGTTGCTATTGCTATGGCGATCGATGTTGAAAATGTCGAGATATTTGATCCTGTAAATCCTTGTAAACCCAGAGTTGTTGATGTGATAGTCGTGTTGAGAAAGGTTGTAGAAACCAGGTTTAGTAAATTTGGTGAAGAGACGAATCCTGCCGTCTGATAACCATAGGTGAGAGAGCCAACTGTTGATGTGAGTTGAGATGTGCTGATATACCTTGCGGTTCCAAGACCTGCTACAGTTGAGGTGATATTTAGAGTTAATTGTAGGGTTGATACGAAAGAGGCAGATCCGAGACCTGTTACTGTGGAGGCCAGTTCGACAGGATCAATAAAGCTGGTGATGTAGGAGGCAAGGCCAGAGGCTGTTGATAGAAGACCCATAGTGCTCACATAGCCCGAGGTTCCGAGACCAATGACTGTTGATGTGAGTTCTGTCGGGTCAACAAAAGAAGAGATATAAGTGTAGAGACCAGAGGTCGTTGAGAGAAGTTGGTTTGTGGAGACATAATTTTGTCCAAGACCTGCGACTGTTGACTGAAGTGTAGCGGTCGACAAGAATCCTGCGGTCTGGTAACTATAATTGATCGACGTGACAGTAGATGTCAAACTAGTGTTAAGGAATGAGGTGGAGACCAGGTTTAGTAAGTTGGGTGAGGAGACAAAACCAGCTGTCTGATAGCCATAGGTGATTGAGGCCACTGTGGATTGGAGTTGTGATGTCGAAACATAGTTCGCAGATCCTAGACCTTGGACAGTTGATAGAAGATTAGATGTTATCACTACACCTACAATACTAGATGCTTGTAGAGATGATACAAAAATAGCACCAGAATATAGAACAGTAGTATTAATTTGTGTTGTGCTCAAGGAAGTTGCGATAATATCACCCATATCAATAAAGGCGGAGTTTGATCCAAGAGATAGAGAGTCAACAATTAACGATGAAATATAGGCTTGCTTTGAGCCGATAAACTCTGTAGTCAGGGTGGAAATGGAAGTGCTCAGACTGATAAGTGTTGAAAAGGTTGAGAAAGAGGAGAGATATCCTGCGGTTCCTAGGCCTCTGACAGTTGAATTTAACATAGTGAACGTCACACCACCTGTTGCGATCGCCGCAGCGATTGATGTAGAGAAGGTTGAAATATTGGATCCTGTGAACCCTTGAAGGCCAAATGTTGTTGATACGAGTGAGGCAGTCGATACGTAGGTTTGTCCTAGGCCTGCGACTGTCGATACTATAGTAGGGGTTGACACAAATCCTGCCGTCTGGTAACCATAGGTGATTGAGGCCACTGTGGATTGGAGCTGTGATGTTGAAAGATAGGAGGCTGATCCTAATCCTGCGACGGTTGAGTTTAGATTTGTAGTTGTTATACCACCTGTTGCGATCGCTATGGCGATAGATGTTGAAAATGTCGAGATATTTGATCCTGTAAATCCTTGTAAACCCAGAGTTGTTGAGGCCAGACTCGTATTCAGAAAGGTTGTGGAGACCAGATTTAGTAAATTCGGGGAAGAGACAAAACCAGCTGTCTGATAAGCATAAGTGAGAGAGGCAACTGTCGATTGGAGTTGTGTTGTTGATACATAGGTCGCTGAGCCGAGGCCCTGGACGGTTGAGGCAAACGTTAGATTAAGTTGTAGAGTGGAAATAAAACTGGCAGATCCTAATCCTGCGACTGTAGAGGCAAGTTCAACTGGATCAATAAAAGTTGTAATATAGGAGGCAAGACCAGAGGCTGTTGATAGAAGACCCATCGTGCTCACATATCCAAATGTTCCGAGGCCAACAATTGTCGATGTAAGTTCTGTTGGATCAATAAAAGAGGAAATATAAGTATAGACACCCACTGTTGTTGACAGGAGCTGAGCAGATGAAATATAGCCTATTGATCCGAGGCCGATGACTGATGAGAGAAGAGCAGCTGTATTTATACCACCAGATCCAAACGCGGTTGAAAAGGAAGAAATATTAGATCCACTTTGATTAAGAAGTCCTGTGGTTGTTGACACTAAAGAGGCAGTGGAGACATATCCCAGAGTTCCTAGACCGACTGTGGTTGAGGTCAGAGAGGCACCCCCTGTGTTCTGTAGAAGATAAGCGGTTGTTGACACTAAAGAGGCTGTTGAGACATATCCCAGAGTTCCTAGACCGACTGTGGTTGAGGTCAGGCCACCACTGTTTGCTAATAGAAATGCGGTTGTCGACACTAGAGAGGCAGTGGAGACATATCCCAAAGTTCCTAGACCGACTGTGGTTGAGGTGAGGCCACCACTGTTTGCTAATAGAAATGCGGTTGTCGACACTAGAGAGGCAGTGGAGACATATCCCAAAGTTCCTAGACCGACTGTGGTTGAGGTCAGAGAGGCACCCCCTGTGTTCTGTAGAAGATAAGCGGTTGTTGACACTAAAGAGGCTGTTGAGACATATCC
>Ga0209191_1001805_pt1 | contig 13824 bp, 13 predicted proteins | sample S_130626_EF_Meta_FD_187320 | JGI IMG/M metagenome (GOLD analysis project Ga0209191, IMG submission 187320) | Freshwater microbial communities from Lake Simoncouche, Canada to study carbon cycling - S_130626_EF_MetaG (SPAdes) (version 2) | ecosystem: Environmental > Aquatic > Freshwater > Lake ... | reverse complement strand
GTGATATCCGGAGTAAACAACCTTGAAGCATCGAGTGCATAAACATGTTCAATCGGTGTGGTGGAGGTGCAAAAAAGCCAATGAGCTTGAAGCAATGTGGCTAGTTCCTCGGTCAGTGACTTTTCAGAACTGATTTCTATCTGCATGCACTCAAGTTTAATGCCAGAAGTCCGGCTTATCGGGCGACTCTTCTTTGTCTAAGTGACACCAAGGAGAACTAGGCTTGCCCAAGTTCCGGGTCGAGGTTCAAAAGCAAAAGCGGTGTTGATATAAGAAAAACATTCAATTGGGTCTTGGCTAAAAAACTAAGTGCACCGGCACCGAAGGTCATTTCCTGAAACCACCACTCCGCATGCTGGGCACGTAGCTCGCCCTGGCAAGACTGCTTCTGATTTGCCAGGTGACTTTATTGTCACCCGCCCATATTCGCTTATATGACGAGTGGAAAGGCCTTGAGGGGAAGTTCTACGTGCACGACTCCTTTTGGTTGACTCAAGCGTTCTCAACAATCGGTCGAGTTTCTTGGTCTTCTTGATGCATTCCTCAATCCTGTTGTATTCAAAAGTAAGAATCTGCTGCATATCTTTGTGGGCAAGAAAATCTGGTTTCCATTTTTCATCGAGCGGGCCCCATGTAGATTCCCATAAGTCCAAGACATCACGAGGATTTAATGAGGCTTTACCCATTAGCGCAATTCCTTCCTAGCTTTCTGCAGGTAGTCATCAAACCTCTCTAAGAGATTGGAAGTACGCCTTCTCAGATTAAGCATTCCCATCCATTTTGACATGAGTTCTTCTTTGCCCATCATAGGAAATTGCGCCACCAGCCCACGTAGAACCTCGTATTCGGCATTCCCGCCGTATTCATCGTTCGTAGTTATCACGACGGGAGCAACCACATCTTTAAGCGTCGGCTTTATGCCCTCACTTTTCATGGCTAGTTCATATGCGGCAATAACTCTATTGACCTGAAGTGTTGGGTTTTGCCACCAATCAGTCGACCAGATTCGCACGAAGGTCCAACCTTTTCTCTCAAGCACCTCTTGTCTAAGCCAGTCACGCTCTCTTGCGTAAGGTGAAGAGTGGTAGGTCCAACCATCAGCTTCTATGGCAAGTAGATACTTATTCGTTTTCGGATGGCGGATACCAAAGTCAATTTTGTATCTCGAATCGCCAACTTGGCAATCAACTTGCAACCCTGCTTTTGTAAGCGCTGCGTAGACTTCCTCTTCAAAGGGAGATTGAGGAACTGCAAATCCTTCCGGTAACTCTTCTAGTCGACCTGCATTTTCCATAAAGTTAACGAATGACTTAAAAAGTGCGATGCTTCTAGATTTGCTTCGGTTTGTATCAATATCGGTGCTCTTAAGTGAAGTCACAAGATGTAAGGAATTCTTCGCACGACTAGCAGCAACATTTAGTCGCCTTTCTCCGCCTGCATTGTTTAAGCTACCAAACTGAAGCAATACATTTCCTTCTAGGTTAGGCGCGTATCCTGGGGTGATAATGATTGCATCCCGCTCATCACCTTGTACCCTTTCAATATTCTTTACAAAGAATTTCTCTCTCTTTGCATTCCACTCTGACTTCCAAGAGTAAAAGGCTGCATCTTGTTTTTCTAGGATATTGAATGCATCTTGAAGGCGAACTGCGTGCCGGCTTCCAAAAGCAATTATGCCGAGGCTTTGCTCTGGAGTTTCACGTATGTGTTTTTTAACCAACTTAATAACTTCTTGAATTTCTGGCTCGTTAGCCTGTGACATGGATTGAGTTTTAACTCCAGGAATGTAGGTATGGCGAAGTACAGATGATGGCTCAGTAGAGACAGAGGGGAATGAAGCTAACTCTTCACCTGCTTCACGGTAAATATGAAAATTAGACCACGAGATGAGTCGCTCATCGTTACTCCGATAATGGAGTTTTAAAGGCTTGATATGGGAGTCGCTCGCAGGATAAATCGAAGCTACCGCATCCAGAATTGATTCCATATCTTGTGTTTGGAGATTTGGATTAACCATCTCCTCATCTTCGGTACTTGGAATATTTGCAGTAGTCGTTCCCACTCCAACCGAAGTCGGGGGCAGCTGATGTCGGTCTCCTGCCACTACTAGCTGCTTTCCTCTGTAGATTGCTGTAATTGCATTCTCTGGCTTAATTTGACTAGCCTCGTCGAAGATTACAATGTCAAACATCCCCTCTATCGAGGGAAGTAACTTAGACACCGCAAGGGGAGACATCGCAAAGCATGGCTTGATAGCTTTGATTTCATTTGGAATCTTTGTAATAAGTTCCCTAAAAGGCAGATGGCCAGATTTCTTGAAAGATTCCTTTCGCAATAGTTGATGCCCTGGCGAATTAGCATTCATTAGTCCCGAGGTAATACTTCGAATAATTCGCCCTGGAGTTGCCGCAAATTGTTCGTGGTCCTTGAAACGGAATTCCCTAACGGCATCATTCAGCGCAGTGGAATTGAAACTTGATTCAGAGGTGGTTAGAAGTACCCGCTTTAAATGTGCGGAATGCCATAAATAATCCCAATAAGCAGCTGCATCAAATTGGGCGATGTTCTTTTCATCGAACAAGTCAATGATTCCAGTTAATCCGTACTCCTTGATTTGAAGCATGGCCTCGTAAATTTGAGGCAAATCACGGACATACTCCAATTCTTCATTCAGAAGGTCAATAGTTGCTTCCAGATTACCAAGTGTTGTATTTGGCAAATCTACCGACAAGGACAGCTCAACTAATTTACTCACATGTGGAATTGCTTCTGCGATTACATCTCTGAACCGCTCTGCTGAACTCTCAAATCGCTTGAGTGACTCTACATCTCCACCAATTTCAACCCATGAATCAATGGCTTTCTTGAAGGAATTAAGCGAATTACCTAGAGCTGCTTTAGAAAGTTGCTGTGTATTGTCACGTCGATATGTGGGGGCAATCTTAACTTCTTTATTCCGAGCAAAATATCCTGAGATAATTGATAACCCTCTTGCACGTCGGAAGTCTCCTAGCCCTCCAAATGCTGGAAGGAAGTTAATAATTTCATCGTATTTTTCAACTTGCCACTCAGAAACTGCCTGAATGGCACCTATGTACTTTGATAAAGTGGAATGAATCGAATTAACTGAGTCAGCTGTTGCGGGAATAAGTTTCCTAGCAGATTCGAGCGACTGCTTGAATTCTCTCGTTTTGACCAGATTTCTTAAACTAGAAATTTCCATGATGACTTGTTGTGCAACTTCTGGAGTTTTAACTTTATCTGCAAATTCGTGAATTAAACTGCCTGCAACTCTGTCCGTGAAGTACCCGCTTCGATACAGAACATCAATACGTTCGGCAATATTGTCTCGAATATCTGCAGTAATTCTGTCTAGCTGAGAAAGATGATTCAAGCCATCTTCAATGACTGCGCGGTCTATTTGACTACCCTTTAAACCAACCTGTCTGAGCAAGTCTGCTATTTGCAGTTTATTGCCCTGATAATCGCTAAGGGATGTTTCTTGATGAAACCATTCCCAACGTCTTTGAAGGAGTTTTTTCGCCTTTAGAAGCCGGTCTATATCGGCAGTGGGCAGTTCCCTTGTAATTTCATATGTTTTTAGAACTTCAGTTAGATTCTTTGCAATGGTCTTTTTATCAGGTTCACCATGAAGGTCCAGAATTATTCCCTGAAGCCCCTTGTCTGCTAGTCGCTCAACAACAGCATCAATTGCTGCACGCTTCTCAGCTACAAACAGGACTGTTTTCTTGTTTGCAGCAGATTCAGCAATTACATTGGCGATTGTCTGACTCTTACCGGTGCCTGGAGGACCCTGAATAACTACGTTCTTACCACCCATGATTGCACTCACTGCTGCATGTTGTGACGAATCTGCTGGGAAAACTAAATTCTCGATGATTGGGTTTTTTATCGACAGCTCTTCTAAGGTTTCTTCAGACCCTATATTCGAAAGGTCGGCCACGGACGATTCGATACCCGCGAGTGCTGATAGAACGGGATGGTTTGTTCCCTGTTTAATAATCCGTTGTAAGTCAACAACCATCGGATAATGTGAGAATGCAAAGTTTCCGAGCAATTTGTCGGGTTTAACCTTAAAGCCTGGAACAGATTCTTTGATTCGAGAAATCAAAGCTTTAATCTGAGGTGAATCTAAACGGAGTTCGTCAGTTTCAATTTCAAATACCTCGCGTGCGATTCCAAACTCTGTCTCAAGGTATAGGCATAAAGCTTCATTAAGTACGGTGCTACCCGTCTTTTCTAGTGAAAAGTCACTATTTCCTTTAGAGACAGATTCAATCTTCATGGGATGCAGCAAAAGTGGGGCGTTGGGAACGGTGGTCCCTGTTTGTTTAGGTTGCCAGCCAGCAAAACCTTCAGCCACGAAACAAGTATCGATATTTCTTTCTTCGTTGTCTTCTTTAGTTTTGCGATAAACCGCTTCAAAGCGGCGAAGCCTAAAAGCCCAGAGTTTTGCTAAGTCCTTTTCATTCTCAGACTCCGCCGGTTCTTCATCAAAGGCTTTATCTATTCCTGCTAGCTCTTCAACAGATTTGGCATTAATTTTCATTACAAGCTCTGGATAGAGGGACGAGACTCTTACTTTATTTTCATCCAGGAGTTTTTCCAGAATCTCTTGGTCAACATACTTATCGTCAAAACTTACATCTCCGACTTTCTTAAAACGGTAATAAATCTGTCGGTTGTTCCCGTCGAAAGATACGAGGCTCTTGCGCCACAGGTCTATGGCAGTGGAGAGGATTCTCTGTTTATCGAACAACGTTTCCAAAACATACCCTCAATCACTATCCAGCCTGACTGGCTTGGAGTGCTTAACTTTGGCCAACGGTATCAAAATGGACCGACAAGGAATACGCCTATATTTCTAGAAAAATGGTCACAAATTGCAATGAGCCGGAGATTGGGGTGAAAGGGGGCTTCAAAAGTACAATTTGTCCAAACTAGGTTTAAAGCAGGCTTCTTGTCAGAGGTAGTTGTTACTGTGAATATCAAGCATCGAAAAGAGGAGAGCCATGGGGCGGTTGATTAAAGGACCTTGGGCGTTTAGTAAAACTGATGTTCAAGACCTTGTTGTCCCAACAGATGACTTGGAATATGTAGCGTTCGATGTCGAAACAACTGGATTCAATAAAACTGACAGGATAGTTGAAATTGGATTAGTCACATTCAAGAATGGCCAAATTCTTGAAGAGTGGTCAACCCTACTAAACCCACAACGAGATGTTGGAAAGAGCAACATTCATGGAATTACAGCCTCAATGGTTTCCACCGCTCCATTATTTGAAGAAGTTGTAAACGACATTTTTAGAATCATTAAAGGCAGAGTGTTAGTTGCTCATCAGTTTAGTTTTGACGCTCGCATGCTGGCACAAGAACTAAATCGACTAGATGTTGATGGAGACTTAGGAAAAGGCTTCTGCACCCTCATAGCTTCCCGTAACTTGTTACCAGGAACAGCTGACTCACTAGCTGCAACATGTGAAGCGCTAGGAGTAGAGACCCTTGATGCACACAGCGCCTTAGGCGATGCCAGGATGACCATGCAGATTTTTCAAAAGCTATCTGAAGATGGTCAAGAAGTTATTCAAGCCAATGTGGATTACGACAATAAGTTGAATCCGGCACGCGTACTTCAAAGAGAGGCTTTCAAGAGAATTCCAGATGATGCAATTGAAAGAATTAAAACCTTTACCAAAAAAGTTCCATTTCCCACTTCGGATGAGAAATTCGTTGCCTATCTTCTTTTGCTTAATATGGCCATGCAGGACTTAGTGATTAGCAAAGAAGAGGAAGCTGAACTAAACCACTGGGCAGAAGATTTAGGTGTAAGTCTTAGCCAGGTTAAGACACTGCATCAGGGATACCTTGATTCATTCATTCAGGCGGCACTTCGCGACGGAGTTATTACTTTGCAAGAGCGAGAAATGATTGAATTGGTAGCAAGCGCTCTTCGCTTACCCGTTGAAATCCCCGATTCACCTCAATTGATACAAGCAAATGAAGATAGTTTGAGTGTAGGAAAGAGAGTTTGTTTTACTGGTGAAGCCTTTGGTTTTAGTGGGAGCACCATTCAAAGGTCCGACCTAGAGGCATTGGCTGCAAAAGTGGGGCTACATCCGGTTAAAGACGTAACTAAAAAAGGTTGCGACATTTTGGTTGCCGCAGATGAGTCAACGATGTCAGGAAAAGCTAAGAAGGCAAAAGAGTGGGGAATTCCAGTCATATCGGTTGAGAAATTCGTTACTTATTGCACTTTTGGAAAGTAAAGTACCTATATGTCAATCAGAAATTACTATGCCAGCATCGCGATTGTGGAGATGCATTCAGATAAGAAGATGACCATTGAATCTATTTCTATCTCAAAAGGCGAGTGCGTGCTCTCTGGTGCATGGGAATTTTCGACAGAAGACAAGCAGAATATCTCTAACGTTGTTTCAAATAGATTGATAATTGCACTTGGTGATGAATCTACTGTAAGCAAATTCCTGAATAATCCAGAACTGAAATTCCTAAAAGCAAAGCCATTCCTTCTTGAGGCCAGAAAAGCGGCCAGTGACGCAGTTCTTGCCTACGAGCTCTTCAAATCTGAAGACGCTAAGAAACGAAAGAATATGGTCGAACCATCCTTTTTCGATTGGCCAGAAGAGTTGGATTTCAATCAGTCAGTGGAATATATGGAATCAATAGGAAAGATGGCAGTTCCGGCATCTACGCCGGTCGGTATGAAAAACACTTTGGCAGCAGCGAGATTAGTTAGATTCATGGTTGAGATGTGGCAACTAGATGAGCAGGAGAGGGTAAATCGCAAGTATGTCGATGGAACTGATGCCGAAATTACTATTTTGCCCGAATCTTGGCTAAAAGAAGTCGTTCCACTCTGAAGGCCGATTTAGACAACTCTCTTACTACCTATTGCCTTTAACAATGTTGCATCGAAGGCAGCAGAGCTTCACGTTCTCCCAGCTGTGCTCGCCCCCTCGTGTCCATGGAATTAGATGGTCTACCGTTGCAAGTAATGGACTGTATTCATCGCTATTTTCATAATGAGTGAGTTGCCCGCAGATGTAGCAAAGGCCATTACCTCTCGAAAACACCTCTCTCCGAGTAATTGATTCATCGTATGAGACATTGAATTTAGCTGCAGTACTCTTCATCGAATATCGATATTTGTTATCAGCATTTTGCAAGCTCTTAAAGTCGCTTAGGCACTCAGTTGAACAGAAACCCTCTAATCGTAAAAGTCTAATTCTTGCTGGTCCTCTTCCCACCTCATATTCAAGTCCACATTGCACACAATCAAGGATGGAAGAAGCTTCACAAGAAACTGAGCAATAAAGTACTTTGATTCCAAAATGCTTAGAAAGATTGTCGTAAAAAAAGACTCCACACTTTCTACAAGACAACTCTTCTAACCCGATATCAACGGATTCAACCTCTTTGCTTGCTCCCTCCCGTGCGAGGTCAATTTTTAGCTTCTTGATTGTCCTAAGGTAATCAACTTTGGAATCCCACCAAGCCTGAAGAATGTCCTTCTTAAAATCTGGCTCATCTCTTAACTCATCTTCCCAGTCCATGAACTCAATAGATTCTATGAATTCATTTACCCCCTCATAGGGGTCTGGCGTTGGAGTTCCACGAATTTCAGCGAGCTGCTTTAACATCTCCTGCATCTCATCTATCGTCTTTTGCATCTCAATTTTTGCTTCGTTGCTCATCATGTCAAATATGTCTATTGCTATAGAAGGCGAGCCTGTTCCCTTTGTTTCTGGACACTCATACAACTCAATAAGCCATTCAAATCCAAATTTACTAAGGAGTTCACTGACTATAGTTTTATAGTGCTCGGGTATTTCTGAGGTCTCGATAGTTTTTTGGATATCTTCAGGAATTTCAATCATCTGCTTAAATCATTCTTGAAATTGTTTGGGACTTGATTGGCCTCTGAAGTGTTCTCATGTCTTTAGTGTTGCGCATCCCACTGACACCTTCAAGAAAATACAGGAATTTAGTTGAAGTTCGGCTACTGCCTAACCCTTTAGGCATTGGCCACCGGTGAGCCCTGGTGTTAATCAATGAATCGAAGCACTTAACCCTGGGGGGGTCATTAACAATTTATTTGCCACGGGTAACAGGTCTCATCCGCCAACCGCTTGAGCTTTAATTGAATGTCCAGTTGCTGGGACAACTCTCGATAGTTACTCCTAATGGCTTTAGGAAGCTTGTTTGGTAAATCCGGTGCACCTTCTGGGAACTGAAGCGGGTTGGGATAAGTCATGACTCAGCTACTGCCCTTTTCAGATTGTCGCCCTCTGTCTGTAACCTCTCGTAAAACAAGAACTCCATGGAAGCTATCAACTAACTTTGTAGTTTGATGTACAAGGGTGTTCAGAAGTATTGAAGACGCATCTTCTGTTATCAGCTTAGAATCTTTGTTTTCCGCGTTTGAGCTATCTAAAAAATTGCTTGTTATCATATAAGAGTCCATCATCGTCTATAGATTATGCATCAGGGGATAAGTTCGCAATAAATGAATCTACTTGCCCTCTAGTTATTCGTCGAGAACGTCCAATATGCACACTACCCAGATGCCCATTATTCATTAGAACATAAACCTGAGAGCGACTGATTCCCATAATCTTTGCTACCTGATGTGCCGTGAAGAGAATTGGTAAATCGTTCATTTAGTATCCTTTCGTCATAACTAGAATCTCATCGAGGACCATACTTGTCTGCCTAAGTGCATATGTTCTTTTGCGGTTGAATTAGGACTATTGAGCGCTCGCTATACCGTTTCAGTCAATACCGCTGTCCTATAACACTCCCGAACATTGAATAGATATTTCGATGTTCTCGCCAAGTTACAACTTGTGATGTGTCATTAATTTTCCAACATTTACATGGGCGTGATGCAATCTCGTAGCCACACCCCAAACAAACTATCTTTGGAGTTCCATCCGCATTTACGTCGCCTTTCCAGTCCCCGAGTGGCTCGTAATGACGCTTCTCAGGTCTCGCTCCGAGCTTTGGTGAATCCTTTGAAAAAACACCGAGTCGCATAAGCCGAGCATCAATAGCTACTGGGGTCCTTTGGTGAATATCTGCAATTTCCTCAATGTTCAGACCATTCTTCAGATGAATCAATAGGCGCTGTTCTTCTTCTTCGGTCCATTTTGACCAAGCGGCTGGACGCTGATTCTTCACTACGGCCAGATAGTCATGAGACTTCTGTTCTTTGACGACTGGTGAATCAGCATCTAATACTGGGATTCGTATGCTCTCGATATCTGCAACTTGGAATTCAGCAACTAGGGTGCTTTCAAAGTCAAAAAATCTCGCTAGCTGCAGGTCAACTATTAATACTTCTGCCACTATCCAGTGCTTAGTGCTTAAAAACTCGGAACCGTCCTGCAAATCTTTTCCAAGTACGGGATTATTGAATGTAATCGATATTTTGCGCTGACGTAACATAGCTGCTCCTTGTTATCCTTTATTTTCCTGTTTGTACTTCTTACTTGCCGTTAGGCAAGCCAAGACCCCGCAGGGGTCCAATTGCTTAATTCCTTAATTAAGTGCCGCTCGAAAAGAGCAGACCCCTCCTTAAGTAATTTGCCGCAAACCCTGCTTTGGGTAATGGAGCGCCTGCGGCGCTTGGGCCCACCTAACGGTGGGTATCAATAGAGAAAGAGGAAACAAAAATCAAACTGAAAGTTTTGTGACAGAGTTCGCCTCCCCCCGAAAAAAGAAAACTATGAAGTTAACTCTCTTTCGGAGGGAAGCAATTGCACAATTAAAGTTTGCTCTGACAAGTAATTAGCTGGTCAACAGGACTGGGGTGTTTGGATAACTCCGCCTTCACTTAAGAAGGCCTATGTGTCTGATGCTCCGAGTCTGCCTTTACGCATGGGTCATCCAACCGGTATCCCTATTGAGAGTCTTCCACTCTCTTCTACTCTAGCTGGGCGAAGGCCATGTCAGTACTTTTTTTACTACGGCTCTGCTTACCCGTAGAAATGATTTATTTGCCAGGTGTAAACACAATTGCTCACCTGCGCTATGAAGTTGTTTGAATAGGTTAAGACATTCTCAGATTTAAAAAATGCTAAACGCTAAAGATTATTTCTAAACCATGCGTGCCCCAATATTCGTTCTGAAATATCGTGCAGATAACGCAATCCCTTAGCTGTCAAACAAATCAATTCCTGACCATCTGGCTCATGTAATGACATGACTAAGTTCATCCTAGAAACCTCAAGAAATACCTCTTCTGGCTCAATTCCCCACTCGGTAACCATCTTGACGGCAAGGTGTGAGTCAATACCATCGCTTCCAGTGCCTAACTCAATTAGGAATGCCTGCGCGGCTACTGACAGGTTCATTGGATATTTCTCGCAAGTTCATCCATGAGCCGAACCGCTTTTTGTTTAGATTCATCGAGTGGAAATACATAGTGATTCATCAGAGTTGATAATTGTGTATGACCAGAGATTCCCATGACAGTTTTGGGGTCCACTCCCAATCCAAAGAGATTGCTAAAAGCTGACTTACGCATTTGATACAACGTATAGTGGCGAACCCCCGCGGTTTTTAGCAAGTCTTTCCACCATTTGGAATCCCGCTTTGCATCCAATTTTCGCCCGATAGTGTTGGGAAAAATTAGTCCCTCATCTTCTGCCCAAGTGCTTCGAACAAGGTCTTGTTGCATTCTATGTATGGCGAGCGCATCCATGATGAATGGTGGTAACTCGACTTTGCGGACATATTTCTGCTTGACTGGAGCAAACACCAAGCCCTTACCTTTAACTCGTTGCACTTGGCGCTCAAGCTTTAAAGTGTTCTCTTGATAATCAAGGTCATCCCATTTCAGCCCATATATCTCACCAGGTCTTGGTCCCACAATCATTCCGATTAAGACTCTGGCATGCATAAATGGAGAATGTGAAGAGGCCTCCAAAATCGTGCGAAAATCATTAAGTGGAATGTTTTCGGTTGGGTTGCTCACCTGCTTTATACGGTCAACACCATCCATAGGATTGATAATCAGGTGACGCTTTTTAACTGCGTCTTTAAAGGCTTTACTGAGAACACGGTGTACAACATCTGTGGTTCCCTTTGCAAAGCCAAGCTCGACAAGCTTTGCGTTGAGGTCTTCAATTGTTGTGGCGGAAATATTCTGAATTCTAATGTTTCCGATATAAGGGTTAATCCAGTTCTTTATCGCTCCAGAATAGTTTCGGTAGGTGTTCTCACTTATTTTGGGGGGCTTTCTAGATGCGAGCCAGTTATCAAGAAACTCTGACACCATCATTTTTGGGTTTGCGACGAATGTTGCTTGTCCAAGTTCGCGCGCTCTGCGCATATCAGATAGCCATTCGGTCGCAGAATTTTCTGCGCGAGCTTGACTTGCTTTATTGCCGACTTCAAATCGAAAACTCTTGTTTCTCTTCACTCCGTGAACATCAAGAGCGACAGCCTGAACTACTCCAGGCTTTTGTGTTGAGATGAAGGTTGAGCCTGTGCCATTTGGTCGCTTTAACTTTGCGCCATTAGGTGTTGATTTAGACATGGAACTCCTCTAAGTAGAAATGGTGTGTTGCTTCATTTCGTGTAGAGAGGGGCTTTGTTCCGTCTTACCAGTTTCCCTGCTGCTTTTCTGCGCTCAATTGTATGACAACACAGAGTTCTCTGCATTTCGGCAATTGAAGTTAGTAACACCAGCTCTTTGTGTAACTAACTGGTTACTCACCGTAGAAATTACTTCAACTTGTGAAGCAGTCTCGGGACCTCATTTAAGCGTTTTAGCACCTATTTTGAAGTGGGTGGTGAGGGACTCGAACCCCCGACCCGGTGATTAAGAGTCACCTGCTCTACCAACTGAGCTAACCACCCGAGGCATACAGGCGCTGGAAACGCTTGAATGCAGGGGGAAACCTATCAGGAAGTTACGCCTTGTCGCACATCTGCAACACCCGCATACTGTGCGTGTGAGTCACATTGAAATCAGGATTGCCCTAGTTCTGAGCCTTCTAGTGGCTGGAATTACACCCGCAAAAGCTGAATCAATTGCCTCTGGTTTATCAATCATTCAAGCCCAAACAACAAAGGGCCGTGCAGCAAAAACCGGTTACACCCGCGATCAATTTGGCCCTGCGTGGGCAGATGTTGATCGCAACGGGTGCGATACGCGCAACGACATATTAAAGCGAGATCTCACCAACGAAGTTTTTAAAGAAAAGACAAACAATTGTGTGGTGTTAAGTGGGACTTTAGTCGACCCATTTTCGGGGGAGACTATTAACTTTGTTAGAGGCAATGTCTCGAGCATGGAGGTGCAGATAGACCACACCGTTGCACTCTCCAATGCTTGGCAGACAGGTGCCTTTAAGTTAACTGCTGAGCAACGAAAAGCTCTAGCTAATGATCCGCTCAATTTATTGGCAGTTAAAGGAAAGCTGAATTCGCAAAAAGGCGACGGTGATGCTGCTACGTGGTTGCCACCGCTGAAAAGTTATCGCTGTGATTATGTTTCTCGGCAGATTGCGGTAAAGATCAAATACAAATTATGGTTTACGCCCGCCGAAAAAGAGGCGATGGTTCGAATCTTAAAAACTTGCCCAGAAAAAGAGTTGCCTACTTCTTAAAGCGCGTCAGATCCGCGCTCGCCGGTGCGAATGCGGACAACGGTTTCAACTGGAGTTACCCAAAGCTTTCCATCACCAATTGATCCGCTGTTAGCCGTTGCAACGATGAGATCAACGATGTGATCGCATTCGGCATCATCTGCAAGTACTTCAATGCGAACCTTTGGAATAAAATCAACTGTGTATTCAGCGCCACGATAGATTTCAGTGTGGCCCTTCTGGCGGCCAAATCCGCGTGTTTCAGACACTGTCATTCCGTGGACACCATCTGCTTGCAAAGCACGCTTAATATCATCAACCTTTGATGGCTTAACGATCGCTGTTATGAGCTTCATAGTTATCTCTTTTCTCGTGCCTAGTACCGGTTTGAATTTCCAGTGATGTCATATGCAGACTCTGCGTGGTAGGTCGTATCAAGACCTGTTAGTTCATCATCTCTCAGGACACGGAACCCGATGGTGCGTGAGATCGCTGTTGCAATAAGCCAGGTTGCCGTAAAGGAAAATGCTGCCACGGCCAGAATTGCAATCACTTGATGAGTTAATAGTTCAAAGGAGCCATTGATAAACAGACCTTCTTGGCCAGTGTTGTTAACTGTTTGGGTTGCTAGCAATCCAATTCCTAGCATTCCGATGATTCCGCTAATGCCGTGGACACCAACTACATCTAGTGAATCGTCATAACCGAATTTGTATTTGCGAGAGACGGCGTAGCACGCAGCAACACCAGCAATTAATCCAAGAAGTAGCGCGCCTAGTGGGTTGATGTATCCGCAGGCAGGAGTAATCACTACAGCACCTGCAATAGCACCTGATGCCACGCCAAGTGTTGTTGCTTTTCCGTCACGATACTTTTCAAACAAAACCCATGACATAGAGGCAGCAGCAGATGCGATCTGGGTGTTGATCATTGCTGTTGCTGCAAGTGATCCTGCAGACAGCGCGCTTCCTGCGTTAAATCCAAACCAACCAAACCACAGCATTCCTGCACCAAGCAGCACAAGTGGCATGTTGTGTGGACGCATGGGATCCCGACGGAATCCATCGCGCTTTCCAAGAACTATTGCGAGCGCCAATGCAGCAGCGCCTGAGTTAATTTCAACAACTGTGCCGCCTGCAAAATCAAGTGCGCCTAACTTATCGATGATCCATCCACCATTGCCGCC
>Ga0209191_1001804_pt1 | contig 13826 bp, 19 predicted proteins | sample S_130626_EF_Meta_FD_187320 | JGI IMG/M metagenome (GOLD analysis project Ga0209191, IMG submission 187320) | Freshwater microbial communities from Lake Simoncouche, Canada to study carbon cycling - S_130626_EF_MetaG (SPAdes) (version 2) | ecosystem: Environmental > Aquatic > Freshwater > Lake ... | reverse complement strand
AACTTACTTTCAACGGTAGGCACCGGCCCCGTTCGAGGGTTGTGGGCGTTTTCATCTAACGACAGCACGGCCTTTGTGGTGTCGGGCACCGAGTTGTACAAAATTACTACTGCGTACGCTGCTACGCTGATTGGCACCGTAGCTGGCACCGGCCCTGTCAGTTTGGCCGACAACGGCACTCAGCTGTTCATTGCGGCTAACGGCCCAAGTTACATCTACAACAACACCACAAACGTTTTTGGTCAGATTACTGACCCTGACTTTCCCGGCGCTGTAACTGTCTGTTACCTAGACGGCTACTTTGTGTTCAACCAACCAAACAGCCAATTAATGTGGGTGACTGAGTTGCTAGACGGCACATCCATTAACCCATTAGAGTTTGTCAGCACCGAAGGCTCACCTGATGGCCTGCTGGCCGTAACGTCCAACTTTCGTGAGGTGTGGGCCTTTGGCACAAACTCAATTGAGGTCTGGTACGACTCTGGCGCAACAGACTTCCCCTTGCAACGCATTCAAGGCGCGTTTAACGAGTTAGGTTGCGCGGCTCCCTTTTCTATAGCCAAGATGGACAACGGCATTTTTTGGCTTGGCCGTGACCGCCGTGGTCAAGGTATTGTCTACCGCGCTAATGGCTATTCGGGTGTTCGCATTTCTACCCATGCTGTTGAATGGCAGATTCAGCAATATGCTGACCTGACGGACGCTATTGCGTACACATACCAACAAGACGGCCACAGCTTTTATGTGCTGATTTTTCCTAGTGCTAACACCAGTTGGGTTTATGACGCGGCAACGCAAGCTTGGCATGAGCGTGCAGGCTTTGACAATGGTGAATTTACCCGCCACCGCAGCAACTGCCAAATGGCGTTTAACAACAAAATCGTTGTTGGCGACTTTGAAAACGGCAATATTTATGCGTTTGATTTGGATGATTATTCGGACAATGGCAGCATTCAAAAGTGGTTGCGCTCATGGCGAGCGCTGCCAACCGGCCAGAACAACCTCAAACGCACGGCACATCACAGCTTGCAACTGGACTGTGAAACCGGCGTGGGGTTAAATCTGTACCCTGGGTATGACAGCGAAAATATTGACACTGAGTCAGGGTTAGACCTTATAGCTGAATACGTACAAACGTTTTTAACAACGCAATCGGGTGTTACTCTAACTACCGAGGCTGGGGACGGCTCTGAACCTTTAGGTCAATACGAACTGTCGGATACCGATATTAGCGGGTACAACTTAGTGACCACGGCTTACCTTGCTGCACCAGGCTACGACCCTGAAGTTATGCTGCGCTGGTCAGATGACGGCGGTCATACTTGGAGCAACGAACATTGGTCACCAGTTGGCAAAATTGGTGCGTATGGTCATCGAACCTTTTGGCGTCGGCTGGGCATGACTTTAAAGCTGCGTGATAGGGTCTATGAACTCTCAGGCACTGACCCTGTAAAAATTACAATCATGGGCGCTGAACTCATTTTGAGTCCAACAAATGCCTAGCCCTAACGCTACGCCAACGCCGATCACGCCACCGCGCGTGCCGCTGATTGACCCTCGCACGAATCTGATTGACCGCGCTTGGTACTTGTTTTTCTTGTCGCTTAACAACATTGCGTCTGCTGTTGTTGATAATGGTGATATTGGTACTAATACTGATTCTTTGCTTGCGTCTTACGATGCAGCGCTTCGCTCGGTCAATCAGGAATTGCAAACCCTGCCGCCAGTGGTTACTTTGCCTGCGCCTGACGTATTAAGCGACTGTTGCTCTGCCTTGGTGTCTCAGACTGCTGAAATGCAAAAGCAGATTGAGGCTTTGCAAGTGCAGCCGATTGTTGACGCCGCATCTATCACTGCTGCCATTAACGCCGCATCATCAGCGCCGGTTACCAAAACCGCTGACTTTACGGTAGCTGACAATGAGACTTGGATTATTAACAACAAGTCAGGCTCAACCTGTACGGTGACTCTGCCCACGGCAAGCGCATGGTCGGGCAGATATATTACTTTTAAAAACTTGCAGGCTCAGACCTTGGTGTCTGCATCAAGCAACGTGGTGCTAATTGACAGCACAACGTCTGGCACCGCAATCCTCTTGGCAGTTGTAGGAAATTGGGCGACAATGGTGTCTGACGGCACAAATTGGGTCATTATGCAACAGGCCGCTAACAACACCCTGCTTTTGGAGTAAACCATGACCGTATCAGTAAAAGTCCTCGTAGCCGCAAAGTTTGCCGAAAGCTCGCAAACAACCCAGTACACCGCAACTGGCGTCACGGCCATCATCGACAAGTTTACCGCGACTAACATCACTGCCACGGCAGCCACGATCAGCGTGAACTTGGTCACCGTGTCTGGTTCTTCGGGTAACACCAACCTGATTACCAAGACCAAGACGCTTCAGGCGTCTGAGGTCTATACTTTCCCTGAACTGGTAGGCCAAGTGCTTGGTGTTGGCGACTTTATCAGCACCATTGCTGGCACTGCCAGCGCAATCAACATCCGCGTTTCTGGGCGTGAGGTGACTTGATGATTCACCACCACTTTAGCTCGGGTGTGTACGCTAAAGAAGCGTTTATTCCTGCGGGTCAAATTTTAGTGCAGCACGCGCACAAACATGACCACCTATCTATTTTGGCTAGCGGGTCTGTGGAACTTATTGTAAACGGCGTTAAATCCATTGTTAACGCCCCCGCTTGTCTGACTATAGCGGCGGGGCAACATCACGGCGTAAAATCAATTACAGATGTTGTTTGGTATTGCATACACGCCACTGATTGCACTGATGAAGACGCAATTGATGAATTGTTAATTGTGCCTGGGGATATTGACCAGGCGCGTAATATTGCTCAGTGTTTGAGCGAAGGAGTTTGATATGCCTTGGATGCTTCCCGCCGCAATTATTGGCAGTTCTTTGTTTGGGGCAAATGCCGCCAACAAAGCCGCTGACACTCAAGCCGCCGCCGCTGACCGCGCTGCCGAGTTGCACTACAAAATGTACCAAGAAAATGTGCAACGGCAACAGCCTTTTTTAGAGGCTGGAGTAGGAGCGCTTAACAAGCTGACCACTGCGGTTGATTACAAACCGTTTGGAATAGATCAGTATAAAGCAGACCCAGGCTACGCATTTCGTCTAAGTGAAGGTCAGAAAGCACTTGATCGTCAAGCCGCTGCAAGGGGCGGTCTGATCTCCGGCGGCGCTTTAAAGGCCGCTACTCGCTACGGTCAAGACATGGGCTCACAAGAGTACCAGAATGCTTTTAATCGTTATCAGACTGAACGTGCAGCCATGCTTAACCCGTTGCAATCATTAGCTGGTGTGGGGCAAACTACGGCTACTACTTTAGGCAATGCCGGTCAATCATATGGCACAAACGCTGGTGAAGCATATATGGGGGGTGCCAACGCACGTGCGTCTGGATACGTAGGAGGCGCAAATGCGCTTACCGGCGGTTTAAGTTCGTACTTAAACTATAACCAAGGGCAAGACTATTTAAATAGACTGCGGCTCCCTGGCGTCGGCGGCGGTAATTCTTTAATGAGCGAACCATACGCCGGTTATAACGCATCAATTGGACTACGGTCGTAAGGAACAATCATGCCTTTAGACACACGAATTGCTCTTGGGGTTCAGCCGCTTCAGCTTGCTGATCCGTTGGCGCGCGAAAGCCAAGTACAAAATATTTTGGCTTCGCAAGCCCAGCAACGAGCCGCCGGTACGCAACAACAAAGCTCGCAAATGCAAATTGAGCAAATGCAACGTCAAATTCAGCAAGATGAAAATTACGTTAGCCAAATGAAAGACGCCATAGAAAAAAATGGTGGCCCGCCGGATTTGATGCAAGCGTTTCGGATAATGTCAACAAACAGAAATCCTCAAATTTCGCAACATGGCGTAACAGGGTTGCAATCTTTGCAACGGTTGGCTGATGCAAAAGCTGCTGGCATTTATGGCACGCCTGCTGCGCCTGCGCCTGCTGCTGCACCCGTCATACCAAATGCTGGGCCTGCACCTGGCGCTTTGGGTTCGGGCACGTATGGTATGGATCAAAACGTACCCATGTTCAATCAGCCTAATGTCTCACCTCTTAATTTAGCTAAACCGACGGCTGCGCCAGCGCCAGCGCCGGTAATGAACCAACTAATGCCGCCCCCGGCTGCGCCTGTCAATCAACTTGGCGTAACACCCAAAGTAGACGCAATAAAAGCCTTAGAAACTCAGTATGCAAAGCTAGCACAATTTTCAGATTTACCCGGCGTTAAAGAACAGATGACGTTATTGGGAGAGCAATACAAAGCATTGCTTAACCAACGCAACACTGCTTTTGCGCCTATTGATGCGTCAAAATACACACCCGCATCTCTTAAAGCGTTTAACCTTAGTGGTGATCAATCTGATTTAATAGCGGTAACAAAACCTGAAAAAACAATTGGCACTGTTAGCCCCGCCGATTTCACCGCAGCGTCTGTTGCAAAATTTAATACCACTGGAAACTATGCTGATTTGGTGGCCGCCCCACCTAAGCCTGGAACCGTAGTTAATATTGACCAAAAACAACAAGGATCGTTTGCAGCCGGTCTTGGTACGGGGCAATCAAAACGAATTCTTGAAAGCCAAGCAGGCGCTCAAGACGCAGCAGACATTTTGACGACTAACGAAGTGGGCCGTTCACTTCTTAAGTCAGGCGCAATCACGGGTGCGGGTGCAGACTTTTTTGTAAGTCTTAACAAAGCGCTTAAACAAGGCGGCATTGATTTTGGCTACGCTGACGCAGCGGCTAATTCGCAAGCCTATGGCGCTGCAATGGCGGCAAATACAGGCAAACTTATCAAGCAGTTTGGCGCAGGAACAGCCATATCAGATGCTGACCGTGAATATGCTACCAAAGCGGCGGCGGGTCAAATTACGATGGATGAAGCCGCTATTCGTAAAGTGCTGGACATAAATGATCGTGCAGCCCGCAATGTAATTCAACGGCATAACAAATTGGTCAAAGGCGTACAAACCAATCTTCCATTAGAAGTAGAAATCCCAACCGCTGCACCTTTGCCCCCGCCATCTGGCGTTAGTTTGATACCTGGTTCAACACCGGCTGCTGGTGGGTTTAAATATCTCGGTAAAGAAAGCAGCAAATAATGGCTACCAAATACCGTGTTCAAGGCCCAGACGGCGCAATACACGTCTTTGAAGGCCCAGATAACGCAACGCCTACCCAAGTAGAAACGTTTGCCGCGCAAACCTTTGGCGCTGTTCCTGCGCCGCCACGACCAAAACCACAAGACTCTAGCGGCATTTTGGGTCCTATTAGAGGCGCAATTGAAGCTGGCGCAGGTTTGGTTACAGGCATGGTAACCGCGCCTATTGTAGAAGGTGCAAAAATCTATGGGACGTTAGCTAGCGGTAAATACGGCACGCCTGAAGGCATTCAAGCAGGCGAAGAATTTGGTCGTCAATTTCAAAGAAATTTTTACCAACCGCGCACTGAAGAAGGCCAACAATACTTGCAAGCAATTGGCGAAGCTGCGGCAAAAACAGGTATGCAAGGCGTACCTTTACCTATGCTAGCTGACTTGAGTAAGGGTATGACTACTGCAACCCGCGCAATACCTTTAACCCAACAAGTTAAAGCAAGTGTTCAAGCACCATTTGAGCCAATGCTCCAAGCTAGACGTGAGCGTTTGTCAGCAGAATCTTACGCCAAAGGCCCACAGCTAGACGCGGCTGCTGAAGCCCAGCGGCTAAACCTTGTAATTAATCCAACAGAAATTAACAATTCTGTTTTAGCTAGAGCTTATTCAGCGGCGGCTGGCCCTCGTGGCCCTGAAGCATTGGCAGCGGCTAACCGCCCTCAAGTCAATAAAATTGCAAAAAATGAACTAGGTCTTGACCCAACTACGCCATTAACTAGCCGCGCGCCGTTTAATCAAGCCCGCGCTAACTTAGCCGCGCCGTATGAAGACATTAAAAAGTTACCCATACAGCAAGCTGACGCCGCAATGGTTCAGCGGCTGGAAGCTATTCGTAGCGACCTAGAAGTTATTGGCGCAAAAGAATACGCGCCTGCGATTAGTAAAATTGTTGATGACGCAATTTCAAAAACGCAAACAGGGTTGACCGGCGAAACGTTACTTAAAAACATTAGTGTTTTGCGTGAGCGCGCAAAGAAAACGTACAACAATAAATCCGCGACTACAGAAGCAATAGACATTGCGGATACGAATCTTAAAATAGCGTCGGAACTGGAGTCGATGATTGACGGCAGTATCGCTAACCCAAAACTGCTTGAACAATACCGCGACGCCCGCCAAAAGATGGCGCGCACTTACGCTTACGAAAGCGCAACTGACTTTAATACAGGTTTAGTCGACCCGTTAAAATTAGCAAGGCTTACTTCTAAAGACAACGCGCTTACGGGTGATATTGCGTCCATTGGTCGAATTGTTGGTAACAACCCCGAAGCATTTACAACTGCCCCGCCATCTAAATTTTTTAGCGCGCCTCGGCTTAGTAGGTCTGGCGTGTCTGGCGGCGCGGGTGCGTTAATTGGCTCACAATTTGGATTAACGGGTTCTATTCTTGGTGGCCTAGCGGGTAGCGCGTTGGGTGAGTTTGGTGGCGCGGCGGCGGCAAGGCGTATGGCGAACCCCAACTACCAAGCGGGGTTAACGCTGCAAGATTATCGTATTCCGGTTAACCAATTGGCGGCGGCTGTTGCACCTATACCGCAAAATCGTGCGGTCGTCCCATTTGACCCCCGCAATGCGCTAGTCCAGCCTACTGATGTCGTTGGATACGCATCTGATGGTTCGCCCATTACTGCCGAGCAGGCGTTCTCGCGCCCTAACTTTGTACCTGGGCGTCCTGAAGCGCAAGTCAATGTTGGTACGCAATACGCAACTAACCAACTGCCTGCGCCCAGCGCCGAAAGCACAATGGCTGGGGTTGCCGCAGAGCGCGCCCGCGCTGCTCAAATGTCACGTACGTTGGGCCAGCAGACCGAAGCCCAGCAAGCAACGGCTGAAGCGGCTGCACGCAGGCCAACCGGCGGCGGTAGTGTGTTGGAGTTTGATCCAATCACAGGCACGTACAAAGTCGGCGGCGCAGGCGTCAAAGGCGCTACGCCCGAGATCTTTATGTCTGACACGGGCCGCAATTTAAATACGGCGTCGCAAAAGGTAGCTGCCGGGCAAAACTTTGCTTTGTCGGCGGCTGAGAAAGTTGCTTGGGAGAAAACCAAAGTTGACTTGGCTGCGGCTGCGCCAGAGTTAAAAGGTTTGTCTGACAAAGCTATTGCCAACAAGATGATGGATCGGGAATGGGCCGATGGCGCTATTACCAAGGCCCGTCAGCAAGCACAAGCGTTTGATGAAATAGCCGCCCGCGCTACAACCGACCAAGCGCGCCGTATGGCCGAAATGAAACGTGAGCAAATGCTGGATGTGCTGAACACGTTGGAAGACCAGTTACGCGCGCCGCGCCCGACATCTTTGGGCGGGCAAGGGCCAAAGACCCGTGCGGCAATTCGCAATAAATTAGCCCCGCCAGACACTGGCAACGCCCAATTTAATTTTCTGAGTGGTCAATGATGGACCAGCAAACAATCAACCTCATTTTGGGCGGCTGCATGGGCGTGGCCGGATGGTTCGCCCGTGAGTTGTGGACAGCAGTGCAAGACCTAAAAAACGACTTGTCCAAGCTGCCTACAATCTATGTGGCCCGTCAAGATTACAAGGATGATATGCGGGAAGTCAAAGAGATGCTCGGCAAGATTTTTGACAAACTGGATCACAAAGTAGACAAATGATTGATCCTGTAACCGCCTTTGCGACTGCCCAAGCCGCAATAAAGGGGGTGCAGGCAGCAATCAAAATGGGTAAAGACATCCACGCCATAGGCGGTGAGATGATGAAGTTCTTTGAGGCCAAAGATGTTGTCCAAAAAGCCGCAGCCCAGCCTAAGTCTAGTTTTGCTAAGTCAGACACCGCCCAGGCGTTTGAAGTAGTGATGCAGGCCAAAATGCTTAACGACGCTGAGAAGGAATTAAACAATTGGATGGTAATGTCTGGTCACGCAGACCTTTGGCAACAGCTACTGATTGAGCGCAACAACATCATTCAAAAACGCAAGGCAGATGAGATACTGGCGGAAAAACAAGCTAAGAAGCGCAAGGATGAGATCGAGGACTTGCTGACTTGGTTGATCGCCGGGGCGCTGGTGATACTAATGCTAAGTATGTGTTTTTGGTGGCTAACAATTTTGATGGAGAAGTAAATGAGTGAGGAAAAAATTCAGAACATGGAAGCCAAAGGGCAACTGATTGAAAAGATCACGTTTGCTTTATTGCCATTGTTATTCTCCTGCGTGGTTTACTTGATGTCGGCCTTATCAAATTTGGCCCATGAAGTCACCATCTTAAACAGTAAGATCAGTTTGGTCGTTACCAGCGACAACAAGCAAGCAAGTAACACTGGGGCAGAGCTTGCACGAGAAAAGCTACGCCAAGACTTGGAAAAAGAAATCCAACGTAACCGCGATCAAATTGCAGAGAACAGGATGCACATTGCAATCCTTGAAGAAAAAACCCCAGTAAACAACAAAATCAAATCCCTGACCGGGAAGGACTAAACCATGCTTACCATCCTATCTACACTAATTTCCTTCCTAATGGGCGGTCTGCCCAAGCTATTGGACTTCTTCCAAGATCGCAACGACAAGAAGCACGAGCTGGCGCTGGCTGCTATGCAGATTGAGCGGGAACTAGAACTACGCAAAGCAGGCTTTGAGGCGCAAGAACGGGTTGAGCAAATACACAGCGCCCAGCTTGAGATGGAGACCACCGCCAAGGCCACCGAGAACCTAGTCAACGCCCAAGTGGCTGAGATGAGCGCTATTTACAAAAACGACGAAAGCCTTGGCGAGGGCACCAGCCAGTGGATGAAAAACCTGCGTGCCGGTGTGCGTAGCTTTATCACCATGGGCTTCTTTTTCTTGCTGTGCTTTGTGGACGCGGGTTTGTTTATCTACGGCTGGAACCACGGCATTGAATTTCCGCAACTGGCTGAAAAGCTGTGGGACAGCAACACCCAAGCGCTGTTTGCTTCGATTATTGCGTTTCACTTCGGGGGCAGAGCCTTTGGCAAATGATCTGGACGCTTGTGCTGGTTACAGGTATTAACATGAACGGTATCCTTGTCGTGGGTTACTTTGAGTACGAGGCCGCTTGTCAAAAAGCGTCTCAGGAATGGCGTAATCTGGGATACAAAGTTGGCTGTGTTCAAACGATGAGACACAAATGGTAACCTCTGACAAAGCTTTTGGGGTCATACGCCACCACGAAGGCGTGCGCCAGCGCCCATACCGCTGTCCAGCCAAACTCTGGACGGTGGGTGTGGGTCACGTCCTGTACCCCGAGCAAGGCCGCTTAAAGCTGGAAGAGCGCGACGCATTCCCGCTGCGCCCGGAAGACAATCGCCAGTTCAGCATGGAAGAAGTCAATGGAATACTTGCAGCAGATTTACAGCGCTTTGAGCGAGGAGTGGAACGATTCTGTCCTGTCCCTCTTACACAGGGTATGTTTGATGGGCTTGTCAGCTTTTCTTTTAATGTGGGCCTTGGAACACTCCAGCGTAGTACGCTTCGCCAGAAACTGCTTCGCGGGGATAAGGAAGGCGCTAGCGAGGAATTTTTAAAATATTGCATGGCCGGTGGCAAAGTCCTCAAGGGTTTGCAGAATCGGCGTATTGACGAGCGCGCCTTATTTCTTTCATAGCGTCCTTCAGGTCCCCGCGCAATTGCTCCAAAGCATCTTGCTGGGCCTGTAGGCGTAGATACGCCTCCAACGCAAATTTTGCTAAGTTTTCATTTGACCAGGCGGCGAAATTTGGTGTGTTTTGCATTTGGTTTAGGGCAGTCTTTGGGTGGAACGATAACGCACCATACGGCTTGCGCTGGCGCTTGGTGTTGGGCTTTTGTCCAGCTACTAATGTAAGAATCTGGCATATTACGGAGCGCCGCATAAATTGAATCAGTCTTGCGGTCTAATTGTTCGGCTAAGTCCAATACAGTCATGCCGTCACGATGCCGACGCAACAAGCGCCGGATGTGGGGGTGGTTAGCGGGGATCAAGAATTGCGTTCCTTGAGTTTGGCTTCTATGGCTTGGGCAAAGTCTTGCACCCACGCGCCATAAACAATTCGCCATTCATCACATATTGGTTTTAAATCTGCCTCTGTCAGACTAACCCACGGGCGCTTATAGACTTGGATGTCGTCGTCATCGTCTTTGCGCTTAGTGTGATGCACAAGGTACATCCCTTCCTCGTCCAGCGCCGCTGCTTTCTTTGATTTAAATCCTGTCATATGTTGTTCCCCCCTAATGGTCTATGAAATGCCAAGTCAAATGTAATTTGTAAGCTACTGCAAACATCGTAGTCCGAAAGCATTTGCTCCTCAGTTTTACCGTGACAATAAACGCGAAACAATTTGCCCATGTAATTAGGGTGGTACATAGATTCAACTTTATCCACAGGCTTATTGCACACGGCGCAAACTGGTAATGCTTCACCAAGGCTATATAAGACTACCTCGTTCATCACTTCCCCCAAAATGCAATAGCGATCATTGTCAAGCCAACTACCACAAACATCAAAGCAATCAAGCCCTTGACGCTGGCAGCAAGATCATCTATTAAGTCAGGCTCAAGCCCATTGTTTCGGTTCATAAACGCCTCGTTGGCTTCTTGCGCGCGTTGCTTTCTGATAGGGCAGTTACGCCCTTGTGTGCAGTTACCAAAATCGTTGCAGCATTCAGTCATTTGTATTCCTTTAAACGTGTGTTTAGACGATCTATACGGGCCATACTCAGATCGTGACACGCTTTTGCATACTCGGATGCCGATTCAGCTTCAAGCCTGTCTAAATGGGCTTGCGCCAGTTCGCGGGTGATGACCTCTACTGGCGTCAAGTCGCGGTAGTAGTCCTTCAAAAATTTAATAAATTTCATGGTAATTTAGCTTCCTTTAGTAGTTCAAGTCTCTCCCGCGCGACGCGCAGGGTGTTGTACCGCTGGTGCATACGCTCCAGTACGGATACTCTTTTGAGCGTATTGCGCTCGTTGTTCAGTAAGCCCAGCACTTCCTCTTCGGTCAGTGTGGGCAGACGGTCATTTAGACTTCGCCAAGTGTTTTTCAATTCGTGTCTCCAGTTTGGTGATCAGGTTAACGCAGCGGTCGTACGCCCGGTAAGTGGCGTTCAACTGGCGCGCGCGCGCTTTGAGTTCGGCCTTGGCCGCTTTGAGTTGTGCTTTCAATTGATTTAACATAGTTCTTCCATTGCAATATCAGAAATAGCGCGTTTGTCGTGCAGCGCGGCCCAGATGCGTTCGTCCACCGTCTTGTTAGTCAGCATCACGTAGCACCACACGTCATGCCGCTGGCCGCTACGATGCAAGCGCCCGATGGTCTGTTCATACAACTCAAGCGACCAGGGCAAGGACAGGAACACGATCCGGCACCCGCCGTACTGGAGGTTGAGCCCGTGGCCTGCTGACTTGGGGTGGACAAGCAGTAACTCAATGGTGCCTGCGTTCCACCGTTCAATTGCCCGGTCGTCGTCAAGTGTCTGAGCATGGGGGTAACGCCGCTTGAGTTCGGCCAGTTCCTCTTGATAGTTGTAAACAATAAGCGTGTTAGCACGTTGGTTCTCCTCCAGTAACTCATGCAGCCGGTCAAACTTGGCTGTGTCAAACCACACTGGCGTTTGCACCGTCACCCACTTGCCAGGTATCTCCGAGGGCGTCTGTACGGTGTGGTACACAAACCCGCTGGCAAGCTGCTGCAACTTGCCGGTCACCACAGCAGCGTTGATGGCCGTAATGTCTTGCAACTTGAAGTCTTTCTTCATGGTGTCGTAGGGCTTGCGGTCGTACAGATCGCAGCGCACTTCTACCGTATGGAGCGGGGGCAGCTTGTCGCTATACTCACCCGCATCCAAGACAAAAGTGGCAGGCTTTATCACGGCCATAACTTTCTCAAGACTGCCTTTGCGCGGCATCCACTCACCAAAGTCGGGGTTGATTAGCACGAAATACTGCTGCTGGAAAGCGCCTTTGCTGCGGCCCAGCAGGCTCTGGTCAACGATCTTGCACTGGCCGAACACGTCCTCCAAACCGTTGCTGGTAAATGAGCCGGTCAGTCCCCAACGAATCTCAATCGGTGCAAGGAATTTGAGCAAGTCTTTAAAGCGCTTGCCGCTGGGATTCTTGAGCCGCGTCAGTTCGTCAAACACCACCGCGTCAAAGGTGCCTGTGGGCAGGTTCTCGTAGTTGGTCACCACCACCTGGGCGCTTGACGCCAGCGCAGCAGCCCGCTGCTTGGCCGAGCCCACGGCCACGGTCAGCGTCACGTCGGGTGCCCACTTGCGCTGCTCGACCTGCCAGACGCTGGTGGCAACCCGTTTGGGGGCCAACACGAGGAAGCGTTTAACGTGCCCGTCCTTGAGCATGGCTTGCATGGCCGTGAGCGTGATGGCTGTCTTGCCCGCGCCCACAGGGGCGAGGATCATCGCCCTGTCGCGCTCGTACAGGAAGTCAGCCGCCTGCTCTTGGTAGGGCCGCAAATTCATCGACTTGTTCCTTTGTCCATATACACATATACCTCTGATTGAGCCGTACCATGTCTGCGGCAAACAGCTTTTGCAATTCTGATAACCTACCGCCCTTGGTCTTGAGTTCCACAAACCAAGTGCTGCCGTCAGGCAGGCAAGCTATCCTGTCCGCTACGCCCTTGCGCCCCGGTGAGGTGAACTTGTAGGTCTTACCACCAAGCCGCTCCACCGCCCAGACAAAATGATTTTCTACATCTTTTTCTTTCATGTCAAGAAGTTTAGCACAAAAAGTTGTGGTACAGTTGTGGCTCACAAACACTAAAGGACTCTAAATGCAGCACTCCAGTATCGTCGGCGGTAGCACCGCCAAGAGGGTAATCAACTGCCCTGGCTCTGTGGCCCTAGTCGCCAAGATGCCGCCCAAGCCATCTAGCAAATACGCTGACGAAGGCACGCTCTTGCACAACGTCATTGCAGAGATCGTGATGTCCGGCTTGCCGCCAGAGCATTACCTTGGCACCGAGTACGAAGACCAGACGCTGACCCAAGAACTGATCGACAACAAGCTAAAGCCTGCGCTGGCCGCGCTGGACGAGATTGACCCCAAACAGGAGATGGAAATTGAAGCTGAAACAAGTGTGGGCTTTGGTGATTTACTTCCCGGTGTTTTTGGCTCTACTGACCTTATTGGTCGTTTGGGCAATCGCGCTATTGTTCTTGACTGGAAGTTCGGTGATGGTGTTGCTGTGGAAGTCGAAGAAAATATGCAGTTGATGTTCTACGCCGCTGCCGCCATGCGTACCGATGCAGCCAAGTGGGCCTTTGAAGGCGTGACAGAAATCGAGATGGTCATCGTGCAGCCGCCCGCTGTGAAGCGTTGGGTGACCACACCCAAGCGCATCGCGGAGTTTGAGTTGCAGTTGGTGCAGGCCGTCAAGATGAGCGAGAAGAAGACCGCCCCGCTGCGCTCTGGCGACCACTGCCGCTGGTGCGCGGCCAAGCCGGTGTGCCCACAGATGACCGGCGCAGTCGAGCGCGCTTTGCAGACCACCATCGACAACCTAGACCCACCGACCATTGCCACCTATCTCAAGAACGCTGATATGCTGGAGCAGTGGATCACCGATCTGCGGGCCTTGGCGCTCCAGTTGCTGGAGTCTGGGGCCAAGCTGCCTGATTACAAACTGGTCGCCAAGCGGGCGATCCGTTCATGGACTGACGAGG
>Ga0209191_1001803_pt1 | contig 13829 bp, 5 predicted proteins | sample S_130626_EF_Meta_FD_187320 | JGI IMG/M metagenome (GOLD analysis project Ga0209191, IMG submission 187320) | Freshwater microbial communities from Lake Simoncouche, Canada to study carbon cycling - S_130626_EF_MetaG (SPAdes) (version 2) | ecosystem: Environmental > Aquatic > Freshwater > Lake ... | reverse complement strand
AAATGGTCTAGATGGTTCGGTAAATGCCCTAGCATTTGATAGTGCAAATAACCGTTTATATGCAGGTGGTAATTTCAAGAAAATGAGCGATGATAGCAAAACTGATTTATCCGCCAATTATGTAGCATATTGGAATGTTGAAACGAGCAGATGGATTCAAATGGGCGGAACAACATCAACTACAAACGGAACAAACGCACTCGTTTCGGCTTTAGAAGTCGATTTCAGTAAAAATGCATTTGCTGGTGGAAATTTCACCAAAGCAAGTACAACATCAACCGATATATCAGCAAACTATGGAATCATTTGGAGCCCTAGTACAAGTAATTGGGTCAGATTAGGAACTTTAGGAAATGCATTACAAAACGGTCTAGACGGTTCATGTAACGCGTTAGCACTCGATTCTTCAAATAGTCGTCTCTATGTCGGTGGAAATTTCAAAAAAGTGAGCGATGCATCACAAGCAGACCAATCGGCCAACTACATTGCATATTGGGATATTTCAAACTCACTGTGGAAACAATTGGGCACAACTGACGTATCGAGAAACGGCCTCAATAATGTATGTAATGCATTAGCACTTGATTCATCAAATAGTCGTGTCTATCTCGGTGGAAATTTCAAAAAAGTGAGTGATGCATCACAAATCGACCAATCTGCCAACTACATTGCCTACTGGGACGTATTAAATTCACTCTGGAAACAATTAGGCGGAACCGACCCATCTAAAAATGGTCTAGATGGTTCATGTAATGCTCTCGCTTACGATAATTCAAATAATCGTTTATACGTGGGAGGAGCATTCCGGAAAATGAGCGATTCGGCACAACAGGACCAATCTGTCAACTATGTAGCATTTTGGGACGTATCAAATGCAATTTGGAAACAACTTGGTGGAACAAGTAGCACGAGAAATGGTACAAGCGACGTAGTCAATGCGCTAGCTCTAGATGCAACTAAAAATGTATTTGTAGGCGGAAAATTCATATCAGTGAATGATTCTGCATATCAAACATATTTAGCCAATTACAATGCATTCTGGAGTCCATCGACCAGCCGATGGTCCAGATTAGGTTCAATCGTTAGCAATGGACTTTCGAATATAGCAGGAGGTTCTGTTGTTATATGGAACGTAGACATAGATACGAGTAATTCAATACTATATGGTGTTTTTAATCCAACCAATACCACGGGTTATGCATATTATGATGCAAGTAATACTTCCGGTTTAGATGGGAAATCATTATGCGGATGGGATATTAAAAATCAATGTTGGTTTTATATGACTGGTTCGAATTCCACCGTAAGTACGTCATCTCTAAATGGAGCAAAGGTCGACCTTATTAAAAAACGAGTATATTATGTGTTTAGTGGAAGTACTAGAACAATCATACCGGACCCATCAAATGGTAGTTTGAACATAAACGCACTCATGTATTATGATATGATAACGAAAAGAATCTATCCATTGGGCGGAGCACAAAACACAAATAGCACAGTTACAAATGGTACACTTTATTACAATGGAACAAGATTCGCTGATTTAAGTTATACTGGTGATCCGGCATATGGTATTTCATATTTAGAAACAGACAGTAGTGGAAATTTATACACAACTACATATAATCTAAATACTTCAACTACATATTCGGTCGCCTGTGATAATAACCAAATACAACTATTTAGAAGTATTGTCATGTGGGACGTGTCAAATAGTCAATGGAACCTTCTAGGTTCAAATATACTTAATGGATTAGACGCCTCTTGTATTTCAATGATTTATGACAATAGTAACCAGGAATTGTATGTGGGCGGTAATTTTGCCAATACGACTGATTTAGGAAACGATTATTTACCACGAAATATAAAAACGCCAATTAGTAAAGTTGCCAAATGGTCTATCGGCAAAAGTCGTTGGTCAAGTTTAGCCGGTCAACGGTTTGATGCTTCGAACGGAACCAACGGAGCAATTTATGCATCGGTATATGATAGTTGCAAAAATATAATTTACATGGGTGGTAATTTTACATTAGTAAGTGATACTAGTAACGGCGATTTGAGCGCGAATTATATTGCCGCATGGGATGTATCAAATCAATATTGGTCAAGATTAGGAACGGCTGGAAACAATGGATTGAGTAGCACATGTAATGCGCTGTCAATCGATAGTAGTAATCAAATATTGTATGTAGGTGGTGAATTTACATCCGTATTAGATGGAACTTATTTGGACCAAAGTGTCAATTATGTGGCGGCTTGGAATATCACTTCACGAAATTGGTCTATATTGGGCGCAAGTGAAGCAGTGAATGGATTCGACGCTTCGGTAAATGCAATGGCATTTGATTCATTGAACAATCGATTGTATGTCGGCGGTAATTTTAGAAATATGAGGGATTCGTCTCAAGACCAATCGGCGAATTACGTCGCTTTCTGGGACGTATCTACCCAAAGATGGTCGAGATTAGGCACAGCCGATGTATCGTATAATAATGGATTGAATGCAGCATGCCGCACTCTAATTTACGACACTAGCAACACTCAACTGTATGTGGGTGGTGATTTCACAACAGTGAAAGATGGTAGAGGAGTAGATATATCTACAAATCGTATAGCCATTTGGAACCCATCACAAACAAAATGGTATGGCATGGGTCCAATTGGCCAGAACGGCACCAATGGACAAATATTGGTATATGTTTATGACAGTTGCAAAAATGTCATGTATGCAGGTGGAACATTTACACAAGTATATGATATGAGTAATATAGTATTATCGGCGAATCGTGTTGCCAAATGGAATTTGTCAACATCCACCTGGACCAGATTGACCGATTCATCATGGAACGGTGTCGATGGTTCATGTAATGCATTTGCAATCGATACGAGTAACCAGATATTGTATGTTGGTGGTAATTTTACAACTGTATATGATAGCGTGAATACGAATACGTTGACCAATACTATGAAGGTGGCGAAATGGGATATCAATACATCAACGTGGTCCCGATTAGGTTCTACTGGTGCAACGACAAATGGACTCACATCGACCAGCGCATATTGCAGTGCTTTAGCATATGATAGTTCCAATAGTCGTTTATACGTAGGAGGTAGTTTTACAAAAGTTGGAGATGCAGGCCAAGCAGACAAACTCGCGAACAATGTAGCATATTGGAATATTTCAACCAGCAGATGGTCACAATTGGGCGGAACATTGAGCACAAATAATGGAACAAACTCATATGTAAATGCATTAGTATATGACGGTTCAAATAACCGGTTGTATGCAGGAGGTAATTTTACAAGAGTATATAATTCGGGAAGTGATAATTCGGCAAATTATGTAGCATACTGGAATGCGAATACATCAACCTGGTCGAGTTATATCGGGGATGCTAGTTTAAATGAACCTGTGAATGCATTAGCACTAGATACTTCAAACAATGCATTATATATTGGCGGAGATTTTGACAACTATATTCCAAAAAATACGATATGTGCATATACGTTTGAAGCGTCAACTGTATCTGGATATACAGTAACAGATGTTACCGGAAATGGATATGATGTAAGTATGTCAGTATCAACGCCTGATGTATCCGGATGTATATCGACTAAAGAATCAGCCGTAGGAAGCCAATCATTTATATCGTCTACTCGTGGCGGGGTCAGCGGATACGATGGAGGTGTAAATGCAAAAGGATTAGTAGGCGTTTGTCCAGATTTAACATCAGTAACTTCAAATGGTGGAATTTCAATATCACTTTGGGTAAAAAAATGGAATACTGACGATTTATCTCAATCAAAATATGCAACCTATGTTCAATTTGTTAATTCGTTAACAGATATAACAACTTCTTTTACTGTAAGAAGAACTCCAGGTGCACATCAAATCATTTGGTCAATAAATGGTTCTGCAAATACTACTGTTGCCCTTACTTTTACAGAACCAACCGATACACTATGGAGTCATAGAGTAATAACTATACCTACATCAGGAATTCCATATTTATATGTTGATAAAACGCAATATGCTTATCCAAGTACTTCAGGATTATCATCTTTTTTGTCAAATTTCGCAAATGGTGGATTTATGACTATTGGTGGGGCAATATCCCAGGCTGGCGTGGCTGCAGATAACACTGTATACATAGATGATTGGATGTTATATTCAGGTATTTTAACAACTACTCAAATTAGTAATTTGTATGATAGATATGCTAAAAACTTAAATAATACTCATTATATCACAAAATATAATATTTCATCAAATACATTTTCGTATTTAGGTTCTTCATTTTCAAATGGACTAAGTTCATATGTATCCGCTTTAGCTCTAGATACATCCAATAACCGTTTATATGTAGGCGGTAATTTTACTAGTACAAGTGATGCTAGTACAACTGATTTATCCGCAAATTATTTCGCATATTGGGATGTTGCAACGAGTCGATGGTCTCAAATGGGTGGAACAACATCAACCACAAACGGAACAAATGCCCTCGTTTCAGCACTCGCACTTGACCAAAGTAAAAATGTATTTGTCGGTGGAAATTTCACCAAAGCTAGCACAACATCAAGGGATACTTCAGCCAACTATGGAATCATTTGGAGCCCTGGTACCAGTAGTTGGACAAATCTAGGAGCAGAATTATATAGCAATGGGTTAACTGATGGTTCTTGTAATGCTTTAGCCCTAGTTCCAACTAATCAACGACTATATGTCGGCGGTTCGTTTACATCAGTAAAAGATGTAAGTAACATTTCGTTGTCGGCCAATCGAATCGCCTATTGGAATTTAAAAACCGGTCGTTGGTCCGGTCTAGGCACAACGGACTCATTGAAAAATGGTCTCAATGCTATATGTAGAACTCTCAATTATAATGCAAACAATACAACATTATATGCCGGAGGAGATTTTACGAGAGCAAGTGATTCAACCGTATACGATTTGAGTGCCAATTATATTGTTGCATGGAATCCAACGAGTCAAGTATGGCAACCATTAGGTTCCGCATATAGAAATGCCAACAATGGTTTGAACAACTCGGCATATACAATATCTACTGCCCCCAACAATCAAGTTTTCGTGGGCGGAACATTTACCGGTGGGTATGATATCAGTGGTTCAATTACATCAAATTACGGATTAATATGGAACCCATCAATCTATAAATGGTCAAAATTTGGCGGATATTCGAGTATATTTAATAATGGTACCATCAATGCTCTAGCAATAGATAGCAGTTCTACCAAATTGTTCATCGGTGGTAATTTCACAAGAATGAGTGACCATAGTGGTAACGGCTATTCCATAAATGACTTAGCAATATGGAATATTAATTCCAAAACTCTATCGGCCATGGGTAGTTTCAATCTCAATGGATTAAATTTCTATCCAAATATATTTGCAATGGATACTAATAACAATGTATTGTATATGGGCGGTAATTTCACTGCTGCATACAATGCAACAAATTCGTCATCCAGTATATTTGCAATGTATGTTATTGGATACGATATTACCAACAATAAATGGATTCAATTAGGAAATGAAGCATTGAATGGGGTAAATGGCGAAGTGACCAGTTTAACCATCGATTCAGTAAATAATATTCTATATGTAGGAGGTAATTATACAGGAGTATTTGATAGTAGCAATGGTTATCAAGGCGCAAACTACATCGCCGCATACAATATAACCACGAAAACATGGGGACGATTAGGTTCTTCAACATCGAATGGAATCAATACCGCACCAAATAGTATTGTATTCAATTCACGTAATAAAAAATTATATATAGGTGGTAATTTCGCTAGCGTATACGATGGTTCAAATACCACTTTATTGGTGAAATATATGGCCCTATGGAATCCTGCGAATAGTAAATGGGCGAGAATAGGTGGAAGTGATACGTACAATGGTGTAAATGGAATAGTAAATATATTACAATATAACAGTATTGGTAATTATTTATTAACGGTGGGTAGCTTTTCAATTGTAAATGATAGTGTAATTAGTAAAACACGCGAAATCGCAAATTATGCCACTTTTAAATTCTAATCTAGTTGGTCCACGTAAGTACGTAATCAAAACGAAACAAAAATATCAACCCATTTCGTTGATATTTTTATACAAAATCAGCTACTGCTCGATTACAATCTTCGGTAAATTCCAGGTCACTTTTCGCCACCGGTTTATTATATTTACCTTTCAACAAAGCCACCATAATTTGTGTCAATTCATCCATCGTAGCATCTAATCGTAAATTTTCTCCCGTTTTAACATTAAAAATACGTATAGTTCTAGGATTTGCATCGTCTTCTATAATGATTCGCCATAACCAAGCATATATAACAACTTGTAACAAATGGTCAATTGTTATTTTCGTGGTGCATTTTAGCTCCCAAACACTAAATTCGGTTACCAAATCTAATCTGGCCGAAAATCGAAACGTGACATGTTTATCAAAATAATTTCTTAAAATGGCATCAATGGATTCATGTTCGTCATTCATGGAATAATCAATGAGAACTTGTTCAAATACGGGTATTTTTCGCTTACATTCTTTACCAATGATTTCGTTAAATCGGCCCATACAATTATCCACCATTTGGTCAGTTAACCAATTGTATTCATTGATATCGATTTGTCGCAATTTGAAATATAATCTCTCTTGTGTCGCGACAAATACATTGGCCATATATAAATAATCACTCGATTTTTCGCATTTTTCGGGTAATTTTTCGATAATACGTTTTAAAAATCCGTGTTCATTTTCTTTCATATCAATCATACTATTTTGTATCATTTCGCACAAAATATTGGGTCCTCTACTACTATTCCATTTTTTCTGCATATAATCATAATATATGGAAGGAATGGCAATACCATTCAAATCACTTACATCTTCATGAAATCCGCGCGAAGTTTGAATAATATTGGGTATTTCAAATGTCAAATAATCCGTATTCGATTCATTGATAAAAATTTTGTCTAATAGGGGAGATACTTCTTCAATCACTGATTCCGGGACAAATTTAATCAATTCGGTCGGTGTAATATGATGTATGACATTTACTGCCTCCGTATTTTTCTCCGTATTTATTTCATAAAAACGCGATTGAGGTGTTCCCCGAAATTGTATATATGGCTGTTTTTTCATTTCATAATGTTCCATTTTGAGAAAATCCAGCCGCCGGTCAGTATCGAAATCATTTTTCTCTAGTAAATACAGTCCGTGTGTTGAACGACTACAACCTACATAAAGTGTATTGGGACATTCTGTTCTAGATGCATGTTTTGCATTATAATAATAACTATTATCAAACCCGACAATAAATGTATATTTCCGTTCTCTTCCTTTTACCGAATGAAACGTAGAAAATACCACTTTGCCGTCAATGACCCGTTCATCTATTTTATCTCCTTCAATCATAGGAACATGACAAGGAATATTATTATTCACCAAAGCATTTTCCATTTTACGAATATAACTATTCGGTCCTTTTACGGAAGCACCTAAAACAAAGAAATCGCTAGGTTTGGCGCCTTGCTCTAACAAGGTGGTTATTTGAGAGATTACGAATTTTTCGGTATTATATCGAGATTGGCGATAATATTGCACGGGTTCTCCGTCGCGACTTGCAAACATCCGGGTTTCGCCCAATAAAACATGGTTGATAAAATCCGCAATAGGTGTAGTAATACGATAAGACATACTCAATGTGCTATATGAAAACTCTTTTGATTTGAGGAGCCGGTGATTTTTCCAAATATCTCCCGCCAATGTTAAAAATCGCGTGTCTGCTCCCTTGAATTCGTATAATCCTTGTTTATAATCTCCCAAAACTAACAATTGAAAAGGTGTTCCCATATCATTGACAAATTTCACCATGAGACGGAAATATAAGAAGGACATGTCTTGTGCTTCATCTAATACAATTAAATCAAATGCCGGTATAGAAACTCGGGGAGAAACCTTATTAAATAAAATATACCGCAAGGTCGTATCCGTATGTGCACTGAGCATATAATATTTTACGGCCAAACTATGGAACGTATGCACACTTATATTTTTTATACCCAATTTTTGTGTTTTTTCTTTTACTTCGCATCGCAACATTGAATTATAGGTCATTTGTAAAATATTGGTGGAATGAAGTTCTTTGGCAATAGATAAAATGGTGGTGCTTTTACCGGAGCCGGCAATCGCATCTATTACGCAATTATGTCCTTTTTGCAAGTTTTCCAAAACCATTTTTTGTTCTTTGGACATTTCCACATTCATAATAAACAGTAACTAATAGTATATTATGAAAGTATATTTATATCATTGTAAAAAAGAATATTACGCTAAACAATCACGTAATCCATCCATCAAATTCCATTGAATATTCCAACCTAAATTCTTTACTTTTTGGTTGCTAATATAGTAGCGACTATCATTGAATGGCCGGTCTTCAATATATTCAATCCATTCATCGTAATTCTCGGTGTCTTGAATCATTTTAATTAATATTTTCGCAATATCCATCACCGAATATTCCATACCATCATCACATCCAATATTATATATTTCGCCAATCTCTCCTTTTTCTAATATGATTTCGAATGCTCTCGCCGTATCTTCGGCATGTAAAAATGCTCGAATGGCAGAGCCATTGCCTTGTATAGTCACCTTTTTATCCGCTTGTAACAATTGAATGAATCGCGGTATTAATTTTTCCGGATATTGATTTTTGCCATATACATTGTTTCCGCGGGTAATAATAATCGGCATTTTATATGAATGATTATATGATTGGGCGATTAATTCGGCCCCGGCCTTGGTAGCGGCATACGGATTGGTTGGACACAATATGGAATGTTCGGTTTTATGTTGCTCTTCAATCGTGTTCATGGATTCGCCATACACTTCGTCCGTGGAAACATGAATAAATTTCTGTATTTTTCCATATTTTCGAGAGCATTCTAATAGAGTATGTGTTCCTAATACATTATCATACGTAAATTGGAGAGAATCTTCGAATGAATTTTGCACATGAGATTGGGCGGCAAAATGGATGACGTGAGTGATTTGATGAGTGTCTAGAACCCGTTTTACTAATTTCGAATCACATAAATTGCCGGAAATGAATGCATATTTTGAATCATTTCGTATATTTTCATTTATATTGGATTCGTTTGCGCAATAATACATCGCGTCGATATTCACCATGCGATGAACATTGGGATTTTTGTCAAAATAATAATTAATAAAATTGCTGCCAATAAATCCACAACCGCCGGTAACCAATAGAACCATTTTATCTGGTCCCGGCTGAAGAGGTGCGCATTGAACAGGCACTACGACGTCATTTTTATATTCTAACAAACATTGACGAACGGCATCTTTAATATTGCAAACTTGTGGATAAAGAGATTCTAGAAGAGTCGTATCTAAATAATTATTGGAACGGTCCGCGGCTAATATTTTGCGCTGTTCGTCTTGTGAAAAATTGTTCCAGGTAAATGTAGGGTCGACAATTTCCCGATACATTTCTAATATTTCATTGTGACTAATTAGGCCCGGGTTCGTCAAATTGATGGTTCCTTTCAGCTGTTGTTTCATCATATCAATGACATACCCTAATAATTCCGGTAATACGGTCATTGAATTAGGAACTGAACAAATTTTGTCATAGGTGGTTATTTTGGTAATGAAATTGCGGCCATTTTTCCGTCCATTAATTGGCATACGTATACGTAGATTTAACATACAATCATTGTATTGATGCGTCAATCGGTCCGTAAATCCCTTTACAATGGAATAAGAGGACCCGAAAAAGTTAGGAAGAGAATTTTCCGTAAAACCGTTTTCTTCCAGGCCAAACGGATGTTCATCGTCGAATTTGAATATGCAACCGGTTCCCAAATACGTAAAATGTATTGCTTTTTTACGACAAATTTCACATAATAATAGAGGCGAATACAAATTATCACGGATATTTTCGACTAATTTGCCGGGTTCTTCCAAATAATCAATGGTAGTATATATTTTGTCACCGATTTTACCATGAGTTCGACCAATAAAAGAAATAATATGTGTTGGAGCAATCGATTCTATTTCTGATAACAATTCATCGTCATTATCTACGCGAGAATTTCCACACACATAATCAACGGAATGTTCATTTAATAATTGAACAAATTGTTGACCAATCCAACCTCTACTTCCATAAATCAGGACTTTCATAATGAAATATAGATATATACATACATTATATATATCTATTTTATATCTATATTTATTGATTTATTTTATCTAATAAAGCCCGCGTATATTCCATAATATTTTGGTATTTATATATTTTCTGGAACAAATCTTTACAACGGTCAATCATAATCATGCATTCTTCCGGATGATTTTCACACCATTGATATTTTTCTTGGATATCGGAAAAATCGTCCTTTATTTCGATATAATGAACATCGGGTAAATATTCATCATAAAACCATTGACGCCAAACGGATTGTGTTTTAAAAATAACCGAGCCGGAATTTAATTTCCAAGCGGTGGCATCCCAGGTAGAAGAATTTCCGTCAATATCTAATATATATTTATAATAAATCATTTCACTGCGGTCAATCCATCCGCCACATACGATATTGTCTTTGGGAACCGCATCACTTTTAAAATAATCACGTTGACTACCTTCAATATCTCTACGATTGGCAAAATTAAATTTGCTTCCTCTATCTTGTCCGGCAAATACGATTTTGTTTTGTTTAGTATGAAAAGGCACACCTTTATGATAAGAACGGAACGGATTATATAAATTATGATAAAAATAATGACGGTCTACAATATCAATCGTATAGGACATATCTTTGTGGTTTGCTTGGGCAATGACCCATTTGTTTTTATGTAAAATCGCATATTCATCGATATTGCCCATTTCTACGGTCATTCGGTTTTGATATTCCGTTTCCCCGATTTGTTTCGGTATGTTTCTACAATGATTGTAATGACCTTCCATGTAACCATCATACGCGCTAATCACAAAATAAAATTTATCGTAATTCGTAAATGTTAAGGCAACTTGTAGGATGTGTTTTATGCATTCTTCAATCATATGGTAGGTTTGATAATCTTGATTATACATATATACCGAGCCATTTTGTAAACCAACGGCGTACATTGATTTCGGTAAAACGATTAAATCGGCAGAAAAATCGCGATTAAATTCTTCTCGACTAATTCTATATATTCCTGGTAAATGGCGTAACGAGTAGCCCGGTGACCGAATGACTTCTTGGGTCGATGCTTCAATCAAAAAATCGACTTCAACCAAAACTATTTTTTCTCTCGAATCGCTAGGGCCAATATTGATTAAAGAGCTGGATTGATTTTCTCTGTAATAGACCAAAACCTCTATATTGTCGTTCCAGCCGGCGTCTGCGTCTAGACGTCTAACAATAATATGATAAGAATTAGGAGTAATAAATTCAGTAATGACTTCAATATCTATTTTATCAAAACAAAAATAGGTTTTATAATTATTTACATCAGCATCTATATGATTGACTTGATATCCGGACATCTGTATAATAGAATAAAATATGTTTCTATATTTCTAAAAACATATATTATTTACAAAAGGCAAATGCAAATGTGCCAACTGCAACTAAACCTAGAGCGAGTCCACCATGATAATAATATTGCATTCCTCTATACATTTCCAACCAAGCTTTTGTTTCTTCAGGTGTTTTGATATGGTTCAACATCCAATCTTTTTTGGGTGCTAAAATATAATAGAAATAATTGACCAAGAAGGAAACTGCAACGACGGTACATACTAGAGATAATGACGATGCCGGAATTTTTCGATATTGTGAGTTATAAAATAAAATGATGAGAGCTAGAATAAATCCTAAAGTATATCCAATATAATAATTTTGTAGACGGTCTTGAACAATATTTTCGTATTTCGTTTTCAAATCGTCCGACAATTGGCTCTCGTATTTCTTGACAATATTGTTTTCTTTGGTAGATGCCATCATAAAAATAGTGGCAATGATAAATACGGCGGAGATGGCACAAGTAATTTTGCAAGGCATATATATTTACTTTTTATTTTTTTGCGTTCTATTATTTGAATTAGGAACAAAATTTTTATTGAATTCGAGAGCGCGTAAAAGTCGAACTTGTTTTTGTGCATTTTCTCGAGTAGAACATTTGGCGAATACTTTTTTGCTTTTTTTGTTATAGACACGATAACAAGGTTTTTTGTGAACTTTTCGAATGGAATATGGCATATATAAATATTGAAAGAAAATATTATAACATGTCTAAAATATGTCTAATAGTAATTAGTTACTGAAGATAAAACACGCCAATATTCGCTGGTGTATATAATTATAATTGTTTGTATGATAGTTGTAGCTGCACTATCTACAGATACCTCTCCGTCAGGGTATTGAGGTGTGTACGCGGTTGTTCCTGCAGTTGAATTTGAACTCAAATATATTGTATCGGCATATCGGGCATTATCCATCAATAATGTTATGGAGAAACTTCTAAAGGTATCTGTTTCTGTATTTAAATTTAATATATACAAGTTAAATGTACCGGATAGATTATCGGTATATGTTGAACCGATATAAAAGGTTCCACTATTGGCATAATCAATTGTGATACTAGATGTGGTTGCTACATTCGAATTGCTTCCGGATACAAAATTAAATATTTGTTCACTCATTTTATTTACACGAATGAATTGAGTTACTTGCATACTACCACTCACATCTAATTGATATGATGGAGTTGTTTTTCCAATCGCAACTTCACCTGAATTATAATAAATATCATTTCCCGAAATGGACCATAAACTTGGACCGGTTGGACCAGTTGCTCCAGTATTCGTAGATGAACCAGCTGGACCAGTCGCTCCAGTAAATCCGGTTGTTCCGGTTATTCCAGTAGCACCGGTATTTGTGGCAGAACCAGCGGGTCCTGTAGAACCATCTGGACCAGTGCATCCAGTAGGTCCAGTAACACCAGTAGCACCAGTATTTGTCGATGTTCCTGCAGGACCGGTGCATCCGGTTATACCAGTTATACCAGTAGGTCCGGTTATACCAGTTGCACCAGTATTTGTAGATGTTCCGGCGGGGCCAGTATAACCGGTAGGACCAGTTTGTCCAGTAGGACCCATTTCACCGGTATTACCAGTTTGTCCAGTAGGACCCGTTTGACCGATAGGGCCAGTTTGTCCTGTAGGACCCATTTCACCGGTATTACCAGTTTGTCCAGTAGGACCCGTTTGACCGATAGGGCCAGTTTGTCCTGTAGGACCCATTTCACCGGTATTACCAGTTTGTCCGGTAGGACCAGTTTGTCCAGTAGGACCAGTAGGTCCAGTAGGTCCGGTTTCACCAATAGGACCTGTTTGACCAGTAGGGCCAGTTTGTCCGGCAGGTCCAGTTTCACCGGTAGGACCAGTTTGTCCAGTAGGACCAGTAGGTCCGGTTTCACCAATAGGACCCGTTTGACCGGTAGGGCCAGTTTGTCCAGTATTTCCAGTTTCACCGGTAGGTCCAGTTTCACCAGTATTTCCAGTTTCACCGGTAGGTCCAGTTTCACCAGTAGGTCCAGTTTGTCCAGTAGGTCCGGTTTCTCCAGTAGGTCCAGTTTCACCGGTAGGACCAGTTTGTCCAGTAGGACCAGTTTCACCGGTAGGTCCAGTTTCTCCGGCAGGTCCAGTTTGACCGGTAGGCCCAGTTTGTCCAGTAGGTCCAGTTTGACCGGTAGGACCAGTTTCACCGGTAGGACCAGTTTGTCCAG
>Ga0209191_1001798_pt1 | contig 13855 bp, 13 predicted proteins | sample S_130626_EF_Meta_FD_187320 | JGI IMG/M metagenome (GOLD analysis project Ga0209191, IMG submission 187320) | Freshwater microbial communities from Lake Simoncouche, Canada to study carbon cycling - S_130626_EF_MetaG (SPAdes) (version 2) | ecosystem: Environmental > Aquatic > Freshwater > Lake ... | reverse complement strand
AAAGCGAATTGTTGTTTACTTCACAAATTACTCTATAGTGGATAAAAGTAGTATTTAATTATTTTATAGAGAATTAGTGGGGAATGTGGGGGGATTTGGAGTGGAATGGGAGGAAATGGAGAATTGGCTTAGCCAGCTTTCTTCACAAATTGATCTCGTTTCATCAAAATGTACTTCATTGCTTCACAGTAACACATTTATTAGCGAACAAGTACCTTAAATTCACTGTTAATTCCATATAAAGTCGCTATTTATACACCAAGATAACACAAGATCACAAAAATTATGTTTTATTTATCATTTATTTACAATTATACACCCAAGGTAACACAAGGGTATTTAAGTTACATCAAGGTAACACAAGATCACAAAAATTATCTTTTATTTATCATTATACACCCAAGGTAACACAAGAGTATTTAAGTTACATCAAGGTAACACAAGAGTAGCAATACTGTTCCTATGAGACATCAATGTAACACAAGAGTTTTTAAGTTACATCAGTGCAACATAAGAGTGGTTGAGGTAGATCAGTGTAACACAAGAGTAGCAATACTGTTTCTATGAAACATCAGTGCAACACAAGGTGATTGGTTATGTATAGGAGGAGATCATATGGATATATGTTACACAAGGTTGATTGATTTGGAATTATGGCATGAATAGTTTATCTCTATCTCTCTCTCTGATCCTTTAGTAATTCAGTTCCATGGGAATGGTTAAGAGTTGGTTATAAGTTTATGGGATTAAGTATGTTGTGATGAGTTTTTATTTTGTGCAGCTTGTTTGGTTTTAAGTCGATTAGATTTGGTTTATTGGTGGATGGTTAATAGCGATTGTTATTTCATGATTATGGCACAAATTAATGAAATGCGTTTAAACGATGTTTTTTGATGAAATAGTAACACAAATGAGACTCAGGTCGAAATCATCACAGATAATTGAATTAAAGCGATAATTAGGGGCTTTAAAATGTAAACAATTATAAATAATTATAAAGATGGAAGGAATGATTAAAAATAGGTTACACAAGATATAGGATTTGGGTTACACAAAAAAGATGTTAATAACTTATGTGTATAGAGAGATGTTATGTGTGATGGGTACTTTGTGCAGATATGGTTGTGAAGGTTGTTTTTGTGAAGGTTAGTTTGTGTGGTTTAGTTTGTGAAGGTTGTTTTTGTGAAGGTTGTTTTTGTGAAGGTTGGTTTGTGAGGGTTGGTTTGTGAGTGGATAAGGAGTGATAGAGTACTCTATGCGGATATGGTTGTGGTGTTTTAAATATGAGGGATATTGTGAATGGAAAGTGGTTTTATTTTTTTTCTTGATAAGACTCCTATTCCTAGGAATTTATTTTTAAATGGCATATCGTTTAGAGGGTATTGTTTGATAAATTCTTTGGATTGGAATCTTTTATCTTTTTTTACAATTCTCCAAATAGAACCAACATCTGGGCAGCTTACGCTATCTATGTCGTGAAATACAATATATTTAGTGTTGTTATTTGACTCGAATAATTTCCAATCGTTATAACAGCCAAGGTGTGTGTGGTTTCCATCGATAAAAACCATTTGAACATTATTTCCTATAATTTTTTTAAATTCATTTAGTTGGCTATTTGTTTGGATGTATTCAAAGTTTGAATAATTTCTATATTCTTTTAAGATATGAGATTCTTTTATTAGGTCACAAGCCATGAGTCGAATTTTGGGATTATTTTTTTTCAATGTTTCTGAGATTATTACAAATGTACCTCCGTATCTACAACCTATTTCCAAATAAGATTCTACTTTAATTGATGACAGCCATTTTAAGAAGGGAGCGAACTGAATAGGGTACTGCCATATACAAAGTCCTTTTCCATAGAAATTAGACAATGACAATGGTTGTTCGTTTAGACCTTCTCCGTTTAATCCAAAAGAGCAGATATGTTTTTCTAAGTCTTTGTCTGGTGTGTTTGGTATATCTGTTTCTTTGATAAAGAAAATGGATTCCTGCATAGTTTTAATATTCATTTTTTAAACTTTTGATTATTTTTTGTAGAGTACTCTGTGCGGATATGGTTATTAGGATAATAGTTTAGGTATAAGTATATAGTTTTTAGGAATCATGGAAATTTTAATTTAAATGATTTATTTGATCGATACATATAGATGTGTTGATTAAAGGAGGCTGATGAAATTTATTGTACCTGTAAAATCTGATTCTAATAGAATTCCAAACAAAAATTTTTGTAATTTCCATGAAGGGAAAAGCCTTACAGACATTCTAATTGAAAAGATTTTGTTTGTTGGAAGAGAAAATATTTACATAAGTTCTAACGATTCATCAAAAAAAGAAATAGCAGATAAATATGAATGTAATTTTGTAAAAAGGGATGAACATCTTTGCAATGAGCGAGACATTAGCTATTCATTTAAGAATGTAATTTTAGGCATTGTAAGTCAATTACCAGAAGATGAGGAATATGCTTATTGCACTGTGACTGACCCTTTGTTTAAAGATTACGAAGGTGCTATTTCTGTGTGGGAGAAAGAGAAAAAAAATCACGATAGTTTGGTGGTAGTATATCCATTTAAAAAATATTTGTTAAATGAAAATTACTTACCTTTAAATTACGGATTTGGTGCTTGGCATTCAATATCTCAAAAACTTCCTACTTTCTTTGAATTGGCATATTCATTTTCTATTTTTAAGCGTGAAACAGCATTTAATTTCGGTTATGTTTTTGGGTCAAATCCATTATGGTATCATGCAAAAAATCAGCATGTAGATATTGACACAGTTGATGATTTTGAAATCGCAAAAATAATATATAGAGAAAAAAATCGTTTAGATTGAAAGTTTCAATTATGGAAAAAATCATAACAAAAGAAAAAATATTTATTGTTCAAGAAGAATTAAAAGATTATAAAAAAATGATTTTGTTTGGAAAAGGACCATCTTTTCAAATAAAAGAAAAAACATTAGAAATTTTTTTTTGTGGAAATGATACAATGAATTTTGTTGATTGCGATGTTCTTTGCATCAATGATTTTGAATCAACAGAAAGAATAAATAAAGAAAGATTAAATGATGTGAGGTTTATTTTACTTCCAAACAATCCACACATAAGAAAAAAACCAGACAAATCAATGACTTACAATAATATTATAGAAGTTTTTGATTCGCATTTTAAAGGTAGCTACATAGTCTACAATTTAAAAACATCAAAAGAAAATGATAATTTCATAACATTGAACACAATGATTAGTGTTTCTAATACAGGATTAGAATTTGCTTCTAAATATTTAAAAAATATAAAATACGTGAAGACATATGGAATTGGAATAATGAAAAATTATAATGATGTTTTTTATTATAATGGATACAAAAATCCATCAAGTGAATCTAAAAATAAAGATTGGATCAATAGTGTTAAAGACGACATTGTGAATAATTGCAATACAAATAAACTTTATTTAAAAATGAATTAATTTTACGAGAGATCCCGATGAGATTCGGACTCACATAATACGCTTTGCAGCTATTGTTTGGGGTTGTAGGTGTTTATCCCAGTACCGCTTAATATACATTATGAGATTTACGACAATTACTCTAGAACTTATGATTTGTTAGAGATTGAAAAAGTCAAACAAGCAATTAAAATTATAAGATCATATCCAGAAGATATAATTTTTATTAATGAATTCTTTAATTTCTGGTGTTTTCTTTGTGTGGTATTTTTCTAATATTCGAGCAATTTTTGCCATTATAGTTTTGTTGTAGTTTTGATTATGAGGCAACCCACGATCATTTTCATAAGAAATTTTACTTATATTGTCTGTTTCTTTTTGTAACAGTTCTGCTATTTTGTCTTTGTTGTCTGCAAAGACAAGCAAATTAAAAACATCAGAACCAGTAAGTTCTGGTATATTTTTAATAATTAGTTCTGCCATTTCGTCTTTGTTAATTGCATATGAAAGTAAAGTTTCAATATCCCAACTATCAATATCTTTTTTATATTTTAGAATTAGTTGTGCTAATTTGTCTGTCGATCTGATGTCTTTTGTATAATGAAGCAATTCAGAAACACTTTGGTTAGAAAGTTCTGGTTTATTTTTAATAATTAATTCTGCCATTTCGTATTTGTTGGGTGAACAACGAATAAAAATGTTAATATCACCTGTTGTTAATTCGTCTATTTTCTTAACATTAAAAATTTTCAAAATATCTTCTACTGTTTTGATGGATTTAATTTTATCAGCATTTGCATTATAAAAAACAACTTCATAAGATTTGGCAATATCTGGTAGTTTATCCATTATCAATTTTGCCAATTCTGATGGGATTGTTTTTGCTTCAAGATTACCAGAATCATGGAATTGTTCATTTTCACAGGGATTATCATAAGTACAGCCCATAAATTGATATTCTGGTTTATCATTAATGTGGACTATGTAAACATCTTTATCTGCATAATCTGCATGATAATCGCCATCTGGAGATGCCGTACACCATTCAGTATTTCTACCATATCTACATAGAAATGCATGTCTGGCAACAATGGCTGGATGTTTTGTAAGTAAATTTGAATTTTCAAGTTCTTCTTTTTCATTTTCTGGAACTGCTTTTTCTGACAAATAAATCTTTATGTTTCCAGATTGTGCCACTATAGGCAGATCACCTGATTTACCTGCTTTTCTTTCTTTTTTTGCTTGTGTAGCAGAGACTGTGTTAACTATTTGATTTTTTTGTTTTATAAGATCATTTGCTTGTTTGCCTACATTGAACCAACCCTGATCTTCGATCTGCTTCTTTGTCATTTTGTTTGTCGTGATGAACCATTGGATGGTGTCGATGGCTCTTTCATAATCTTCTTGGAAGCTAGCTTGAGGTGTGTTTGCAAAGCCAATTAAATATTTAAGATATTGTTTGTTTTCCTGATTCTTTTTTTTGAGAGTATTTTTGATAAATTGTATATTTTTATCATCAATCCAATTTTCCATGGATATTATTTCTGATTCTTTTGGGCCAGCATGATTTTTTATATCTTCGATCCATTTGTCGAAGTTTTGTTCTATTGATTCTTCAGATAGTAGCCATTCTTTAAAGTTCATGGAGGTATTTATCTAATATTTTTTGAAATTCTGGTGTTTTCTTTGTGTGGTATTGATTTATGATTTGAGCCATTAGTTTTTTGTCATTTGAGAGATCAATCAAATCTAGAAGCTCAGTATCAGAAAGTTTACTTATGTTGTCTTCTTTTTCTTGTATTAGTTTTGCTATTTTGTCTATGTCGGTTGCATATTTAAGCAAAAAATAAACATTAGTATCAGAAAGTTCTGGTTTCTTTTCAATAATTAGTTCTGCTATTTTATCTTTATCGATTTCTTTATTGATTTCTTCATCAGTTTCTTTATCAGGATTGAGAAAATTATAAACATCATTATCGGAAAGTTCTGGTTTATATTTTATAATTAATTCTGCCATTTTGTTTTTGTCGGTTGCGTATTTAATCAAATATTTAACATTGTTATTGGTAAGTTCTGGTTTCTTTTCAATAATTAGTTTTGCTGTTTTGTATTGATCGATTGCATACTTAATAAAATATTTAACATTATCATTATCATCAATAATTTCTGGTTGTTTTTTTATAATTAATTCTGCAATTGCGTCTTTTTCTTTTGAAGAAAAAAACAAAGTAAAAATATCACGACCAGAAAGTTCTGGTTTCTTTTCAATAATTAGTTTTGAGAATTTATCTTTGTTGGTTGCAGAATCAATCAAATCTTTAACATCATTATCAGAAAGTTCTGGTTTATATTTTACAATTAGTTCTGAAAATTTTTCTTTATTGTTTGAAGAAGAAAGCAAACTTCCAAGATCTAAATGTCTACGAGATTGCAATAGTTTGACAATTTGTTCGTCTGACATTTTATTGATATCGTATTTAAATGTTTTCAACCTCTGGTCCATCGTATAAGAGTTATAATATGTTCCATCATATATTAAATTGTTAATGGAGTGCAATAACTTCAAAGCACTGGTGGTAAACACAACGCATTGGGTTTTTTCGTTCATATGAATTGTGCCAGTTCCATGATCTATAAATCCAACGATGCCACATTTTCTAAGATTGGCATTCCATTGTATTGGATTTTTATTTGCAAGTATTTGTGTTACAAGCCACAATTTTGAATAATTACTACGAATCGCATCTTCGACATTTTCGATATTTTTAATAGCTTGATCTACTTGTTCTTTTGGAAAAACATTAAGTAGTTCCATTCCATCTTGGTTGGATTTATCAGAAGTCATATGTAGTATTTTTTCTGGTCTTATGAATTCACAGACATTAATATAAGGTTGATCTTTAACAAATGGCACATTCATTTTCCTTTCAATCACATAATTTAATTGGTAGAGATAAATACCAAGTGGTGTTTTGTGTTTAGTTTGTGGATTAATACCAACTTTATCAATTTCGGTAAAAGTTACGGCAAGGTTTTCTGGATTGGGATGGGTTTTCTGAATGTATTTTAATGCAAGAAGAGGATCACGAAATTCTTGATCCTTTAACATTGTCTTTTCTGTTAGTAATAGCCATTCTTTAAAGTTCATGGAGGTATTTATAGGTTTTCATGTAGAATTTAAGGAAATAATTACAATTGTCGTGAAGAATTTGTGAAGTATCGATAACTTTGATAATTAGAAAATTACATCACATAACTAACAATTATGACAACAACAAAAAACATAGCTTTTTGGTTTTTATTTACAATGATATTATCAATAAGTGCGGTAGATTTATATCTTATAATAAGATTTCAAAATGTATTGATATATGAAGAAAAGAATTTATTAGGTGTTTGGCTAATAAGGTTAGACTCTGGATCGGTTGCTTTATTTTCAGCGTTAAAGATGTTTGGAACATGTTTAAGTTTAATGATTTGGAAAAAGATATTGATAAGCAATCACAAGTATGGGTTTACCATTGGGATTGCAATTTTGGCATTTCAGATGTTTCTATTTTGTTGGTTATTGTTTTTTTAATTAAAAATATTATTATATTATGTTGATTAATTTATAATTCATTAAGGTTTTGATATGAACAACGAAGTAATAATTGGTGATTGTTTAGATGTTATGAAGAAGATATCTGACAAGAGTATAGATATGGTTTTAACTTCACCGCCTTACGATAATCTTAGAACATATAACGGTAGTCTTGATTGGGGTGAGCATATATGGAAGCCAGCGATTCAAGAATTATTTAGAATAGTAAAAGATGGTGGTGTAATAGTTTGGATAGTAGGAGATGCCAAAATAAAAGGCAGCGAAACTGGAACATCTTTCAAACAAGCGCTTTACTTTAAAGAAGTAGGATTTAAATTACATGATACGATGATTTGGAATAAAGGAAACTTTACAGCAGTGGGGGCATTAAAAACTTGTTATGCTCCAGTTTACGAGTATATGTTTATACTAACCAAAACGAAGATAAAAACTTTTAATCCTATAAAAGACAAAAAAAATAAAAGATTTGGAGAGATTTTCAATAACACTGTGCGACAAAAAGATGGGAGCATTAAAGATGGTTGTGGTAAAGGGATTAAATCTATAGCTGAATACGGTCAAAGACATAATATTTGGTTAATTCCACCAGAAAAAAACAATAACAAACGATTGCATCCAGCACAATTCTCAGAAAAACTTGCTCATGATCACATAATTTCTTGGTCTAATGAAGGAGATGTAATTCTTGATCCATTTGCAGGAAGTGGAACAGTAGGAAAAGTAGCAAAAGAATTAAATCGCAAATATATTCTTATTGAAAAAGAACCAACATATCTGGATGTAATCAACAAAAGATTATCTGAATAAGTATTTTTTTAGAAAAAGATATTGATAAGCAATCACAAGTATGGATTTACAATTTTGTTATTGTTTTTTTAATTAAAAATCAAATTATTCAAGAATTTATCAGTAGCGATATTCCAGCTATATTGTTCAGCGTGTTTTCTACATGCTTGAACATCTAGATTAGAAAATGCATTTGATATAGCTGTATCTAATATTTCATCACAGAATACTGTTTTTTCATCTTGTATATCTAAAGCACCATTAATTGGATAAGCAGCAACAGGTAGTCCACAAGATAGAGCTTCGAGCATAACTAGTCCATAGGTATCTGTTTTAGAAGGGAATACAAAGACATCGGCATTATGATATGCTTGGATTAATTCATCTCCAGTTTTTTTGCCTAAGAAATAAACATCTTTATATTTTTGTTTATAATAAGGAAGTAGAGGCCCATCACCTACTACTATTTTTTGTATAGGCAAAGTAGATTGGCAGAATGCGTCTAGGTTTTTTTCTTTTGATACTCTGCCGACATAGAGTGCGGTATTGTTATTAGTTAGATCACTTTTGCATTTAAAGAAATCAAGGTTTACGCCTTTTGGAGATACTTTCATATTATTGTGATTTAGCCAAGATAGTTTATTTGTAAGGTCGTTAGTGCAGCAAATTACTTTGGATGATTTGCTATGGAACCATTTAAAGTAAGCTCTTGTGATGAATAGTGGGATGTGGGTATAGGATTTTATATATTCTGGGAACATAGTGAGATAAGATGTGGTGAATTTAATATCATTTTGCAAGCAGAATTTTCTTGTAGAAAGTCCGAGAGTACCTTCTGTGAATATATGTACAGCGAAGTTACCAGTGAATAGATCTTTATCGAATTCGACATCATAAGCAAGTCTAACATCGTTAGAGAAGGGGCATTTAAATGATTTGAAGTCATGGCTCGACAAAAGGCATGATTCTTTGATATTTTCCTGATAATTGCGTATGGTGGTGGCAACGCCATTTACATCAGGGTAAGAGGTGTCAGATACTAGTATTATTTTCTTCATATTTTTCCAAGGTAATAGTGCCATTATTAACTAGCAAGAAGGTAGAAGTTTTTTCGGTCCAGCATCCTGAGTTGAAGTAAGTTCCATCATTTGCTTCTGGGCAATGTGTATGTCCAACGCAGATCAAATCACATTTCATTTTATCTTTATATTTAATTGCTTTGGTTTTAACTTTTTCGATACATTTAAGAAAAGTTTTGCTACTCATTTTGGCTAATTTGGCCCAATAGAAATCGTTATCAAGTTTTTGTAGGAAGTGGTATAAGTAATCGGCTATTATTACGGTTATGGGGTAATCGGTTATAAAGTCATCAAATTTATCACCATGAGTACAGATGATTTTTTTACCTCCTGAGACGAAGATATATTCTTCATGCACATTAGATCCGAGTAGGTGAGATACTATTTCGCTAGGGCCGTCATGATTACCATGAATCCAGATGACCTCAAATAGAGTGGATAGGTGTCTTAGTTTTGCGAGTATTTTGAAGTGGCTACTTTTGAGTCTTCTGAAGTCCCAAGAGTCAAAGACATCTCCGTTGAGTATAAGTCTTTTGGTGGTTGGTAGATTATCGAGAAAGTGGTTTAGATCTTTAGCTTGGCAATTATCGCTACCGAGGTGGATATCAGATATAATTATTGCATCTTTCATGAAATATTTATATCAGATAAATTAGAATATATTATGTTGTTTAGTATTATTCACAATTATTTCTTATTTCTAAATTTATTTATGTGGTTAAATAATTTACACAACAACACCTGCACGATGAGAAGATTTCATGCTTAAATTATCGATTAGTTTTTTTAATTCATCCTTAATATTTGGCATCTTTAGCATGTTTGGTATTTCATTTTTGTGAATCACAAAATATTTAGAAATTCCGTCGGCCACTATATCACTGTCTGAAGTTCCACCAGCATCTTTGCCAAAATTAACTCTTCCAATTTGTTCTCTATTAGATTCTTTAACTCCAGCAGCATTTAAAAATGTATTCACAGCTTGATCAATTTGTTGACCCGCATTCTTGTCATAAAAATGTATCACTATAGTATCTTTGTGATGCATAACAGTTCCGTAATTTCCACCAACCTTAAAAGACAACTGGTTAGCTTCTGGTCTCAATTTAACATTATTTAAAGCCTCACCAAGAGTAGGCAATGCTTGAAACGCTTTCCATATATCGTTCATTGCCAATGTAACATAACGCTTAGTCGTCATATTGTCATCTTTTTTAGCATTAGGATTAACATCGCCTCGATTATATTGCGCCCACGCACCATTGTTGACAAAAGTATAACCAGAATTTTTTAGTTTGTTTGCTACCATATCTAATAACTGTTTGTATTTGGTGTTGTATTCGGTGTACTTTTTAGGATCAGATGTCATCATGTTTTTCACAGCAGTATCAGCTTCGGAATTTTTGGTTATGTAGTCGTAAGTAAGACTTTTTATTGTACTAGGATCTAGATTTGGCTTGCCAAGCTCGAAAATTATCTTATCCAACAATTGATTTTCTAACAAAATTGTTGGCTTTTTATTTTCGATATATTCGTTGAATGTTCTCATGATATTTATTTTTCAAAGTTCATACTTTATTTATGCGTTAGGAGGTCGAAAAGCTGGTTTGTACCTAGATTGTTTTAGTTTTCGTGCAGCATCAGAAGCATTGCCAAAATCGTCTGGTGGATTAATTTTGTAAGGAGAGAAAGCATCATCAGTAACAGAGAAAATAACATTATAACCTTTAAGTTCTATGTTTGTCTTATTAAAGTATTTATTAGCAATATTTGTACTGCTTCCTTTTGTTATAGCATCATATGTAGAAATGCCCGAAGTGTGTTTTTCCTTCTTAAATTTTTCAGCATCTTTTTTAATTTTTTGGTTTAATTCATAAACAACTGTTTTAAGTCCTCTTTCAAATAAAGGAAAGAGTCTTTTGAAAACACTTACATTTCCTTTCATACCTTGTGATAAAAATTCAAAAATAGGTTCTAAACTAACAGTTCTTATGTTTTTCATTTGTTTAAAATCTTCGTATGCAAATTTAAGTTGGTTATCAAGTATGCTTCCAGCAGTAGCAAGCATGCTTTTGCCAATGCTTCCTATCATTTCATTTTCTTCATGTCCACTTCCAAAAAAATCTTCCTCACCATCATCTTTTTCGTTATTATTATTTAGATGTTGTTTCATTTCTTCTGTAAATGAGATATTAGCACCTGAAGGTGTTTGAGAAACTTTAAATATGCTTTTTGCTACACCACCACGATTATCGTTAAATCCTAAGTTAACATTTTTTTTATCATATACTTGAAAATCATCATGCTTGCCTCTTCCAGCATCTTGATTTGGAAAATCATTACCTTTTAAAGAAGTAGCAACGCTTGGCATGTTTTCACCTTGGCCAAAGACATATTGTCCAACTTCGTTTAGGTCTTTATTTTCTACAAATTGTTTAAAGCTATATTTCATAATATTTCCTGTTTTAAATTAATAAGTTATTTATGCGGTAGGAGGTCGAAAAGCTGGTTTGTACCTAGATTTTTTTAGTTTTCGTGCATCATCAGAAGCATTGCCTTGATTACTTGGTAAATCAAAATTGTTTTGAGGATTATCAGAAGGATAGAAAACAACATTATAACCTTTTAGTTCTATTGTTGTATTATCAAAGTATTTATTAGGATTATTTGTAAGAGTTCCTTTTGTTATAGCATCATATCTAGAAAGACCCGAATCATATGTAGAAATACCTGAATTGTGTTTTTCCTTCTTAGATTGTTCTATATTTTTTTTATTTTTTTGGTTTAATTCATAAACAACTGTTTTAAGTCCTCTTTCAAATAAAGGAAAGAGTCTTTTGAAAACACTTACATTTCCTTTCATGCCTTGTGATAAAAATTCAAAAATAGGTTCTAAACTAACAATTCTTGTATTTTTCATTTTTCTAAAATCTGTTTGTGCAAAACGAAGTTGGTTATCCAGTATGCTTCCAGCAGTAGCAAGCATGCTTTTGCCAATGCTTCCTATCATTTCATTTTCTTTATGTTTATTTTTACCAAAAAATTGTTTCTCACCCATATCAACTTTTTTATTATTATTATTTAGATGTTGTTTCATTTCTTCTGTAAATGAGATATCAGCACCTGAAGGTGTTACAGAAACATTAAATATGCTTTTACCCATAGATTGTTTGGTAAATTGATCAGCATATTTTGCTCCTAAGTTAACATTTTTTTTATCATATACTTGAAAATCATCATGCTTGCCTTCTCCATCAGAATCGTGATGTGGAAAATCACTACCTTTATAAGAAGTGGCAACGCTTGGCATGTTTTCACCTTGGCCAAACACATATTGTCCAACTTCGTTTAGGTCTTTATTTTCTACAAATTGTTTAAAGCTAAAATTATTCATGATATTCCTTATTGACTACATTTAAATTATGTAGTGAAATCACTTATTCTTTTTTTAGCAATATTTATATAATCTTGGTTTAATTCTATACCTAGATAGTTCCTTTTATTTTTAATACAAACGATGCCAGTAGTACCAGCACCGAAGAATGGATCGAGTACAGTGCCGTTTTCTGGACAACCTGCAAGAATACAAGGTTCTATTAGATCTATAGGGAATGTAGCAAAATGAGCTTCTTTAAAGGGCTTGGTAGTAACAGTCCACACTGATCGTTTATTTACCAGACCATCATCACATCCACGGCTACCGCTTCCTAGTTGATTAGGTTGACCTAGAGGTGCATTACTAGATGGGGTTTTGCCACGAACAGACTTAGAAGGTGTGCTATTAGCAGACATAGGAACTTTGATGGATTTATTATCGAAGTAGTATTTAGGAGATTTGGATAGAAGGAAGATATATTCGTGTGATTTAGAGCATCTATCAGTTACGCTTTCTGGAAGGCTATTGGGTTTATGCCATATGATATCTTGTCTTAGATACCAGCCATCTTTTTGGAGTGCTAAAGCAACGAGCCAAGGTATGCCTATAAGGTCTTTTATTTTTAGGTAGGAGTGTTTAGGTTTATTTGATCTTCCTCTAGTTTTGACAGCTTGGGAGTTACCAGTGGTCATGGTAGAGGAACCACCACCGAAATTATTCCAATAGGAGTCACCAAGGTTGAGCCAAAGTGTGCCATCATCACGAAGGACTCTTTTGACTTGGGAGAATACCTCTAATATTTTTCTTATATATTCTTCTGGTGTTGTTTCGAGTCCAATCTGTCCTTGTGTGCCATAATCTCTGAGACCGAAGTAAGGTGGGCTAGTTACGCAAGAGTGGATAGATTTTTCTTCTAATGTTTTTAGTATTTCGATACAACATCCATGCAATATTGACATAAGTATTCCTTTTACATTTGCATTATGTTTTTTCTAAGGTTTATGGAAGATTTTTTGCTTTGACTTGGGTGGAAACTTTCTCCAAATTCAATGCAATCTTTTTGGTATTTTTCGTAAAGCTCACAAATTTGATCTATTTTTAAAGATTTGAATTTTTCATCTTGTTCTTTACTGTAATCATAAATAACATCTTGATTTTCAAAAAATCCTTCAAAACAACCAGCTACAAATCCTCTATTATCTAAGACCAATATGTGTCGCTCTCTATCTAAAATAAAATCTTCTCCCAATTTTTTAATTTTAGAAATAAACTTTTCTAATTTTAATTTTGGGCATTTTAAAATTGCAAGAAGTATTTCTTCTTCATCCAAATCAAATTTTTCATTTGGTTTTTTTCTTGCTACTACAAATTTTTTCCAATTACAACATTGTTCTTCGATATATTTCATTACTCCATCAATGGTTTCTTCATCGCCAGATTCTTCGGAGCCATCTTCAATTGATCTAACTTCAAAAGGAAATTTCTGATCAAACCATGTTTTGTTATCATCAATCAAATCACTTAAACTATCATAAACCTTTACTTCGAACATAAT
>Ga0209191_1001796_pt1 | contig 13857 bp, 20 predicted proteins | sample S_130626_EF_Meta_FD_187320 | JGI IMG/M metagenome (GOLD analysis project Ga0209191, IMG submission 187320) | Freshwater microbial communities from Lake Simoncouche, Canada to study carbon cycling - S_130626_EF_MetaG (SPAdes) (version 2) | ecosystem: Environmental > Aquatic > Freshwater > Lake ... | reverse complement strand
CCTGCCTCATCTCTCCCTGAGACGGTCCAGATCGTTCCGGATTCACCTTTTATGCGACCAGAAGGGCTACAAATTGAACACGGATAATACAAATATAATCCCCATTAAACGAGGGGTCGGGCTAATTGGTAGTACGCAACCGAGAATCCACACGCCGTTATTAAAGACAGCTACTAAATCACAAGAAGTAGCGGATCTAGCGGAGAAGATTGGTTTACCACTTATACCTTGGCAACGTTGGGTATTAGATGACTTGTTATCTGTTGATGCTGCCGGTAATTGGTTAAAGAAGTCAGCATTAACGTTAGTAGCTCGTCAAAATGGCAAGACCCACCTTGCACGTATGTTAATCCTTAGCCATTTATATTTATGGGGTAGTAAAAACATATTAGGCATGTCATCTAATAGAAATATGGCATTAGATACATTTAGGCAGGTTGCATACACAATTGAAGATAATGATTTCCTTAGAAAAGAAGTAAGACAAATAAGGTTGGCTAATGGGCAAGAATCTATAAGTTTAAAGAATGGCGCAAGGTATGAAATTGCAGCTGCGACTAGAGATGCCCCACGTGGTAAAACAGCCGATTTCTTATATTTAGATGAATTACGCGAATGGTCAGAAGAAGCATTTACAGCTGCATTACCGGTAACACGCGCCCGGCCTAATGCCATGACGTTAATGACAAGTAATGCCGGTGATGGGTTTAGTAGTGTGCTTAATGATCTTAGGGAACGTTGCATGTCATACCCACCTGCTAATTTAGGTTACTACGAATATTCAGCTCCACAACATTGTAAAATACATGATCGCAAAGCCTGGACTATGGCAAACCCGGCACTTGGACATTTAATAACGGAGCAGACACTCGAAGAAAGCGTAAATACAAACAGCGTAGAAGCCACACGTACAGAAATGCTTTGTCAATGGATTGATTCAGCTGTCAGCCCTTGGGTATATGGTTCAATCGAAGCATGCAGTGATTCAACGTTAGAAATCCCTGTTGGACCTGCAACAATTATGGCATTTGATATTGCACCGACAAGACGATCCGGTGCGTTAGTTGCCGGTCAGATGAAAGACGGAAAGATTGCAGTAGGACTGATGCAGCTTTGGACTAGTGAGATTGCTATTGATGAAGTAAAGATGGCTAGTGATATAAATGAATGGGCTCGTAAATACCATCCAACAATGATTTGTTATGACAAATATGCCACGCAATCGATTGCAACTAAATTAGAGCAAAGCGGATGGATGCTAACTGATGTATCTGGACAGGCCTTCTACCAGGCTTGCTCTGATCTATCTGATGGATTGGCTAATAACCGAGTAGTGCATTCTGGGCAAGAAGATCTAGTTCAACATCTAAATAACTGTGCCGCTAAGACTAATGATGCTGGCTGGCGCATAATCAGACGTAAATCAGCCGGTGATGTTACAGCTGCAATATCTCTGGCCATGGTTGTAAGCCAATTAAACAAACCGCAACGCACCGCGCAAATCTTTGTCTAATTTGCACCATTAGTCCGATTTATGGTATAAAGTACCTATATGGGTCTATTGTCTGCTTTGGGTATAAATAATAAAAAAGAATCCGTTCAAGCGCAATACGCCCCTGCCGTTATGGGCGACAGCATCATTGGATTTGGATATAACACATTTGGTGCAGGTCCTATGGATCGCACACTTGCAACACAAGTACCAGCAGTCAATAGATGCGCTAATTTAATTAAAGGTGTTATAGGCTATTTACCATTAGAGCTGTATAAAAAATCTACAGGCGCAGAATTATCAAAGCCACTCTGGTGCGAGCAGCCAGACATTCGACAGCCACGATCCGTCACTATCTCGTGGACTGTCGATAGTCTTATTTTCTATGGTGTTGCATATTGGCGCATTACAGAAGTGTATGCAGACGATCTACGACCATCACGATTTGAATGGGTTGCTAATTCTCGCGTGGTTGCACAATTAAATCCATTAGGTACAGAAGTTTTGTATTACACATTAGATAACGAAAAATTACCAATGACAGGCGTTGGTTCATTAGTTACATTTCAAGGATTAACACAAGGCGTATTACAAACTGCAGGTCGCACAATACAAGCTGCATTAGATTTAGAAAAGGCTGCAGCTGTAGCAGCACAAACACCAATGGCCACAGGATTCTTAAAAAATACTGGTGCAGATATGCCAGAGGCACAAGTACAAGGATTATTAGCAGCTTGGAAGGCAGCACGTCAATCTAGATCTACTGCATACCTAACTAGCACACTATCTTACGAGACTGTTGGATTTAGCCCTAAAGATATGATGTATAACGAAGCATCACAATACCTGGCTACTCAGATCGCACGTGCCATGAACGTACCGGCATATTACATCTCTGCAGATATGAATAACAGCATGACTTACCAAAACATTATTGATGGCCGTAAAGAGTTTGTTGCTTATTCCCTACAACCTTATATTTGTGCTATTGAAGATCGCCTAAGCATGAACGACATTACAGCTGCAGGCCATACTGTCAGATTTAATATCAGCGAAACGTTTTTAAGATCAGATGATAAAACAAGACTAGAGACATTAGAGAAGATGTTGACACTTGGTCTTATAGATATAGAGCAAGCAAAAGAAATGGAAGACCTAACACCTAACGGAAATGAGAGCGGCGATGTTACTTACGTTCAGTAGCCAGATAGAAAGCGCAGACGGAGAGCGCAGAGTTATTGCTGGCAAAATTGTGCCATTTGAGACACCAGGTAACACCAGTGTCGGCAAAGTTGTGTTTGCTAAAGGATCAATCGATGTAGGCGATCCCGGCAAAATCAAGATGTTAATGCAACACCGCAACGATAAGCCTATTGGCCGTATGCAAAAGTTTAATGAGGCAGAAGATGGTATTTACGCTAGCTTTAAGATCAGCGCAAGCATGCAAGGATCAGATGCGTTAATGCTGGCATCAGAGCAGTTAATAGATGGCCTATCTGTAGGTGTAGATGTAATTAAATCATCACAGAAAAAAGATTATATTTATGTAACTAAGGCAATGCTTAAAGAAGTAAGCCTGGTTGAATCACCAGCATTCACAGAAGCACAAGTAACTAAAGTTGCCGCTAGCGAAGGCGAAGCGGATGCAACAATCCAACCAACTACGGAAAGTGAGGCACAAGTGGACAACACCACCGAGCCAACAGCAGTGCCAGTGGTAGAGGTTGCTCCAGTAGAGGCTGCACGCCCAACAATCAGTGCATCATTCTATACAGAGCCTCGCTCACCAATCAGAACACAAGCTCACATGCTAGAACACAGCATCAAAGCAAAATTAGGTAACACTGAATCAGCAACATGGGTAATGAAGGCAGAAGCAGATGTAGCAAAGTACCTAACAGCTGCAGACGATTCATTCACAACTAACCCAGCATTCAATCCAACACAATTCGTACCTACAGTAGTAGATACACTTATTGGTGCACGCCCAGCTATTGATGCAATCGGAACACGTGCGCTACCTGCAGCAGGAATGACAATTTCAGTTCCAAAGATTACTACTTCTGGAACAGTTGCAGAGACTGCAGAAGGTGGAGCACCATCTGAGACAGGTATCGTATCTTCCTACGTTAACTTGACTGTAAAGAAATATGCAGGACTACAACGTTACAGCTTAGAAATCTTAGAGCGCAGCTCACCAGAGTTCTTTGCAGCCATGCTTGATAACATGACACGTGCTTATAACAAAGCAACTGATGCAGCAGTAATTGCAGCATTAACAGCAGGCGGCACACAAGCTACAGCAGTAGCAGCAGATTCAGCAGGAATTATTTCCTACGTATCAACACAAGCACCAGCTGCATACCTTGCAACAGGTGAGTTAGCAACTAAGTACATCGCTGGTACATCACAGTGGTCACTACTATTAGGCGCAACCGATACAACAGGTCGCCCAATTTACAATGCTGCTAATCCAATGAACAACGCAGGAGTTTCTGCACCAACATCACTACGCGGTAACGTATTAGGTCTTGACCTTTACGTAGATCCAAACGCAGTATCAACTACTATTGATGAGTCAGCATTCATTGTTGTACCTTCAGCAGTATCAATTTACGAATCACCAATTCTACGACTATCTGTAAATCAGCCAGCAACAGGCGAGATTGAGACAGCACTATATGGCTACATGGCCACAGGTGTATTAGTCGCTGGTGGCGTTCGCCGCTTTAACCTAACCTAATAAGTTAGTTAATTTAATAATCCCTAGGGTTTAGTAGCCCTAGCCCTAGGGAGCTTTTCTAGAGAGGATCACATGGCCGCTGTAATGGTTACCCAAGAAGAATTACGTTCAAATCTGGGTATTGGCACTTTGTATTCTGATTCAATTGTAGAAGAGTGCTGCCAATCGGCAGAAGATTTAATTTCTAGTTATCTTTGGCATAACGATGCCCCAGTAGTAGGCACATCAATTAGTAACAACGTAGCGACAGTAGTGTTAGCCAACCCAAGCATATTTGTAACTGGTCAATCTGTAACGATTAGTAATTCTGGCGCAACATACAATGGCACATACACATTAACCGGATCATTCCCCGGTACTACAGTGCCCGCCTCAATAGGCGTAGGATTCTGGAGCACATACGCATTTAGTTCATACCCTAATGGTTACAGCATTATTCAATACGCAAAAGTAGCTGCAAACGATCCATTCCATTTTGTTAAACCATACGGCAGAGCCCTTGGCCCAGAGCATAAAGCACAGCCTTACACTGAGACCCCTGCCATCAGAGAAGCTGCCATGATCGTGGCTGTTGATATATGGCAAAGCCGTCAGGTTAGCCAGACTGGTGGGGTAGGTATGGATGGGATCACTGCCAGCCCTTATCGGATGGGGTATCAGCTGATTAACAGAGTGCGTGGTCTCATCCAGCCGTATTCAAGTCCTAACTCACTGGTCGGCTAATGCCAGCCGCAATAACCACCCTTAGAAGCACACTAGCGCAAGATCTAGTTAACCCTGGCGTGTGGTCAACCTTTGCTTTTCCAAGCCCTACGCTCCTTGCAAACAGTGTATCAATTTTGCCTGGTGATCCATATTTAGTTCCGTCTAATAACGACATAACATCTATTGCACCTTTAGCCAACTTTAACATTTTAATAGCAGCACCAGCTTTAGATAACCAAGGCAACCTTGCCGGTATCGAAAGTTTTATTGTAGCTGTAGTAACTAAGTTAAACGCATCATCTTTGGTGCTAAACATATCAAGTGTCTCCGCTCCAGCTATCGCTAGTGTGGCAAGTGGAGATTTATTAACGGCACAGATCACAGTATCAATTCTAACGAGCTGGAGTTAAAATGAGCACAGACGCAGAAAACTTAGCCTTCTTAAAAAAGATAGGTCAAATCGAAGAAGCACCAAAACCTGCACCAACTAAAGAAAAAGAAAAGGAGTAATCATGGCCATATTTTTGAATAATGGCGTATCAGTTACGTTAAACAGCGTTGATCTATCAGCGTATGTAACAGCTGTAACCATTAATCAATCATTTGACGAACTTGAGGTAACAGCTATGGGTAGAGAATATTGCCCGCTAGCAGCGTAAGCTACTAGAATAATTACTTCGCTATATCGGTGAAGGCCCCCAGAAAAGGGTTAATACCGAGGCAACCTGCGAAAGCAGAGAGTCCGTAACGACTACACGCGAAGCCCCTAGAGATAGGGTGAAGATATAGTCTGATCTGTATCGATGGTAAAGATACAGAAGTAAGCAGAAATGACTTACTCACCGCAAGGTGGTAACAGAATGGATACCGCTCACAAGTTCGCCAAAGGATTAGAGGCAAGCACTATCACTTTAGACTTCCTAAATGATAACGCTGCTTCAACAGTTATCCCTACATTACGTGCTGCTTATGGCACTACTGTAACATGCGTAATTAAGCAGACATCTGCTGCCGTATCTGCAACTAATCCTTCATACACTGCATCTGTATTGGTTAATAACCTACAGAATGTAAATGGAGCAGTAGCAGATATATCTTCACAAAGCATTACATTTACCTGCAATAGCACAGTAGCTGTAGCAGTAGCATAAGGAGAACTAATGGCAAAGCTAAAGATAACAAGGGCTAACGGAGAAGTATCTGAACATAAGATTACTCCGGGTGTCGAGTACGCTTTCGAATTAAAGTACGGCGCAGGAATTAGCAAAGTCCTACGCGATCACGAACGGCAGACTGAGATTTACTTCTTAGCGCATGAGTGTTTGCGTAGGGCCAATGTAACTGTACCTGTGTTCGGACTAGAGTTTATAGACAGCTTAGAAACTGTCGAGGTATTAGACGAAGAAAAAAAATAACACAGCGTGATTCTATAACCTATGCGATAGCCAGTCTGTCGGTAGAGACAGGAATTGCGCCGCAGTCTTTTATTGATATGGATCAAGAGATGCTAAGGGCAATAGTCCAGGTCTTACAAGATAGAGCTAAGGAGATAAGAAATGCCAGTAAACGTAACAGGCGTTAAACAACTCCAAGCCGCTATGAAGGTACTAGATCCTAACCTTAATAAAGAAATGAATATTGAAATTAGAGATGCCATGATACCTATTAGGGATCAGGCTAGGACTTACATGCCTGCCAATGAAGAAGTGCTATCAGGTTGGCGCAAGATCAATGTTACAGCTGAGCAGAAGTACCGAGCATTCCCATTCTACGATCAAAACGTAGCGCGTAACGGAATAGTTTATTCTGCCGGACAAAGCAAGCGTAACGCTGCAGGATTCTCGTTTACTAATTATGTAGCCAATAAATCTGCATCAGGTGCAATCTTTGAAACCGCAGGCCGTAAACAAAGAGGCATGCAAGGTGATTCATTAAACCCTAATGCTGGTATCCAATTTAACCAGGCTGCTGAAACTTTAAGTTCTATGAAGGGTAGCGGTGCTAATCGTGGTAGAGCAATCTATCGTGCCTGGAATGAAGATCAAGGCAAGGTTTATGCAGCTGTAGTTACAGCCATAGAGACTGTTGCCACTAAGTTTAATAATGGACAGTTAAAGAAGGTTGCATAATGGCCAAACCACCAGCCTTAGTAGTCTCCGCGTTAGCCACTTGGAATGGTAAAGCCCTTGCTAAAGGCAGTAAACAAATATCCGAGTTTGATAAGTCAGCACAAAAATTAGGCAAGACCTTTGCTAAATATCTAGGTGCTACTGCCCTAGTTGCGTTTGGTAAGAGTTCAGTTAATGCATTTATAGAATCTGAGAAGGCTGCTGCAAAGTTACGCACCACAGTAGATAATTTAGGTTTATCATTTGAGCAAAGAGCAATAGATGATTACTTAAAGAGACTATCTTTGCAATATGGAATTATTGATGAAAATCTTATTCCAGGCTTTCAACGCCTGTTGATTGTTACTAAAGATGTTGCAGCAGCTCAGAGCATATTCCAGACGGCACTTGATGTATCAGCCGGTACTGGCAAGGATCTTACAAGCGTATCTACTAGCTTATCTAAAGCCTACCTAGGCGATAACGTAGCCCTAGGCAGATTAGGCGTAGGTTTAAGCAAGGCTCAGTTAAAATCATCATCATTCTTAGATGTACAGAAAACCCTTAATAATAATTTTGCAGGTCAGGCATCAGCAGCTGTAGCAGGTTATGCAGGCGATATGGCCAAACTAACTGTAGCCGTAGATGAATCTAAAGAGGCTATAGGTAAAGGCTTATTAGATGCGTTAAGGACCTTATCTGGTGATACTTCTATAGATACTTTTACTGCCAAGATGGTTACTGCTGCGGACACCCTTGCAAGGTATATTAACAATATTGCTGGGTTTGCTAAAGTAACTGCAAACATATTTAATATTAAAGACCCAAACTTTTTTAGAAGACAACCTACAACAGTAGCCCCTGGTGCAGCCACTACTCGAGTTAAAGATTACCAATTAACTCTTAAAACTACTGCTGCTCGTAAAGCCGAGTTAGCCATTCTTACTAAAACTAATGCAGCCAAAACATCCGTAGAGAAGTTAAAAGAGAAGTTTGATTTAGAGCGTATTGGTTTAACAGCTGCCCTTAATGCCGCTACCGATGATGAAACTAGATTACGCCTAAGAGCACAGTTAGCAATTCTTGATAATGATGAGGCTATGGCTAAAAAGATTCTGGCTGAAATGGAAGGCATTAAATCTGTCGAGAATCTAACTAATGCTTTTAATAACGCAGCATCAGCTATATTAACTGCTGGTCAAAAAATAGCATTAGGATTAGGCGTAAGCCCATCACAAATTGGTGCAGGTGGGGCTATAACAGCCACAGGGCTGGCAAGTGTTGGCCCTACTTTAAGTAACGTTACAGGCCTGGCTAACACTTCTATTAACCAAGGCATGTTAGGCAGAAGCCAAGAAGCAATAGATTTAAGCATATCTTTAGGCTTTACTAACACTTCAAACATAACAGATGCTTTAACTAGAGCTGTGGCCGAATCCTTAATCATTAACAATAAGAACGGATTACCAACCGCGCCTGCTGGATTCTTATAATGACAATACCAGTAATCAATGCGGTAATTAATTTCAGCACTGGGCCTGCTTTTGCTCAGGCCATGATTTTAGATTCTGGTATTTTAAATACAAACATATTGGCAGATTCAACAGCTGTAATTGTGGATGTGTCTGATTTAGTTAATTTAATTCAGACTAACAGAGGACGTAACGTTGTAGCAGATGAGTTCCAAACCGGTCAATTAACTTTACGCATAGTCGATCAAAATGGCGATTTTAATCCACAGAATCCATCTAGCCCTTACTATGAACTATTAACGCCCATGAAGAAGGTGCAGATAACTGCAACCTACTCAGGAGTAACATATCCAATCTTCTCAGGCTTTATTACATCCTATGTAAACACTCAGCCTAAAGATGCAACAGAAGTTGCCTACACTACGATCCAAGCTGTAGATGCCTACAGATTAGCCCAGAATGCCCAGATCTCAACAGTTACCGGTGCGACTGCTGGTGATCTATCAGGTACAAGAATTAACCAAATTTTAGATCAAATCTCATGGCCATCGACAATGCGTGATGTGGATGCTGGATTAACTACTTTACAAGCTGATCCTGGCACTACACGAACTTCCCTGGCCGCATTACAGACTGTAGCCAATAGCGAGTATGGTGCAATTTACGTTGATGCCGCTGGATCTTTTGTTTTCCAAGACAGATCAGTAACTGTTTCATCCATAGGCGGCACACCCACACTATTTGCAGATGACGGCACAGGTATTAAATATGCTAATGCCGTATGGAAACTAGATGATACGCTTGTGTTTAATTCAGCCACAGTTACTAGATCTGGTGGTACTGCACAAGTAGCAACCAATGCAGCTTCTATTGCTAAATACTTTATTCATTCTTATTTCTTAAATAACCTATTGATGCAGACCGATGCTGTTGCTTTGGACTATGCCCAGGCTTATGTGGCTTCTAGAGCTGAGACCAGCATACGATGCGATGCAGTTGAATTAGACCTATACACCCCAGACTACAACACCGGCATAATCGCAGCCCTAAACCTAGACTTCTTTGATCCAATCACAGTTATGACTACTCAGCCAGGCGGATCTACCCTGGACAAGACCCTACAGATTTTCGGTGTGGGCATGAACATCACCCCGAATAGTTGGAAAACAGTGTTTACAACGCTTGAACCGATCATAGATGGGTTTATACTAGACAACATAGATTATGGTGTTTTAGATCAAAACGTACTAAGTTACTAAGGAGAACTAATGGCAAAACAAACGTTTACTACTGGGCAGGTACTAACAGCTGCTCAGATGACATCATTACAACAAACTGCCATGTTAGGTGGGGATGCATCAGCTAAAGTTGCTAGTTATACATTAGTGGCTGCCGATGCTGGTACAGCTATTACAATGAGCAACGCAAGTGCTACAACCATTACAGTCAATACTTCATTGTTTGCATCTGGTGACACAGTGCAAATAACTAATTTAGGTGCAGGAGTTTGCACAATTACCCCTGGCACAGCCACAGTTAATTCATCTGCATCTTTAGCATTAGCACAATATGCCAGTGGAACATTATACTTTACATCAACTTCTGCTGCCATTTTTATTAAAGGTGATGGGGCTGCTGCATCTTCGGCCAGTGGTTTAACTTTAGTTAAAACTCAAACAATAGGTAGTGCAGTTTCATCTGTAACTGTAACAAGCGCATTTAGTTCAACTTATGATAATTACTTAGTAACGGTAACTGATGGAGTAGCTGCTAATAGCACAAGTTATATGAATCTTACTTTAGGTTCAACATCTTCAGGTTATTCTTATTCTGGTGTTCTAATGGCATTTAATTCAAATACAGTAAGCGGCAGTTCACAAAATGCTGGTGCAGCCATGTTTGGTGGTTATTTTAGCACAAATGCGTTATCCAGTCAGATTATATTACAAAATCCAAATCTTGCAAAAAGAACAGTTTTTATGACAGATACTATTGCAGCATCAGCTACTAATTATGTTGCAAGTTATAAAGGATTCTTAGATGATGCAACTCAATATACCGCTTTTACTCTTACAGTAGTTAGCGGAACTATTACGGGTGGAACAATTCGTGTCTATGGTTATCAGAACAGTTAAGGAGTAGAAATGTATAATGTACAAATAGATGATTTGGTGCGACCAGCAACGGCTGCTGAAATTGCTATTTTTAAAACAAAAGAAATTGAAGAAGCAAATAAGCAATCTGAACTAGAAGCGAAGGCAACTGCTAAGACTGCATTATTAGACAAACTTGGCATTACAGCTGAGGAAGCTGCATTACTTCTTTCATAATGAAACCATGGTTATGTGCAGCAGGGGTAGAGCTTAGGGATGCCGTTGCTACCTGGTATCCAGATAGGCGCACTACCAGTGATGGGTGGGTTGGTGATGCTCGTCATGCTTCCAGAAAATCGGATCATAATCCAGACCAGACCGGATGCGTGCGAGCCATTGATATTGATTCTCGTTTGGATACATCCGAAGGGCTCTCGGTATATCTGGCTGACCAGATCAGAATCTGTGCGAAAACCGATAAGCGCATATCTTACGTGATCCATAACGGCATGATCGCTAGCAGGATACTTAACTTTAAGTGGCGTAAGTATTCAGGCTATAACAAACACACTAAACACATCCATGTTAGCTTTAACCCATCTGGTGATAAAGATGGAAAAGAGTTTGACATACCACTTCTAGGGGGACAAATTGGCTAGTACATATAACATACTAATAGATCAGGGCTCAACCTACACTTTGGCTTTGAGTTATAAAGACAGTGCTGGCACAGCTATAAACCTGACTGGTTATACAGCTGCTATGCAGTTGAGAAAGACAGTCAGTTCAGCAACCGCTAGCTTATCTTTGTCTTCTCCTTCTTCTGGCATTGTGATTACAGGTGTTACAGGACTGATAAACATAACTATTACTGCTACACAGACAACAGCCTTATTGCCAGATCTTTATGTCTATGACTTAGAGATTACATCAGGTGCTGGAGTAGTTACACGTTTGATTGAAGGCTCTGCAATAGTCTCAGCTGAGGTAACTAGATGAGTGATAACACCTTAACAGTTACTGAGGTAGTCAATTCTGTAACAGTTACGCCTGTAAACAATACAGTTACTGTGTCAGAAGTAGGCACGCAAGGACCTGCAGGTACTAATGGTACTAACGGCACTAATGGTGCTACTGGAGCAACAGGGGCTACTGGTGCTACCGGAGCGACTGGCGCAACAGGCTCATCAGGTGTTGTAACAGTCAATGCGCCAATTACAAACGCTGGCACTTCATCAGCTGCAAACCTTTCAGTATCTACTGGCACAACATCTGCTGTTGGAGTATTGCAATTAACTGATTCAACATCGAGCACAAGCACAACAACTGCTGCAACTGCGAATGCGGTAAAGACTGCTTATGATTTGACAACAAAAAAACAATTCCAAGCAATCAAGACTACTGGATTCTATTACACATCTGGTCAATCACCGAGATTAACAGATACAACTGTCGTGCATCAAACAACCTATTACTTGCCGATAATTATACAAAATGACATAACTATTGATCGTATTGCAATTAGAGGTGGAACTGGTTTATCAAGTGGTGTAGTTCGTTTAGGAATTTATAGCGATACTAATGGTTTTCCAAATACATTAGTTCTGGATGCTGGAACTGTTACAGGTGTTGCTGCTGGTGCCAATACACAAGTAACTGTTAGTCAATCATTATCAGTTGGAATTTACTGGCTAGCATTTTGCCAACAAGGAACTGCCCCTACTTTACCTGTTTATGCAGGCACTGGCACTACTGCCACTGCCAATACCATAAATTCAGTGACAAGTAGTTTTGTTACAATCAACGGAGGAAACAATGTTGGTTACGCTCAAAGTTCAGTTACTGGTGCATTTGCTACGGCAAGTGGTATTACTACTTCTGCAATTTCACCTTCAATTTGGATTAGGACTGCATAATGGCAAAACAAACAACTTTTGGCCTAGGCGGCTATGACCCATCAAAGCCAAACAACAACATTGTCGAGGAAATCGACATTCCAGATGAGGAGCAATAAATGAAACTAACCAAAAAACATAAAGCAGCAATCAAGTCATATTTTAGAGCTGTAGCAGCTTCTGGAATAACTGTGGCTTTAGCCATCGTAGGAGATGTTAAGCCTGAATATGCAGTCATGCTTGGTGCGTTAATCGCTCCACTAATCAAAGCCATTGATCCAACTTCTGGTAAAGAAGCCGATTATGGTATTGATGCTAAATGACACCCAACGATTGGGTCGCGTTAGCCGTTGGTGGCTGCGCAATCGCAAGCAGTTTATTGCTGGCTCTGCGCTGGGTTATTAAATCTTATCTAGCTGAACTTAAACCGAATGGTGGGTCATCAATAAAGGATCAAATAAATCGACTTGAAAAGCGTGTCGATGATCTCTTTATCTTAATTAGTAAGTCATAATTTTAATATGGCTAACACACGTAAGCGAAAGAAGATCAATAGGCGCGTGGTGCGTAAATCACCCGATCCCTTATCTAAGCTAGAAGTGTTTTATATTGCCAAGCATGAGATGTATAAGGCTGCACGTAAGGCTGGATTTAGTGAGCCTATTGCACTGGCTTTAATGGATAGTCCATCGTCTATGCCCGACTGGGTAGTAGGCGATAACGGCATTATCCCATCCATACCTACTCCAGAAGAGGATGAAGATTAAGCGATACTTAGTAATAAGTGATCTGCAAATACCATTCCATCACGAAGCAGCTGTAAAGAATGTAATCAAGTTAGCACGTAGGGAGAAATTTGATTCTGTATTGGTGGTCGGGGATGAAATTGATTTTAATACAATTAGCAAGTGGGCCGAGGGAACACCTATGGCTTATAAGCAGACCATTCACCAGGATCGTGAGCTTACTAAAGAGATTCTTTGGGATCTAAGTGAGTATTCTAAAGAATGCCACATCATCCGAAGCAACCACACAGACAGGCTTTACAACACTTTATTAAAAGTACCTGGCTTAATTAGCTTGCCAGAGTTACAGTACCCAAAGTTTATGGGCTTTGCAGAGATGGGCATGAACTATCACAAAGAAGCTTACGAGTTTGAACCGGGCTGGATGCTGGCCCATGGCGATGAAGGCAACATGTCTCAGCACGCTGGTATTACCGCCCTTAATTTGGCTAAGAAGTGGGGTAAATCAGTATTGTGTGGCCACACCCACAGACTAGGCATGAGTGCCTATTCAGAGGGCGTAGGAGGCCATTACAGAGCCTTATATGGGGTAGAGGTAGGTAA
>Ga0209191_1001795_pt1 | contig 13861 bp, 22 predicted proteins | sample S_130626_EF_Meta_FD_187320 | JGI IMG/M metagenome (GOLD analysis project Ga0209191, IMG submission 187320) | Freshwater microbial communities from Lake Simoncouche, Canada to study carbon cycling - S_130626_EF_MetaG (SPAdes) (version 2) | ecosystem: Environmental > Aquatic > Freshwater > Lake ... | reverse complement strand
AATGAATACTCCAGGCTCAGCAGGAACACTGATACGGCACATGTAGTTAACACCGTAATCACGATAAACAAATCCAATAAAACTCTGCGGTTTGAGATAAGGACTACAGGGAATCTTACCTGACATTAAGCCAATTACATCGTTGTTGTTGTCATAGTTTTTAGAGAATAAACCAACATTAAATCCATCGTGTGCCCGTTCTCTGCCACCGTCCTTGGTAGATAAAAATGCTACCTTGCGTGTGTTAGACAACGTGTTTACTTCTAATATCGCTACCATGTCTGCATTGGCTTGAGAAAGTAAAAACTTATAAGCTTCTTCGTACTTGCCATTCATCTTGGGCATGGCTTGTTGAGCACGATAACTTGCTAAAAAAGCATCTTTCTCGGAATAAACAACCCAGCCGCCAAAGCCTAGTATACAGAGAAAGACAACTGTGAATAAGCGAAATGGACTTTCGCCTATATATGTTAATAAACTTAAAAGAAAATCTTTAAGTTTGTCCACTTTCCGGTGCCTCTTTGTCACAGACAAATGCTGTAACTGCTACGTTGCCGTGTACGTGACTTGCTGTGCGAATCATATCCATTAATGGATCAACTGCAATCAACAATACTAAAACCGCTTCGCTTGGTAGTTTCAATAAATCACAAACAACTGCTACTGTGGCAACTGTAAGGATACCTGTTGTACCTGCACTTGCTAAACCAGCAAGAATACTACCCAACAATACAACTAACAATCCTGTAACACCCAGTGGTGCATCATAAATGTTGGCAATGAATACTGTGGCAATAGCATAGTAAACAATACTACCAATACGATTAACAGTGAAACTTAGTGGAACAGTTAGTTCAACTCCGCCTTTGTCAAAATGCAATCTGTGTAGTGCTTCTTGTGCGTATGGGATACAGGCTAATGAACTGCGCGAACTAACAGCAACAATTAATGTTTCTTTAGTTTCTTTAACAACTGTACTAAGACTCAATCCAGAGCGCATCCAAATTACAACAGTACCTAAGGCAATAACCAAGAAGCCACCAATTGCTTGTTGCATTACAAAGTCGAACATAGTCATAAAAATACCTACACCAACTTTACCCACCTGTGATGAAATCATAGCTAACAATGCTATTGGTAGGAAGTAATTGAGGAATTTAAAAATACTAATACTGGCTTGTTGAATACTCTTTAGTACTTCAACTAACATACGCTGGCCTTCAGTTTGTAAGTGACCAAGGGCAACACCGAATATCAAACAGAAGATAACAATCTTCAAACTCTCACCATTGTTTAATGTAGCAAAAATGTTTTCTGGAATAAACTTCTCTGCCATTTTACCAGCACTAACTTCTGCTGCCACTGGCATTGGTTCTTTAAGAGTAATGTTTAAGTCGGTGCCTGTGTCTTTGTTATTAACCAAAGCACCAAGTTGTGTTTTCTTTTCGGGTGTCATTTCTGTACCTGTTAGTACAACTGTACCTACACCAATAGTTGCGGCAATAAACATACTGCACACAAAGCCAATAATGATTTTACGAATTAGTTGTTGACTACCTTCTTTTTGTAGTAAGCCAATAATACCAACTAAAATAGTTGCTAATAAGAATGGTAATACCACAACTTTAAGTAAGCTGATATAGATGCTACCGATGCTGTCTAGACCAATGCTAAACTCCGGAGCATAAACTCCGCTTAAAATACCTACTATAATTGATCCTAAAATAGTCCAAGGACTAACCAGGAAACTTTTTAAATGTGATGTTGTCATGATGTGTCCTTATTTCTTTTCTGCTTTATATCTATCCATTAACTTTTTAGTGTCAATGTTGTTGTATTCATTTTTAATAACGTAATTAACAATGCTTAACAATTGAAGTGCTTTTGGATGTACTGCAATAGCAATATTGTCCACGCTGTCACTGATTGTAATTGACTTTGTTGTAATTGCGGCTTCTGGTTTTTCAAAAGCAATTTTCTTAATTTCAAATTCATCACGATAAGCGGCTGCAATGTCACCTCTAATAACTTTATCAATAATCACATCCCATTTTTCTTCAGGCAGGAATACTGCGTTTGGAAAGTTTACACGAGCAAATGTATCGTAACTTGAGTTCTTGATAAAACTAATCTTGCCATTAAATTCTCTGATCACTTGATACACTTCGCGACCTTGGCTGTTTTGACTCAACCATAGTCGATTAATAACCAAACTCTGTCTTAGTTTAATATAAGGATCGCTGAATCTAACAACTTGTAAACGAGGACCGGTTACTGATAGTTTACTAACTGCTATGTCTGCTTTACCTTCACGAACTTGTTCAACAACTTCGGCAAAACTTTCTGCGTCTCTTCTAAACTGCACTGGCACTCCAAGTAGGACACCAATTCGTCGAGCAATCTCAACGTCAAGACCATGTATAGTTTCCTCATCACCACTGAAGAATGGAGGATTATCTTTTTTGGTCATTGCTACAATAAGAACATTGGCTTTCTTAATTGCGGCAATATCTGCGGGTAGGGGTACTGTTGACGTCGGCATCTGTGCAGATGCTAATGAAGTAACAAGTACAAGGAGTAATGTGAGTAGTTTTTTCATAGTAATGTATTTATACTATGATATCTTAAGGATATATTACAATCCTTAAAAAAACCTTATTTTAAACTACTTACAAGTAAGGGTTTGTTGTGATCTATTATTAATTTGAGCTATAGCTGCCATTTTTGTTTGATCATTGGCATTTTTTGCCATCTCTAGTACAGCTATGTCCCGCATTGTTTGATCTCTGCTCATTGATTTCTGTGCTTCAAAGCAAGCACTAAGATCGTCAATCAATACACCGTGCATTAGGCTACATCCTGTTAAGAATGTAGCCGTGAATAATAATAATAGGATTTTCATAAAATATTTTTTGATGTTAATTTTTTAACTCTAACTAAATCCAAACTAGGATTACAGACAGGAATTTTATTATACTTAACATAAAATTCTGTTAATAACTCTAATTCGATATCTTTACACAAACTGGGATGCATAGGTAAGTATGCCTGATAACATTTATCTATTAACTTTAAATCAAAGTTTTCTTTAAATGCTGTTCCACATCCGTATGGACTAAGTCTATTGTTACGTATCGTTCCTTTAAAATCTGTCCGTCTACCTAACATACAATTCCTAGTCACTGCTCTACTTTCTCCAATATAGATTACTTCTTCTGCTAAGAAATCTGCTGGAGCATTTGCTGGGGTATCTTTAAACACACCATATATATAACATCCTGGATGAGTTTTTTCAAAACCCCAAGATTCATTCCATTGTTCATCGATATGATGCCACTTAGTAAATTCAGTAAAATTAGGTTTGACTGTAGTTTTTAACTGTGTTACAAAATATTCAACTCCGCTAAGTTCTGCACATTTTTTTAAACTATATGCTAATTGCTCTATATTAGAATCTTTAAAAATTTCATAAAGTTGATCTTCTGTTAGGCCATGATTACCCGAACCCATTCTAATATTTTTAGCAAGTATTTTAGCAGAATTCATAAAATGTTATTGATGCAGAGTTTATTCATAACATACTTAGTCAATTAAAACAATATTCAATCTATAAATATCGTACTATGATTATAACTGATTTTCCTGCTTGGCACAACGGCAAATTTTGCCAAATCAAAGATTTAAAAATATCTGTATTGGATCTCGGACTAATACATTGTGACGGAACATATGATGTTATTTCTGTTAAAGATAAAAAAATATTTTTACTAGACGACCATTAGACAGATTCGAACAAAGTTCAAATTATTGGAGATTTGATTTACCTGTTGATAGACAAGAAATCAAAGGCATCATTTATGAATTATGTCGTAAAAGTAATTATGATGATTTGTTAATTTGGATTGGAGTGACTCGTGGTATTCCTACTAGCGGTAATCCCAGAGATATGTCCTCGGCTAAAAATAATATGTTCATTTATGTTAAACCTTATTTTGGCTTTAATAAAGAAAACTCTGCCAGTGTGTGCATAGCAAAAACTATTCGAGTTCCTGATTTTTCCATTAATCAAAAATATAAAAACTTTGCTTGGAATGATTTGACTGTTGCTCAGTGGGAAGCAAATGATCGAGGATTTGATACTTCTATACTACTCGACTATGAAGGTAATATCACTGAAGGTCCTGGATTTAATATATGGTTTATTCAAGGAGATACTGTTATTGCACCAGCAAGGAACTGTCTTGGGGGTATCACTGTAGTTGCATTAGAACGACTTTGCAATGAGCTTAATATTAATTTTACAAAGAAAGATATTAAACAAGAAAAAATAAAAGATTTTGATTTTGCCGCACTTGGCTCAACTGCCGGTAATTTTATTACAGTTAGAAATATAGAAGATAAAACATTCACTAATAATGATATTTTTGATAAATTACAAACAGCAATGGATATTAAATTAAATGATAACACATGGACCACAACGTATTGATATACCTTACAAACATTACGGTTTTGCAAAATTTAGCCTATACACTAATAATAATTCAAAAATAATTATATTATTACCTGGACAGACTCTTCCTCCCGAGATGTTTTTTGGATTACCAATATTTGACAATGGGGATTCAGTTATTGATAAGTTGTTAATAAATGGTTATGATGTAGGCTGTTTAGATCCTATCATGTATGGTAACAGTCAAGGTTATATTCCTGATTTATATACTAGGCAACAGGTTGCTGATCAACTAGTATTAGCAATAACTTCTATTGAAAATAATTATAATAAGATTTTCCTACAAGGTTATTCAACTACCAGTCCTATTCCGTTTATAGCCGCTTCTAAAAAAAATGTTTCAGGAATACTTGCACTTGGACCTGTTTTACCCGAACATAATAATATGGTTGAAAAATTTAAAAAAGAAAGAAATGCAAATAACTTATACATGATCAATGATATAGATTTAATGAAATCTGTAAGATTTAAAAATGTAAGTGATATTATGCCAGGGCATAGTGAAAAGGTAGATAACTGGGAAGAACTATTTTTAAATAAATTATCTACTTTTAAAAACTTTACTACACCTCGATCATGGTACGGTCCTAGTGACATTGTTGCAGATATTGCGGTGTACTATTCGATGAATAATTATCACGGATGGGATATGAAAGACGTAAATTGCCCTGTTGTTATTGTAAAAGGAAGCCATGATGCAGAATGCGCTGATCAGCCAAATTCCCCATATTTTGGTGTATTTGCAAATTTTGCAAATTATGTTAGACCTAATTTAGAAGAAACAATAATAATAGATACCGCGACTCACTTCGGCATGTGGGAAAAATGTCACGCTGATTGGACCGACAATTTTATCAACGCATTAAAGTTGATGTCTTAATTAGTACAAGTTCTTTCGCGATAGATTCTGCCATCAGAAGAATGAACTTCTTTCCATGGTCCACAGTTTTGATCTATTGTCAATGGTTGTTGGTCAACATATATTGGTTGTTGTATAATCACCGGCGCAGGACGAGTTAATGTATAACCAATTGCGCCACCGATGATCAATGGTGCTACCCAGTTGCCATATCCTGGTCCACGATAATGACCATGGTGGTGTCCATGATGACGAAAACCATGTCCGTGATGTTGTGCCAGTACTGGCAATGTTACACAGGCTAGTGCTAGAGTGATGAATAATTTTTTCATAATTATCTCCTTGTTATATATTTAACGTTTTAAGTGTTTAATTTGTTGACAATATCATCATAGTTTAAAATACTATTTTCAACTGGGCTATTATTTTGTTTCTTAAAAAATTTCATCTTATGTTTAGTTTTTTCAATATTAACACCAATTTTTAATAACCAAGAATCAAACATTTTACAAAATTCGTTTTGATCAAACTGTTGCAAATCTTTTTCATAGTTTAATTCTAGATACTGCTTGTTTGATAACATTGACCGTATCTGCTTATACCAATCTAATGATGTGTGTTTTCTTTCTAAGAATTTATCAATGTCAACAGTGATTTTAAGATCACTGGTATCTGCGTTATACCATTTGTCGAATTCTATGGCTTTTCTATGACTGACATATTCTTCTAACTTGTTAGATCTATCTAGAACAATAACTTCAACAAATGGTAAATCTATTAATTTGTCTAAACTTAGATCTTTAAAATGCTTGTGCATTATTTTAACCACTAGGGTTTTATCTGTTGCATTGTATAATTCAACTAAAGATTCTACTGGTTGCTTGTAAATGTTAACTAATAAATTAAAGTAATCACCGTCTTCGACATCTAACAATGCAAACAATTTATCTTGTTGCTGTTGTGTTAATCGTTTATGTGGCAGATCATCAGGTATTTGATTTTCTTTAACGTATAGATTAATATGTGGAGATAAGTAAAACTCATTAATACATTGTAAATCTACATAAGATTCCATTGCTTCGCAGAGCAAGTTACTACCAGTACGAGGTTCACAAAGAATTAGTATTAATTTTTTGGTCATTTGGTGTTAATGGTCTAGAATTGCAATACCCACAAGTTGTATCATCACACTTATCTTCTAACCATTCATTACAGGCCTTGCAATAATATGCATCATATTCTTCAGAATGCGATTTCTTTTTACCACACTTACAATAATTTTTGTTTAAGTCCATAGTCCGTGTCTAACTTTAATAAGTCTAATCATCATGTCAGTGTCTTCTTTTTCGTAGTCTGCTTCTAGCTTTTGAAGAGCTTTATGTGCTTTGCTACTTTGTTTTTTAAGCTCGGGTGATTTATCACTACTCCAATTTATCTTGCCGCCATTTGACAATCTACTTGCTTCGCAGTAGTCTGTCCAACCACTGGCATCGTATGCATCAGGACGATTAGGATAAACTTCAGTCCACCAAGTATACAACGCTAAAATTTCCTGTGCTTTTATTGCCTGCGGTGTAGGCTTCATGTAGTAAGGTTGGTCTTTGCAGTAATCTTCGTTGTGTATCAATTCACTTTGCCATTTAAGATTATCAAGACCTGCCTGTGGGCAACGCCATGTTCTCCAACGCCACCAACCACTGGCATAGAAAGGAGGATTGTATTTGGCACGATCTTCTTTCTCTCCCCAAGCAATATGACTCCATGCTGTTTCTATTTCAACAAAGTCCACAAGCTCATTGAATAAGCAAGGCAAAAAGCGATTACCCACATCCTGCCACTGACCAGGTTTGATGTCCTTGGCATGAGCAGTAAGACTGTGAGTGCGAGTAACCCAACGATTGTTAATGTAGTACTTAACATCGTAAATCTTTCTAATAGGCCATGTAACAAAATCTTGAATGTGCCCCAGAGCTTCTTCTGCCAACCAGTATCGAAAATTGTGTTTCATTTGTGCAGTAGTAGTCCAATCATCCCATTCTTCTGCTGTACCTGCACTGAGCTTTTTAGTGCCGCGAAGCCAGTCTGCAAAAGGAGTGCAACTCCAGTAATGTGTGTGGTGTGCCATATTATCTGTTTCCTTTTAATCTATTTATAAATCTTGCTTCCATTAACAGTTTTGCTGTTTCTGGATCTCTTATTAAATCTCTAAACTCACATAACGTATCTGCCATTGCCGTAAATTCTCGTTCTGGCATCTCTGTAATAATCATAGGAACATGTTCTTCTTTATAAGAAACAGGATCATCCCAACTTGTGTTAATATGTGTAAATGGATTTGCATCGTACTGACGCTTTACTTTACTGCCAGTAATAGTAATCTTATAATCCAATAAGACTTGATGAACGCTGTCTTGTTTATACATAGCCTATTTGACTAATTATAAGTGAATCAATCTTTGTTGTCAACTTATCCACATCCAATCCATTTGCTGTATAACCTTCAATTAAACAATCTTCGTAACCAGTACTAGGAGCTTCTTCTGCGCCCTTACTAGTCATAATGTATGCCATGGCAACAATATGTGAATTGTTATTTACTGGATTAGTTGTATTAACTACTACCTCAATTTTGTCATAGTAATATGGATAGCCTTCTAGTCGATCCAATGCACGTTCACAGTCCTCGGTGATATCCCAAAGTACACCTTCCATTTCACTGCCTGCAACTTCGTCAATGTCAGCATGAAGTCTAAACTTTAATTCAAAGCCAGTTAATGTACAACGACCGAGATTGACAGCCTTGGGACAACGGCTAGCCATCTCGCCAATGTTAGTATTCATGCCATAGGCAAAATAATATCTTTTCATACGTTTATTTCTTTAACATTCTTTACAACAAAACTGCGCCACCCTTTGGCATTGACGTCAAACACAGAAATGATATTAGTATTTTCTTTTTTATTGCCTACATCTTCTTTTAATAAGAAAGGAGGAAGAAATGTAGGATTAAGTGTACATTGCATTGTTCTACTATCGCCATCTTTTTTAGTAAAGTTAACAGTGACTGTGCCAAACTTTAATTGTTCGACTAGATCAGTTCTGAAATCTAACCATTCTTGGTCAGTCCAATTACTGGACTTTGTTAGCAGTTCGTTGTTTAATGTATTCGTCATTGTGTATCCATTTGTTGTTGACTAAAAATCCCCATTCACGTTTTTGAGGACCGGGCATAAACATTGTCCAACATTCTATAGTTGGATCGAGTTCGATTCTATGATAGCTTGTTGCACCGCAGACTCGAAAACTACCTGGGCCGCGCCATACTTGGTATTCTCCAATTTTTCTGCCTACTGTATCAAAGTGAGGAATCCATTCCCAATAGCCACCTTTTAAAATAAGTGTAGCATAGGGCCACGGATGATCATGTACATCGTCAGGATCACTCTTTAAGAATTTGTGTAAAAAGATATTAAATGGAAACAGTTTACGTTCTTTGAGAAAGATGTAATAACGTTCCAAATACGGTTCATTACTTTCCCTGTCCAAAATAATACGCTGTCTACCAAGTTTGGTAAGGAAGTTGGCAATTTGTTTAAGCATTAGAATTACTCCTAGTGCCTAATTATATACTAAGTTCGACTTTATGTCAAATGATGGTTTGCCAAATTAATTTATTTCTTCGTAGGAAGTTGTAAAATAAACATTAGCACTTGATCCTTTTTCTACTGCATATTTTAACTTATCACCTTCTTGTAAATATATCATTTCGTTTTTATTAATGATTTTGTATCTACCTGAAGCCGTTGAAGAATTCATAAATGTATAGGAAATTCTATCAAATTTAAAATTGTTACCTTGAGTACTATCTATTAAAATTAATCCGATAGGTTTTTCTCCCACAGTTATTTCATCGTAAATAACAGATACTACATTTATTTTAAATATTTTATTAGAGCCCACTGGATTGGATATAATTTCCAACGGGGAGCTAGAAGGCCCGTATACATATTTTGTTTTACCTTTGAGTGAAGCAGGTGCTAATAAGTTTGGTTCTGACATAATGTTATCCGAATATTAATGATAATCCAAATGCAGTTGAACTACTGCTAATTGGAGTTGGTACCGGCATCGGTGTCGGTAGTGGAATTGGTGGTGCAACTACATTTCCGTTTGAAATAATAGTTGAATCGAACGCGGTTCCGTCTCCAAATTTAACATAGAAATATGTTCTATACTCAACTGGATTTGAATCTATAAATGTTCTTTTTGTATCAACTGGATCTATTTCTATGTCTGTTTGAAAAATAAAATCGTTCTTTGGCATTGATGAAATTTCAGATTCATTATTAGATGTTAAATTCCAACGAATAAATTGTTTCGAACCTTTTGTAATTAGTTCAAATGTAGAGTCGTCGGAATTAGATATAGGTTCAGTAGGTGGTATAAATTCTCCGTTAACTTTAGTCATATAAGTTAATTTATAAGCACAATGATCTACATATGGAAGTTTGGAAGAATTTAATAATATTAACGGTATATCTAAATGCACAAAGACACAAAATGTTGCGGCCGCTTCGGTAGGATCTGTGTTTGGAACAATATAATAATATATGTTATTGTATTCCAATCCGTTCTCTGTACTTACATATCGCTTGGTTATTAATTTTTTAGTATCATTAAATTTAGTTATTGTTTTAATTATTTTTCCATCAGTTATATCAGGATCGTCTGTAACTACCGTTAAAATTGAATCATCAGTCATTGTACTAACTACACTACCGGTTGCATCATATGCTCTAGTCCGTGCATTGTATGTTCTAGTAGTAACCGAATTTTCATACTGTACTCCATATTGAGGTTCGGTTACATGTATTAATTGTAACAAAGATTTTCTAACAGCCATAGATAAATCATATGTTCTATCAGCTACCGGAATGCTTTCTAAACCATCGATACTAAAACTTCCAGACGAACTACTATCAGTTGTCTTCCAATATATCGTGTTTGGCGTTGTAGGGTTTTCAAGGAGAACTGCCCAATCTAGTTCTCCTCTTACAAATTTAGTAGTAGCATCTGGAATTAACATTTCCATATCTTTTCCATATGCTGGATTTCTACTATAAGTAAAACCTTTAAACCATAGCGTAGTAAATGTCGAATCTGAATAAAATTGTATGGCCTTATTAATAAGATCAAAGTTAATTCTATATGCAACTCCTCTGGTCAATGTTAGTGAAGTAGCCTTTAACCCGTCTGTTTTGTAAACATTGACAGCAGACCCATCTTGTTGAAAAGTGTATGTATAACTAGAATATCCTGCAATAGGATTAATAGTTGGATTGTCTGTATTTAAAGATTGATCTCCATTTGGATCCCAACCGATATAGGCACTATCGCCGGTAATTGCTACTTTTTCGTAGCCTACAATTTCTCCACAATAATCTAATATCGGCTTAGTTGTATATTTAATCGGAGTATTATCTAAGTTGTATTTTATAGGATCTGGATTATTAGGATAGCGTATATTGTCTATTACTGACTCGATATCAGCTGGTACCATTGATTTCAACACGTTAGCATGTAAAATGCCATTGGCATCTTTTACTGGATATCCATCGCTGACGCTTTTAACACGTTCTAAATTTCTTGCGGTATTAAGTTTACCGTTTAATCCAAGAGGATCTGATAAATTTTGTTCCAAGCGTTTGACTTCTGATTTTAATCTAGATGTTTGAGATTTTAAATTCTGATTGAATGCATTTATAGATGCTTGAAAATTGCCGGGATCTCGTTTAAATCCGGCAACTGCGTTTTTGAGATTTTTTAAATCTCCCGGCATACTGTTCCAATTTATACCAAACCCTCTTGAGCCCCCACCTAAACACATACTAGGATTGGCAACTTTACCCAAGGCATTTAAAATATTTCCAGCTTGGCCAAAAAGATTAGAATTTAGTTGTGCTACTAAATCTGGAATTACCGGAGGATGAACCGGACTAGGGCATAGTCCTCCTAAACTGAATACATTATTAACTTGACCCAATGCTTGATTAACTCCATGTAATATTTTATCGTAACCAGTAGCTGTTTTGAGATCATTAATCGACGATTTCATTTTTACTAATGAATCCCTTAGAGTATTTAATGCGCTAATACCCGTTACATCTTTAATCAAATCATCAACTGCTAGTTGAGCACATACTAATCTACCGTTGAGTAAATCTTTTAGTCTACCAGCCAATAACATGCAGATAAGATCTTTTTCATTCTTTGGTAGTGGAGTTGGGAAACTTATTTTTAATGGGTTTAACATATTATGCTGTTTTTAAATCGTTTGGTAAATTGTCTCCGCTGGCTCCGGCAACTTGAGGAGATCTTCCAGAATATGTATACATGACCTTGGCATTGCCTTTTGGGCCGCGGCCACCATATGCAACGTGTACCCAGTTACCTTCAAATATTAACTGGCTATATGGATATTTATTCAATAATGCTTTAAATAATTTTTTGTTAGCTTCTTGACTACCTGCGCTAATATCAGCGGCACATCCAATCGTATGATCAGAACCGTCGCTACTACCGATACTTCTATTATAAGCCAACGTTCTAAATGCGCTGTTTATTTTAAAATTAAATCCATCATCTCTTATCTTATCTAATATATTTGTACATAATGCTATCCAATTACATTCTATTTGTTCTTTTGTTAAACTCATTTGAGCTTCGATAGGCATTTTACTATCAACAAGGGCAAAATATTTACTGTTTTTACATCCTTCAGGCGGGACTGGTTGCGGAGGCGGATTTTCTTGATTTGGAGGAGCATCTGTTGCTTTTTCTTCGTGATATGCAGGCATTGCAGGTGAAACTTTTTTTTCGTCTCTTACCAGGGCGGCAATACCCGCAGGGGTATTTTCATATATAACGCGGCCGCTTACTATTCGTGTACCTATTTCTGGTTTTGATATTTCGATATCTGTACCATCATTATTATTGTCATCGATTAATACGTCTTGGCTACCTACAGCTCTAGGATGCCCGCAAGTGTCTTCATCACCCAAACGATTAACAGGAATATATTCGATAAAAACAGACTTACTTCCATTAGCAGTTAAAGGACTACTATGAAGTCCTGTACCGTGCCCTTCGACTATGCTTCCGTCTACACTTGTTAACTGCCAATTTGTGTACACAGAATTTTGAATTACTTCAACGATAGGAGCGCCAGCGGTGTTTGTATCGAGTAATCTGTGTACTTCTGGCATATTATACTATGATACTACTGGAGTTTCTAACTGGCTTAATGCCAGTTGTACTTTCTAGGTAAGCATCACTTACTTGTTCGTTGGTGTCTGCTACACACATAATCGTATGCGATTTAAATATAAAGTCGCTGGTAGGTTCTGCTGTCATCATAAACGGAATCATTTGAAGTCCGTCTCTGCTGGCAGCTAGAATAACTGGCTTACTGATAGTAAGACCTTCTGAGGTTTGACCTGTAATTTTGCCAACAACTTCGTCGCCGTTAGCTAGTTTCATACTGACCGTATGACCAATTTTGTTTTCTTTTAACATATTATATATTTAGTGAGTTTTTAACCACGTTACTAGATCAGTATAACCACCAATGGCCTGATCATCAATAAAGATTTGAGGCACGGTACGTGGTGATTCCCCTAATCTTGTTGTTAGATTTTCTAACAACGTATCTCTTGTTGTTGCATTGATATGGTGTTCTGTAAACTCCCAGCCTCGGCTTTTAAACAAGTTTTTTGCTTGTACGCAATACGGACATGCGTCCTTTGTATAAATTTCTACTTTCATATTCCTGCTCCGTCTTCAAATAAACGTTCTTCATATTCTGATAGTACCTTTTGAAATTCTTCTTCAGTCAATCCGTGCCAGCCGATACATTTACCATTAGGACTTCTTCCGCAACCGCAGGCGCCAAATTCTTCTTGTTGTTCTTTTACTCTTACTTGCATATTATAAACCTTGTTTAATTTTATCAATGACCATCTTAGTAGATTCTGTGATAGTCATATTTGGATAGTCTTCTTTTAATAGTCTTATATAGTTGAAATTAGACATTGTATTCCTGAGATAATTAGCACGGGCAATACGTTCTTTTATTGTTAGCTTTTTCATTATGATTGACTAATATCATAAGTTTGAGCAAAGATATCTTTCTTTACTGCACCGTAGTCGTTAGCGCCATGCCTGACAATATAATCATTGCCTGCTGTATAATTTAAGTCGCCCCACGATGTATGTATAACACCATCATGGTCTGCAAGTTTAGCTACCTTAGGAATCTTCTTGGGTGCGGCAATGCCATTGCCCAGGTCATCTTTAAGACTGCGAAACTTCTCTGGAGTAATAGGATATTGCTCGCCTTTTGGTCCAGTCATAATATAATGACCTGCTTGATAATTAACAGGACCTTCTAATGTTTGAACTGTGCCTGCTTGTTGAGCAATCTCATACTT
>Ga0209191_1001793_pt1 | contig 13863 bp, 42 predicted proteins | sample S_130626_EF_Meta_FD_187320 | JGI IMG/M metagenome (GOLD analysis project Ga0209191, IMG submission 187320) | Freshwater microbial communities from Lake Simoncouche, Canada to study carbon cycling - S_130626_EF_MetaG (SPAdes) (version 2) | ecosystem: Environmental > Aquatic > Freshwater > Lake ... | reverse complement strand
CTATCACAACTGCGTGTAGACTTCAACCAAACATAAATTCTGATGAGATTTGTGGTAAAATTCCTACTTGGGAGCAATACAAATGATTTTTTCAAGGGCACTATTAGGAACTGATAAAAAGAAAACTAAACTTTCTTGGATTGAGTATATCTGGTTTTCTTGTATATGTCAGGGGTGGGCAAACTGTTGGTATGCCTTTCAGAATTGGGCAGATTTGATGAAAGACGACTACCAGGAATACGCACTTCTTGTATCTGATGACCCCTTGGAGCAGTGTATATTATACTTCTGGGATAGTTTAGAAGATGATGTGTATGACAAAGAGTTCCTTGAGAGTTTGCTGCAGATGGTAGATGATGTGGAGACCGGTAAAATTCGCACTTATCCTATGGAAGATGTGATGTCGGATATTATGAAAGGATTGGATGAAGATTATAAAGAATTTGATGTTTGATAAATAACAATGTCTGCTGAAACGGCAATCTCTACAGACAAGATTGGGTGCTTTTGGGCACCTTTTCTGTTATAAATAGTAATGCCGTTTTAGTAGAATAGAAATGATTTATTACACTTACGCATATTTGCGTAAAGATAGGACACCTTATTACATAGGAAAGGGGCAAGGTAATAGGGCATATAAAAAAGATAGAAGAATAAAACCACCAAAGGATAAATCAAGAATACTTATTCTCAAACAGAACTTAACAGAACAAGAAGCATTTAAGCACGAAATCTATATGATTGCTGTGTTCGGCAGAAAGGATTTGGGAACTGGTATTCTTCATAATAGAACTGATGGTGGCGAGGGAATGTCTGGATTTACTCATAGTGAAGAAACCAAAAGGAAACTGAGTGAGGCAAATAAAGGCAAAACTCTTTCTGTAGAAACCAGAAGAAAAATAAGTGAAGTAAATAAAAATCAATCAAAAGAAACCAGAAGAAAAAGGAGTGAGGCACGTAAAGGTAAAACTCATTCAGAACAATCTAAGAGAAAGGTAAGTGAGGCAAATAAAGGTAGAACTCATTCAGAAGAAAGTAGAAAAAATATGAGTGAGGCACATAAAGGAAAAACTCTTTCGGACGAAACCAAAAGGAAAATGAGTGAAGTGAGAAAAGGTGAAAATAATTTTTGGTATGGTAAATCGCATTCTGAAGAAAGTAAAAGGAAAATGGGTGAGATGAGAAAAGATAGAAAATGGTGGAATGATGGACAAATGAATAAAATAGTGATAGAATGTCCTGGTGATGGTTGGGTTCCTGGAATGGTCAAGAAAAAACGAATAGCATAAAGGACACCTGAGAAACTGGCACCAAGAACTCCCAATCCCCCACCAGAAGTGCTATAATAGTCTTATAACTACCTGAAACTTCAAATGAGTGACAACGAAAAACTTTTACAACTGGCACGGGAGCACAACGAAAAACTTTATAAACTCTGTATTCTTGATTTGTTAGTTGCGATTGATGAAGATGTTGTGGATTGGAGAAAACTTCCAGCACTTTCCAAAGCAATCAAAAAAGCAGATAATTCTATTGACTTATGGAGGTCAGTAGATAATCTGAAAGAATACCGAGATGAGTTTAAAAAAGCAAAAGATGCCGAAGAACTAAAAGAACTTACTGATGATGAACAAACCTGAATTTCCAAAACCAACACTAATTCGTGAGGATTTTATGCCAGAAAAAGACATTACAACAGAATATCGCATCAAAAAAATCACAAAAGGTGATATGATATATTTCCGTGCTCAAAGACAATTTCTTTGGTGGTGGATTGATATTTATTATGAGACTGAATGTTATCAATGGGCAGTTCATTATATTAAAGAAGGTATTGCCAAGAGGACAAAACCTTCAATAGAATATCTTGATGTGACGCCTGACGAACTGGCATAAGGAGACTTGATTTTTATTGAGATTTTGGTATAATATCTGTATTACAAGGAGAATGATGGACTTTCCCATATTTCTAAACAAATTTATAATCGGCAACAAGTATCTTCGGCACACCAGTTTTTGGTATTGGTTCCGTCTTGCCAATCATTCTAACTGGAGGATGGACGACCATCAAAGATACTGGGACTTCTGGAATTCTCTTAATCAAGGAATTTTGGATATGAACTACCAGTGGGAGTTTGAGAAGTTCTGGGGTAAAGGAGCAAAACCTGAAAAGATCGTATTACCAGTAAAAGATTTTGATGCCCTTGTAGAAATGTTAGAATTACCAAGTGAAGCAACAATGGAATCGGTGAAAAGACTTATGAACCGCAAAACACCTTTTGAAAATGACTAACAAATTAAAATTTACACAAGTATCACGAGTAATCTGTCCTAAGACAGGCACCCATTATTTGGACGGTATTTCGGAAGAGGGTTTGCATTATACTGCCGAAATGTCTTCTAATATTGAAAAATGGTTAGTTTTCACTAAACCGTGGAGTGCTGACCGACAACAACCAGTAAAATTATGACTGAACAACGCAAACTATGTAAAGATTGTCTCTACTATAAGAAAAGTTGGTTAGGTCATCTTTTTAGGGACAACTCATTTGATAGGTGTTACAATCCAATCATAACTGGTGATTTGGTGACTGGAGAAAAAACAAGTATAAGTTGTAAATTTGCCCGAAATTTTACGATGTATTGTGGTAGTGATGGTAGGCATTTTGAGCAACTGTGGGGTGATAGGAAATGACTGATATGAGAAAATACGAATGGAAAGAAAAATTTGAGAATGGAGAATACATTTCTACTTGGAATGGATACTCTCCTTTTTATATTGGATGTTTTAGTGCTGGTGATATAGTTCTTGGTGGTGAAGAACAATACGCAAGATGCCACGGATGGTTTTCTGGCATTGGTGATGTGGTGTGGTGGGATAAAACAGAACTGGATAAACTACCACCACAGCATCAAGATAATCTGCTGAAAATTCTAAAAAGAAATAAACAGTTTGATGATTATAAGAAAAAACTTGTTCCAGATTTAGCAAAACTATTGAATGTTGAAAAGCATCAGGTTGCTTGTTTGAAAAACAAAGACCTTTATGATTTTCTTATGTTAGTTCATAGGAAAAGTTATGATATTCACAAAAAACCTGAATGGGAGGTAGAAGATGAGTAGAAAGACCAGAGCAAAAATGATTGTGGATAAATTTTATTCTACTTTCCAAAATAAAAGAGTTGTTGTTCAAGACCTCAATAATAATGCTATTGCGAATGCTTTTCGTGAGGCAGTGGGTTCCCTCAACATAGAACCGAACCCTGATAGGGAACTCTCCACAGAAAAACACTATTTCATCAAGGGACAATTATTCGTAAAAGATGCTATAATGCGTCTTGCCGATGAATTAGATAGGATGAGTAAAGAATGACTGACCCAGACCAATATGATGGGTTCGCAACACCAGAAGAACTCAATCTCTCACAAGAAGAAATCAATCAGTTGCGAAACAACAAAAAACAACTTTCAGAGTATGGTAGGGAGAAAATCAGGGAGAAAATCATAGCAATTGGAAAAGAGTGTATGATAAGATATGATGAAGCACTTAAAAAATTAGCACAATGACTATAGAACCAATGACCCGTCAATTTTTTAGACCAAGAGATGTTTCGTGTAATAGATACCCAATATATGATGAAAATGGAAAATATCTTAGAGGTGAATTAAAAAGTGGTTTTGAGTTTGATGATTTTGACGACCTAAAACAAAAACTAGTAGAACTACTTGGAATTAATAAGTTATACGACCATTTGTATATTACCGAAGATGGTGGGGTTATAAATGGATTATGTCTTGGATATGTGGAACGAACAAAAACACTTGAAGAACTGACACAATGACTGACAAAGAATGGGCAACAATATTTAAAAGAATGAAAAAGAAATTCAAGGATGGTGGTGATGCTGGTCAAATAATAAATGAAACGATAATTTTACAAGTTCTAAAAGATATTTTTGATAAAGACAAAACGAGGACACTTGAAGAACTGGCACAAGAGCACTTCACAGATGCCTCTTGAGGTGCTATAATACTCTTACATACACAGAAACCTTATGAACTACACTCCCGAACAAATCGCAGAAATCGTTCTTAAAGTTCTTAAGGAACTAAATGAACCTGATGTTCTTTCACTTTCTTATGATGAAAAACGTGAACTAGCACGAAATCCAAATACACCAGTAGAAACTCTAAAGGTTCTTGCGACTGATAAGGATTCTAATGTTCGTTCTGCGATTGCACGAAATCCAAACACACCAATAGAACTTCTAAAGGTTCTTGCGACTGATAAGGATTCTGATGTTTGTTCTGGGGTTGCACAAAATCCAAATACACCAGTAGAACTTCTAAAAGTTTTTGCGACTGATGAGTATTTTGGTGCTCGTCGTGGGGTTGCACGAAATCCAAATACACCAGTAGAACTTCTAAAAGTTCTTGCGATTGATAAGGAGTCCTATGTCCGCTATTGGGTTGCACGAAATCCAAATACACCAGTAGAAACTCTAAAGGTTCTTGCGACATCTACGAATTTTATTGTTCGTTGTGGGGTTGCACGAAATCCAAACTATAAGACTCAAACTATTGAACTGACTCAAGTTCAATATGATGCTCTTAAGGTTCTTTTGGAATCAAGTCAAGATGAATCTCTTAAGACACTATCACTTTAAGAACTGGCACAAGAGCACTTCACAGATGCCTCTTGAGGTGCTATAATACTCTTACATACACAGAAACCTTATGACTGAACTGGAACTTCAAGAAGCATATAAAAGGGGGGTAAAAATCCACGAACAAATGGAAGAATACTTGAAAACTCATTCTATAACTTATACAGAAGAGGAAACAAAGTTATATGAAAGTGGTTTAGAGTATTCTCAACCTGATTATATTTTTGATGGGCAGGGGATGTATTATCAGGACACTTTCTAAACTGGCACAAGAGCACTCCACAGGTGCTCTTTGAGGTGCTATAATACTCTTACATATACAGAAACTTCTTATGAACTATGTCTTCGGTGATGATTTGAAGTTCTTTGTGAAACATCATCTTCCATCCCTACCAAATCGTGATGAAATCGCAACACAATTAGAACGCACAGAAACTTCTTGATACCTTATAAATAATAATGCTTATGTGTGTCGTAACCAGAAGCAAAGATTGGGTGCTTTCGGGCACCTTTTCTTGTATAAATAGTAATACGACACACTATAAAGCAGAACTATGGAAACTCCAAAGGAGTATTACTATACCTATTATTCTTATGAAGAATGGGGTAGAGGATATATTGGCAGTAGAGGATGTAAATTCTTACCAGAAGAAGATATAAATTACTTTGGTTCATTCAGGGATAAAACATTCAAACCAACTCAAAAAATAATACTCAAAAGTGATTATGCTACAAGAGAAGAAGCATATGTTGATGAGATTATTTTACACGACTTTTATGATGTAGGTAATAATCCTCATTTTGCCAATAGAGCAAAGGCAACTTCTACAGGTTTTTCTGTATATGGGATAACTCGTTCAGAAGAGCATAAAAGAAAATTGAGTGAAGCAAAGAAAGGTGAAAATAATCCAAATTATGGCAAATCACCTTCTAAAGAAACTCTAAAGAAAAGAAGTGAAAAATTAAGTGGAAAAAATAATCCTAATTATGGTAAATCGGCATCTGAAGAAACTAGAAGAAAAAAAAGTGAAGTAATGAAAGGAAAAAATAATCCTAATTATGGAAAACCTCTTTCAGAAGAGCATAAAAGAAAATTGAGTGAGGCACATAAAGGTAAAACACTATCAGAAGAACATAAAGGAAAACTGAGTGAAGCACGAAAAGGTGAAAAAAATTATTTTTATGGAAAAACTCTTTCGGAAGAACACAAAGAGAAAATTAGTCAATCCAACAAAGGTAAAACACTTTCCGAAGAACAAAAAAGAAGAATAAGTGAGGCACATAAAGGTAAAACACTTTCCGAAGAAACCAAAAGAAAAATAAGTGAAAAAACAAAATGTGAAAATAATCCTAACTATGGAAAAAAGTGGTGGAATGATGGTTGTGGAAATTGTAAAATGATGATAGAATGTCCTGGTGATGGTTGGGTTCCTGGAATGGTCAAGAAAAAACGAATAGCATAAAGGACACTTTTGAAACTGGCACAGAGGTACTTGAAAACTGATTTTCTTTGTGGTATGATACTTCCAGAAGCAATTAAATTGATGACAGACCTCAAACACTTTGTATCTACTCTGCCTCAAATGATTATTAGTTTCAGAGAGATTGAGGTGAATATTCAAAAATACAATCTTTCACTCAAATCTGAAGAAATATTTATGGCACAATTGGAACACGATGCTTTACACTATATTTCACAACAATCATTTGACAAAGAAGGTGAGGAGTGTGTAGCATATCTGGAGAAAACATTCAATCGTGGTTGGTTGCCTTTTGGGGAAAAGTACAATACATTCACCCCAAGAGAATGTGAGTGTTCTCATATTACACAAGAACTTATTACAGAAACCGCAGAAGACATTCAATCTTTGATGTATGATGAGTTTGAAAGATGTAAAGAAAGAATGAAAGAGTATAAAGAGAAACATTTTATGAAAACTTATAAGGATTGATGGAAAATGAAAAACATACTCAAAAGTATGATTGATGATTATCAGATTTGGTTGTGGATTATAAAAAATTCATATAATCCTCATATGAATGAATGTTTTTTTAATCGTATTGGGTCTAATCTACCAGAACAATTATTCGCAAAAGCAGAGGACTTTGAAAATGAATGACACAGAATATAAGATTTTTGATAAAGATTATAAAATCCCATTTAATGTAAGACTTGAACGACAATGGGAAAGTGCTGAAAGGGGACAATCAAAGAGACTTTGGGGGTTTAATATTTTTAGAAAAATGGTAGAAGAAGAAAGTAAATATGATGCTGATGTAATTACTTATTTAAAAGATGAAATAAGAAAATATGATAAAAAATGGAAACAATGGAAATTGGAAAATGAAGGTAAAGTTTGGTGGCATAATGGAAAAATCAATAAATTTTCTATAGAATGTCCTGGTGAAGGGTGGGTTCTTGGAATGATATTTAGAGCACAAAATGATTGACTTACAGTATAGAATTGAAGAGTGTTTTTGCCCAGAAGAAATGAGAGTATATTTCGTTGTCTATTCTTTGGGGGAAAGTCCAGGTATTATTGGTCCTCGGTTTGATACACTTGACGAAGCAAAGGATTGTGTTAGAATGTGTAGGAAATATAAGAACCGAGTATTCCATTATGTTGAGAACTGAAAAATGATTGAAATGAGAGTTGTTGATAATGGATTGATGTGTTGTCCAGATATTCAGTATCGGTATCATCTTCTTGCTACTGATGGTTCTGGTGCTTTACATCCTCCAAATTCTAATAATATGTGGAGTGAATGGAAAACTGCACCTTATGTAAATCTAATGGAGACACAAAATGATTGAAATTGAAAAGAACTACAAAATCACACTGAACGAAGAACAGGCACTAAGATTGTATGATATTCTTGATCTAACTGATAATGATAAGAGACAGAGATTGAATGTCCTCTATAATGAACTGAAAGATGTCCTTTATAATGAACTGAAAAACACTCTCAAAATCGGAATCCGATGAATAACTACAAAAATCAAATCGCAGATGAACTTTACAAAGCAGTAAAGAAATTTAATGAAGATTTGAATAGTTCAAAACTTGATGCTATTCTTTACCAATATGAAGACCAGAAAAACAGACAGACTGGAAGAACTACAATACTTTATATGAAAGCAATTGTAAAAGCACTTGAAAATCCAGGTAAAAGTGTAGAGTTCATAGACCATTATGAGCATAACTGGAACAGTGCTAAGGATCATAGAGAAAATCTTAAAACTATTATCAATAAACTTGGATATAATATTATTGCTATAACAAAGGGACAAGCACAAGTTTATCTTTATAATGAATTTGGAAAATGACTGAAACCAATCACTCCCAAACAATTCCAGTATCCCCAAATGTATTTCCCACAAAAAACAAGAAAATGACTGAAAAACCACATTATAAACTTGATGTAGATAAAATCAAAACCATCAAAGATATAAAAAATGTCTTTGAACTTCTAGATTTAGGATTTTATTTACCAGAAGACCATAAGGACTACAATCTCTTCAAAGAACTTACAATTCAACCAGAAGAACCACGCAAGTCATTAGAAGAAATCAAACAAGAACTTGATAAGAAGTTTGAAGAAATCATAGAGCAATATAAAAGGAACTCTTATGCTTCTAGACTAACTGCGGAAAGGAAATATGAAGATAAGTTTGATAATATTTTTGATAATTTTCAGTATGCTGTGAAGAATGGATTTTTTCCTCAATATCTTTCTCTTACCACATCTGGTAATTCTCTTTTTACGGTAAATGGTGGTGGATTGAGTGTGAATAATGCCATTATTTCTAATGTCAATACTCATAATATTGTGATTAACTCTAATGTTAATAATGTTGGATATTGGGAAAGTAAACCAATTTTTAAAGTATATCTTAATAAGAGACCAAACTGGTTATCAAGGATATGTGCTAAAATTATTTTTGATATTACTTGGAAATCAGTATGAAATACAATAGACCTATGAATGTCTTTGAGAAACTCCAAGCAGGTTGGTGGGGGATAGGACAAATCTTTGGAGAATGGTGTTATACTATGACAAATGATGAGGATTGGGAGTTCTTTCAATATCTCCAAACTGATTATGTAAAATATGAGGAGGATACTTATTATACAGACACTTGAAGAACTGGCACAAGGACTTCCCAAAGTCCCTGAAAATGCCTTATAATACTCTCATAACCAAAGGAACTCAAAAATGAACGACTTCAAAGATGATGGAAGATTTGGATGTCTGTTCCAGAAAAAGACAATATCTGGGCAAATGAAGTTCTGGATGAGGGTATTACATATTGTGATGGGTATTTTATTAATTTTTGGTGGATTTTGAATTATAATTTCTACAAAATGAATAACAAAATGTATGCCTATACTGGTTGTGAAGAACCTTTTGCTTTTTGTGTAGAACCTTATGAGGCAGATGATTTAAATTTTATGAGGAACTAATATGAAACTCTTTGATTATCGCAAAATTGGAGACACCTGATGTATAAACTTAAAATTTGTATCAATAAAAAAACTGATACTCGGTATGATATGTACCATAATGAACATAATAATCAAGGATATGTTTATAAAGGATTTTTCACTTCACACGAAAATGCGTTAAAACATATATCTTGTTATAAAAATAATGATAAATTAAAACTTACAAATTATGATGAATGTGAAGAAATTCCTGAACTTATTTGGAAAGTAAGTATTAGTGGAGGAATATCAAAGTTTTGGTGTAGTCCTGATGAAGTATTAAAAGTTAAGAGGGAGAGTGCTATATTTGAAACTTGGGAATTTGAGACAAAGAAATGACTAACCAACAAATTTACTCCCTTTGTGGTGTCATAACATTTTCTGCGGGGGTAATTGCAAACTCTCCAATTCTGTTACTATTTGCTTTTATCTGTTCTATTTTTTCAATTTGTATTGGATTTATTCAAGGTGCTATTGAAACTTTTGAAGAAAGGAGGAATAAAAAATGAATAAACCTTTGAATAAAAACTCTTTCTTTCATTATTATCTTAAAAAAACTGGGGGACTAAACGACCCAAGATATGTTAAGGAAATGATGAAATTATTAAAGGAATGGTTGCCTGATGAAAAGATGGTGAGTTTTGGTGAAGGATATGAGTATGAACTTGGATGGAATGATTACCGTGATAAAATTTTGGATGAACTAGAATGAAACTAACTAAACTAATTTTTGATTATTGGAAAGTTTGGATGGGGCAACCAAAAGGATGTCCCGTTCATACAGATGGAATATGGTTTTATGCCAATGCGGAGAAACCACCATATGTGTCGGTTCAATTTTGGTGGGTTTTGAATATTGGTTGGTATGAAATGAATAATAAATCACTTGCTATCACTTTGCCAGTTGATGCTGTTGATAAATTTAAGTTTGTTTGCCCAAAAGATTTTGAGGAACTAATATGAAACTCTTTGACGCATTAATTATAAACAGTGGCAACATAGATTCAAAACATAAACTTATTCGGCAATTATGGTGTATTCATTATCAACTTCGTTCTGGATATTGGAAGTGTAAATGGTCTTTTGGGATTTGGCAATTTATGATGACGCACAATATGGAAAGGTTAAATGAAAGATGTCACGGGTTAACTGGATTTGATGAGTTTTATGCTTGTCTTGGTGGTTGTTGGGGAGGTGCGAGATGAAACACTTTAAGTTTTTTTCTTTTAAAGTCAGGTCTGATTACGGGAAAGATTATTATTTCACATTCCTCAAAGGACGAAAATATTCACTTCTTCAAGCATCTTTTAGTGTATGTGAGTATGCTTCATTTCCTCATATTCAAATAACTATGGGTGGTGGAAAATTATTTGGAATATTTGTTTATTTTGGCAAAGTTGGATTTGATGTGGATTTTGTATCCAGAAATTGGTGGTTATAAAGACACTTGAAGAACTGGCACAAGACACCACCAATCCCCCTGTGGATGCCCTATAATAGTCTCATACACACAGACACCTGATGAACTTTTCTGAATACGGCAACGAGGTAATACTAGAAGCAGAAGAACTCCGTGCTATTATTCGGGGTGAGATTGGATTTCGTAAGTGTCCTGATTGCCAAGGTGATGGTGAGAGTTGGACACTTCATTATATTCTTGCTGATGACCTTGACCAAGATAATGAGCAGTTCAAAGAAGTGAGTGCTCAATTTGCTGCTGATTTTGATGAGGACAATCTACCACCACAATATTCTTTTGGTGAATGTCATCTGTATTCTTGTGAAACCTGCCACGGTGTTGGTTATGTCCCTGTGGAGCATTTGTGAAAATGACTAACCAAGAAATCTCAAATTTGATTACCCCCGAATTTATTTCAACACTTAAAATTGTTCTTGAACATCTTTACAAATGTCCCAATCAACTTGGTTTAGATTTTGATGAAATTGATTTTCTTCCTGGTGTTATAGAGGGTATGAGAACTGGTGAGTATTATGACTAATTATTTTGATTGCTATGACAAATGGTCTCTTGTAAAGTATGTTTATGATGGAGACCACAAGATGTTTGAAGAACTCTATCAGGGCACAGAAAAAGAGTGCCGTCAGTATGCTTATGTGAATTATACAGATAAAGAACACCGTGATATGTGCCTGATGGATTATGAAGGAAGGGAGTGGGATGTATGATTGATAGAGAAGCATACTCCAAATACATAGAGGGAAAAGACAATTATCCCTCTCATTCTCATAAGTGGATTGTGAGAACTTTTACTGATACAAGTGATTTCAATCCCAATGAGTTGTTCTATCGCAACTTCGGTCCATTTGAAACCAAAGAAGAAGCAAAAGAGTTTATTGAGAATTATAAGATAAAATATACAACCAAAGGATTTATTACAAGGTGTAGTATTCAACCATTATGTGAAGTATTATGATTAAAAAAATTATCAAAAACTTATGGGAAAAACTTGTAATTCATAAGTATGTCTATTATGGAATTCAATGGGGTAATTATGGTTCTTTTGGATATAATAGTAATTGGGAAAAATTTGAATATTGGCAAACCAAATATAAAGAACTTGGATATATTCCCGTGAGTACTCATATTTGGGTTTCTTGTAGTCAGTATTTGTCAAAATTGAGGATAAAAAATGAGTAGAACCGAAAACCCTGACGAAATCGTGCTTGAAAATGTGAAGATGTTTCACTTGGAAAACCTCACAGAAAATGCCTTATGGATTGGTGTTTATACAAAAGATAATAAAATCTATCACCTTAATATTGTCGCAAAGAATAATGAATTAAATTATTTTTGGAGTGATGAGACACCTGAAGAACTGGCACAAGACCCCACCAATCCCCCTGTGGAGGTATTAGAATTTAATGGTATCTGTCGTGATAATTGTCAAGGAACTAAAATCTCTTCTCTTCCTGGACTTCCCGAATATACACCTGATGAACTGGCACAAGGGGCTTGACAAGACCCCCTAAATGCCCTATAATGACTAGATAACCACAAAGGAACTCTTATGAAACCTTTTGATTACTACTCCAAATCACAAACTGCTTATCCCAACAAAATTGATTATATCACCCTTTATGTTTATGATAAGGGGGAGTGTCTTTGGTCTGTTCCTACTTGGGAAAAGGATAAAGCAGAACTAAAAGAAGAATATCCTAACGCAATCATTCAGGAAGTTCTGGATGAGGAAGGATACAAAGCACACCAACTTCAATATACAGATGAAAAGCATAAACTTCACGAAGAGTTTGTGAATGATTTGTTTGAGGATTTTGGTGTGAGTGATAATCCCAAACGATATAAGGCATTTGACCTTGCTTGGGAAAAAGGACACGCAAATGGTCTTGGAGACGTGTATAATGAGTTTGATGACCTTGTAGAACTTATTAAGGATTGATGACACCTGAAGAACTGGCACAAGACACCACCAATCCCCCTGTGGATGCCCTATAATACTCTCATATACACAAAGAGGACTGATGACTACCACTCGAAAACATCTTCGCATCACTATCACTGGTGAAACTTATGATGACCTTATAGAAGCACTCAAAGAAGTTCATCGTAAAGTTGAGGAAGAATATATCTCTGGTTTTGATAGTAATGAATCTGGAGATTATGAGTTTGATGTGACAGAAGAAGTTACTGAAATGACTACTCTCCATCTTACTGAACGAGAAGTAACCATTCTTGGTATTGCTCTCACCAATCTTTATGATGAGATTACTAAATCTGGTGAAGGGCAACAAATGAGAGATGATATTATGGAGTTCAGTCGTTACATTCAAAAACAATCTTTGGAGCAACTGAAATGACTTATTCTATCTCCAATCAAATTCAAATTCGTCACACCGAAGATGAATGGGATTATCTCTTTACGACTGATGAGTATGGAACTGTGGATGTTGCTTTTAGGGAAAACTTCAAAGTAGGTAAAACAAGTATTCTCATTCCCAAAGATTGTATTCAGCACTTTATTGATGCTCTGGAACAACTGAAATGACTAAAAAACAACTAATTGATGCCCTTCTCAATCTTGATGTTCCTGACGACACTATCGTAGTTATGGCATCTAGTATTGGTTTTGAAGATATTCGTGGTGTAGAACTTAAAGACCTCGTAAGTTCTACATATAAAAAAGACGAAGAGTTTCCAGCAATTATTTTGAACTGAAATGACTACTCTATTCTTGTTTCTACTTGGTGGTCTTGTTGGAACTTTTGTTGGTGATTTTATCGCAGATAAATTTATCTATAATAATGAAGCACACAAGGACGCAGTAGAAAACAATAAGAACTTTGAACCAACTCCACAAGAACAAGAAAATAATGAGTGGAGAAATGTTGCTCTTAGGTTTGGGGAGGAACTTGTAAGCATTGGTCCTTGTGGTTATTATGATATGACTGCTGATGATTGGTTGGAATGGGCAAAGGGTGCTTATGATGAACTTGTGAATAGGATTGAAGAATGTTTGTCTGATGAGTTTGATTCTAATGATTCAGTGTATGAGTATGAAATTGGATGGAATGAAGCAATCCAATCAATCAAGGAAAAACTACGATGACTAAATGTAAATACTGGGATTGTGGATTTTGTTATGCTCCCGATGATATAAAAACTAATGCTACTCAAAGTGGTTGTTTTGAACCTGAACATTGCCCTTATCTAAAATCACAAAATCAAATGA
>Ga0209191_1001792_pt1 | contig 13864 bp, 11 predicted proteins | sample S_130626_EF_Meta_FD_187320 | JGI IMG/M metagenome (GOLD analysis project Ga0209191, IMG submission 187320) | Freshwater microbial communities from Lake Simoncouche, Canada to study carbon cycling - S_130626_EF_MetaG (SPAdes) (version 2) | ecosystem: Environmental > Aquatic > Freshwater > Lake ... | reverse complement strand
TCTGAAGCTTCTGTTTCAGCAGTACCTGTCATACCACCTAATTTATGGTACATTCTAAAAAAGTTCTGCAAAGTGATGGTGGCATAGGTTTGTGTTGCAGCTTCAATTTTTACATTTTCTTTTGCTTCAATCGCTTGGTGTAAACCATCGGAATATCGGCGACCTTCCATGATACGACCTGTTTGCTCATCGACAATTTTTACTTGACCGTCGATTACCACATACTCAACGTCTTTATCAAATAAGGTATAAGATTTCAATAATTGATTCACCGTATGAATACGATCCGCCTTCACACTATAGTCAGTTATGATAACTTCCTTTTGTTGTAATTTTTCGTCGGCACTTAAAGCTGCGTTGGTGTCAATTGAATTTAATACCACACTGATATCCGGTAATAAGAAAAAGTTAGGATCTTCACCTGCACCAGTAATTAAATGCAACCCTTTCTCAGTTAATTCAACAGAATTATTTTTTTCGTCAATGTGAAAATATAATTCAGCATCCACATGATGCATTTCTCTTTGCTGATCCGCTAAATAAAAGTTTTCCGCTTTTTGCATTTTAACCCTAACCCCCGGCTCACTTAAATATTTAATTAAGGCGCCACTTTTTGGCAATCCTCTAAATGCACGATATAATGCCAATCCGCCGTCTTTAGGATCATCATTTCCCTCACTCAATTTTTTCTTCGCTTCAATCAATGACTGACTTACAACTTTCTTTTGCGCTTCTACCAATTTTTCAATTCTTGGTTTTAATTCAAAAAATTGTTGCTCTCCAGTTTGATGTCCAATGGGACCTGATATAATTAAAGGCGTTCGTGCATCATCGATTAATACACTGTCCACCTCATCCACCATCGCATAATGGTGCTTACGTTGTACCATTTCCTCGGGTGAGTGCACCATATTGTCTCTTAAATAATCGAAACCAAATTCGTTATTTGTTCCATAAGTAATGTCCGCTAAATAAGCATTGCGACGGTCATCCGAATTTGGCTGATGTTTATCAATACAATCAACTGTTAAACCTAACCATTCAAACAAAGTGCCATTCCACTCACTATCTCTTTTTGCTAAATAATCATTCACCGTTACAATATGCACCCCTTCTCCAGCCAATGCATTTAGGTAAGCAGGTAAAGTGGACACTAAGGTTTTACCCTCACCAGTAGACATTTCGGCAATTTTACCCTCATGCAACACGATACCACCAATCAATTGCACATCATAATGCACCATATTCCAGGTAACAGGCGTACCTGCAGCCTTCCAAGTAGTTTGAAATACTGACTGATCCCCTTTTATTTCTACATATTCTTTTTTAACCGATAAATCACGGTCTAATTGAGTAGCACTTGATACCAATTCCTCATTGTCCGTAAAACGGCGAGCCGCTTCCTTCACCACAGCAAATGCCTCTGGCAAAATTTCCCATAGCACTTTTTCAATCGCTGCGTCACGGTCCTTTTTAATTTTATCTATGTTTTCATAAATTGAATCGCGTCCCATTAGTTCGCTCATTGGCAAAGCCTCTGCTTTTTCCTGTTCAGCTCCTATTAATGCATCCAATTCACTTGTATGTGACTTAATTTTAGCCTTTAATTCGGGAGTTTTAGCCCTTAACTGGTCATTAGTCAATGCTTTATAGCTTTCAAAATGGCCATTGATTACAGCTACTAAATGCTGTATTTTTTTAACGTCTTTCTCACTTTTTGAACCTCCAAAAAGCTTACTTATAATTTGCAACATATGCCTTGTAAATAAATGTGTTAATATCCCTATGTCAATATGCGTGCCAAACTCATTTTTGACGGCAACATAAGGGGTCCAAAGGTAAGGATTTGACCTCAGTTAGCCATTTTATAGGCTTCCCAATATAAAAATTAACATGAATAGTCTGAAAAGTGGAAAATGGACAAAAAATTGATACCTTTGCTCGCCCAAAAGAAAGGAAAATATAAAGCTATGGCAGGTCAATTAAAAGAAGTTAGAAATAGGATAAAAAGTACTCAAAGTACTCAGCAAATCACAAAAGCCATGAAAATGGTAAGTGCCGCTAAATTACGTCGTGCGCAAGATGCTATTACGCAGATGAGACCATATGCCCGCAAGTTGCAGGATATGTTAAGCAATATCATTGGAAGTTTGGAGGGAGATATGAATTTAGCGTTAGCTGAAACTCGACCAGTGAATAATGTATTGTTGATTGTAATTACTTCTGACAGAGGTTTATGTGGTGGTTACAATGCAAATGTGGTGAAGTTAGCTAAAGCAACAATTGCTGAAAAATACCCAACTCAAAAAATTACTATTTGGAATATTGGTAAAAAAGGTTTTGAAAGTTTATCAAAATCAGGCTTTAATACCAACGCCGATTACAAAGATATTTTCTTGAATTTAACTTTTAGTAATGTGCAAGCTGCTGCTAAAGCTGCGATGGATGCCTTTGCTAGCAAAGAGTTTGATGCGATAGAAATTATTTATAGCGAGTTTAAAAACGCTGCTACGCAAGAATTTAAAGCAGAAGCATTTTTGCCAATTCCAAAAATTGCAAAGAAAGCAAATCAAAAGAAAACTGATTTCATTTTTGAACCACAAAAAGAAACTTTAGTTGCGGAGTTGATGCCTAAAATTTTAAACACACAATTATTCAAAGCTGTTTTAGATGCCAACGCAAGTGAGCATGGTGCAAGAATGACTGCAATGGATAAGGCTAGTGAAAATGCAAATGAATTATTAAAATCATTGAAAATATCTTACAACCGCGCAAGACAAGCTGCTATTACAACCGAGTTAACGGAGATTGTAAGTGGTGCTGCTGCATTAAACGGATAAGAACTACCTATTATGGAAATTAGTGAAATCATACCTCATATTGAAGCGTTAATATTTGCAAGCGATAAAGCATTAAATGCAAATGACGTTACTGAATTAATCAATAATGCCTTCGGATTTTTAGAAGAACGTATTACTTTGGATCAAGTAGAAAGTGCCTTAAATGGTATTCAGGAAAAATATGCTACTGAGTTTTACCCTTTTGAATTAAAGCAAAGCGGCGGCGGATGGCAGTTTTTAACCAAGCCTACATTTCACTCAACCATTGCACAATTAAACGGTGATAAGTTTTTAAAGCGTCTTTCAAATGCAGCTTTAGAATCATTAGCCATTATTGCTTACAAGCAACCCATTACTAAAGGAGAAGTGGAAGCCATTAGAGGTGTAAATAGCGATTATTCCATTCAAAAATTATTGGAAAAAGAACTGATTGTTATTAGTGGTCGTAATGAATTGTTGCCAGGAAAACCATTGGTTTACTCAACGTCAAAAACGTTCATGGATTATTTTGGCATCAACTCAACTGAGGATTTGCCAAAAATTAAAGAAGTACTAGCTGATCAAATTGTGGAAGCGACCGTGATTAAACCGGAAGACTTCACCGATAATAATGTTTACGAACAGGTTTCTGAAGAAGCTGCCGAGGAGCGTGCCGAGGAAGAAACTCCGAATTTACCTGAAGAAGACGCGACCAGGTCTGATGTTGAAGGAGACTTAAATGAAGCAGAATCAGACGAAGCTTCGAACACAGCTGATGAAGAAGGCGACCTTTCTGAAAGCCCAATTGAATAACACATATTAGTATTCTCGTTTCTCCTTTTTTTCTAAAATTATATTGTTGATATAATAACAGAACCTAGTTCTAATTGTATCTTCGTGGAATGAAGTCAAGTTTAACCTACGATCAATTAAAGTCGGCCGCGATTGAATATGGCACCCCATTGTACGTTTATCATGCTGAAAAAATTGTCAGCCAATATCAAAATTTATTGTCGCATTTTTCTTCCGCGAATACCCGCTTTTTTTATGCTTGTAAAGCCCTTACTAATATTCATATTTTGGATGTTGTAAAACGAGCTGGTTGTAATATTGATTGCAGTTCCATCAACGAAGCTAAACTAGCATTGCATGTAGGCTTTGCGCCTCAAAATATTTTATATACAAGCAATAGTGTAAGCATTGATGAGATTTCTGAAGCAGTTAACCTAGGGATTCATGTTAATATAGATAGCTTATCCAACTTAGAAAAATTTGGAGCGAAATTTGGAGCTACTTATCCTGTTGGTGTTCGAGTGCGTCCAAATATTATGGCAGGTGGTAATTTAAAAATCTCAACTGGTCACGATAAAAGCAAGTTTGGTATCCCTGTAACACAGTTGGATGAATTAAAAGCGATTCAAATAAAGTACAATATTAATATTGCCACTTTGCATATTCATACAGGAAGTGAAATCAAAGATGTTGCCGTATTTATAAAATCGGCCGATGTGTTTGATACCTTATTGGAGCATTTTCCAACAGTCAACGTATTGGACTTTGGCGGTGGTTTTAAAGTACCTTATCAACCCGACGAAAAAGGTACAGACATTAAATTGTTAGGCGCCGAAGTAGATAAGGCTATTGAACACTTATCCAAAAAATATGGCCGAAAATTAATTGCATGGTTTGAGCCAGGTAAATATATGGTCAGTGAAAGTGGTTATTTTATTGCAGAAGTTAATGTATTAAAAAAGTCAGGTGATATTGAATTTGCGGGTATCAACACAGGCCTAAATCATTTAATTAGACCTATGTTTTATGATGCCTACCATTATATTGATAACATCAGCAATCCTAATGGGATCAAACAATCCTATGCAGTGGTAGGGAACATTTGCGAAACCGATACTTTTGCATGGGACCGTGAAATCCCAACTATTAAGGAAGGTGACTTTTTAGTATTTTATAACGCGGGTGCTTATGGTTATGAAATGTCAAGTAACTACAACGCAAGGTATAAACCTGCGCAAGTATTATTTGAAAATGGGGCGTCAAAATTAATAAGTCGCCGTGATACATTTGAAGACTTACTTTTGCTTCAAACGCCACTAAACAAATAAACATGATTGAGATTCAACATATCAGCAAGAAGTTTGAAGACAAAATTGTGTTAGAAGACATTTCTGCCAAATTCAAACCTGGTATGTGCAATTTAATCATTGGAGCTAGTGGTAGTGGAAAAACAGTATTAACTAAGTGTATTGTTGATTTAATTCAATCAGATAATGGACATATTTTCTTTGATGGTGTTGAGCTTTATGGAATGAACAAGGAGGAACGAAAAGAATTAAGAAATAATATAGGTATGTTATTTCAAGGTAATGCCCTATTTGATTCAATGACGGTTTTAGAAAATGTAAGGTTCCCTTTAGATATGTTTACTGAATTTTCAGAAGCTGAAAAACTTGAAAAAGTAAATAAAATATTGGCTAGAGTAAATTTAGAAGGCGTAAATGAGAAATTCCCTGCTGAAATTAGCGGAGGAATGAAAAAAAGAGTAGGTATAGCGCGCGCCTTGATATTAAATCCAAAATATCTTTTTTGCGATGAGCCAAATTCAGGTTTAGATCCACAAACGTCCATGGTCATTGATAAGTTAATACATGAATTAACCATTGAAAATAATATTACCACTATTGTCGTAACGCATGATATGAATAGTGTTATGGAAATTGGCGATTATATTTTATATCTACACCAGGGTCATAAAGAGTGGGAAGGCAGCAAAAAGGATATTATTTACTGTAAAAATGATTTATTAAACAATTTCATTTTTGCTTCTGAATTTTTGCAAGATGCAAAAACACAAAGAATGTTAGAAGACAAAATAAATTAAAAAACATAAAACTAAAATATATGAAAAAGGCTTTACTAGGATTAATGGGATTCACAAGCATTTTGCTTACAACTGCTGTAGGTGCTCAAACGCAACAAACAAACCCTCCTCCAGCACCACCCACAGCAAATGCCGCACCAACTGTTGATCCAAACGCACCCTATTTAATTGACAAGCGTGTACCAACATTTAGTATGACAACTATTGATGGGAAAGAAATTAGCAACAAGGATTTACCTACTAAATATAAATACACCTGTATTATTATTTTTAGTCCTGATTGCTCGCATTGCGAACATGCGGGTGATGAATTTAACAAAAACGCTGATAAATTCAAGAATGTACTATTTATATGGGATAGTTACCGTGATATGGATTTAATTAAAAAGTTTGCTACAAAATACAACCTAGCTAATAAGCCTAATGTTGTTATTGGTCGTGATGGCGGATTTACCATTCCTTCCTTTTTTAGACCTAGAATGACCCCTTTTGTTGCCTTATATGATAAGGGGACCTTTGTAAAGGTATGGGAACAAGGTGTAGAGCCAGATGAACTAATTAAAATAACAAAAGGCAATTAAGGAAATCCCTAACTTTGCCCCGTTAAAAAACACCATTTATTTAAAAATACATAGATATGAAAATTACAGTAGTTGGAGCAGGTGCAGTAGGCGCAACATGTGCTGACAATATCGCTCGCAAAGAATTGGCTAGTGAATTAGTTTTATTAGACATTAAAGAAGGATTTGCCGAAGGTAAGGCACAAGACATGATGCAAACAGCTGCATTATTAGGTTTTGACACAAGGATTTCAGGTAGCACAAATGATTATTCAAAAACTGCAAACTCAGACGTTGTTGTTATCACTTCAGGTTTACCTCGCAAACCAGGTATGACGCGTGAAGAGTTAATTGGAACTAATGCTGGTATTGTTAAAGGTGTTTGTGAAAATATTTTAAAGCATTCGCCAAACGCAATCATTATTGTAATTAGTAATCCAATGGATACAATGACTTACTTAGCATTGCAATCAACTGGTTTACCTAAGCATAGAATTATTGGAATGGGTGGTACATTAGATAGCGCTCGTTTTAAATATCAATTAAGCACTACATTAAACTGTAGCCCTGCTGACTTAAATGCATTAGTAGTTGGTGGCCATGGTGACACTACTATGATCCCTTTAATTAAGCATGCAACTTGGAACAGCATTCCAGTTACAAAATTCTTAAGTGAGGAGCAACAACAAACAATCATCAATGATACAATGGTGGGTGGTGCTACCTTAACTAAATTATTAGGCACCTCAGCTTGGTATGCACCAGGTGCTGCTGGAGCTGCTTTAGTTGAAAGTATTGTACGTGATGAGAAAAAATTATTTACTTGTTGCGTTAGCTTAAATGGCGAATATGGTCAAAATGATATATGCTTAGGCGTTCCTGTTGTTATAGGTAAAAATGGATGGGAGAAAATTGTTGAAATGGATTTATCTGCAGACGAACAAGCAGCTTTCAACAAAAGTGCTGATGCAGTTAGAAACATGAACGACGTATTGAAGACTTTATAATTCAAACTCGTTAAAATAATAAACACTATTAGTGCTCATCAAAAAAGCCTCGCTAACGCGGGGCTTTTTTGATATTTATACTTTGATGATTATTCGAATATTAAATATGGGCAAGGTTAGTGTTTGCAAAAAATGCAATTGCATTTGTGTCTTGTAATTGCATACACTTGAAATGTCCTTTGGGACATTTATGCCCACCTTGTTTGGAACAGGGCTGACAACTTAAATTAGGAACAATTGCATTCATTTTTTTTGTTTGTGCTTCTTTAGCATAATATGCTTCAAATTGCAATACAGGATTGGTTGCACCCCAAATGGTGATAGTAGGTTTGTTGAAAGCAACTGCTACATGTAAAAAGCCTGTATCATGTGAAATAACTAATTGCGATTTTTTTATAAATAGTGCAGACTCATTTAAGCTGTAGTTTCCACAAGCATTAAAAACTTTTTCAGGAAATGCATTGACTAGCATTTGCCCATTTTTATAATCCTCTTTATCTCCTACTACTACGACCGGACCATTTATTTTTTCAACCAATGCTAACCATTTTTCAATGGGCATTTTTTTTGTTTTATAGGAGGCGCCTATAACCAGCGCGGTATAACCATCATTAAATACAGTTGGCAGAATATGCTCAATTGAAAAATTAGAGTCAGGTATAAAGTAATCCAACCCTTTACTATCATTTTTTACCCCTAATGGCAACAATGTTTGTAAATAACGTTCGCAAACATGTGAATTGGGTAAAAAATTAATTTTTGTCAACGCAAGCAACCACTTTAGAATACTTAGCTTTTTATAGGAATATGCCTGTACACCTAAAGCTCGCTTAATGCGCCAAGTTCTTTGATTGTGGTGTAAATCAATTATATAATCAAATTGTATTTTTTTTAATGGAGCGACCGTTGCTTCAATCGTATCTTCTAAACAGTGTACACTATGTATATAAGGATTGGCAATTACCAAATCCTTCATAGATAACTTCGTTAAAAAATGAATTTCAACGCCAGGGATTTGCATTTTTGCACAACGTATTGCCGGACTCGTGAGTACTATGTCGCCTATGGATGAAAAACGAATGAAAAGTAAACGCATAGTAAAAGCAAAATTAAATATTAGCTTAAAGCAATATCAAAGCAACAGATTTGAAACCTAAGGCAAAGTATTGTCAAGTTCTAAATAGTCAAGATCCTTATGATAAGTTTCCTCGGTATAAACAAATGCAATTAAAGTTATAGTCATTACAATTGACCCCGTTAAAATGCCACTTTGAATAATAGTCCATCCCAACTGCTTTTGCAATATGTCAAGGAATAAAAAATTAATTAAAGGTAAAGCGCCACGCACCATATTGGGAATAGTAGTTGCTGCTGTCGCTCTTAAATTGGTACCAAATTGCTCAGCTGCCATGGTATTGAAAATTGCCCAATATCCTGTACTAAACCCTAGCAAACCACAAATGGCATACATACTGGAATCATTGCTATTTAATGTCGAGAAAAATAAAATCATAGCAATGGTATTTAAACTATAAAATACCAATAAAGCTTTTTTTCTACTTTTAAAATATTGACTTACATATCCAATCACTAAATCACCAATGGCAATTCCTACATAAGCAAACATAACAGAACGTCCTGAATCAATTAAATTATCCCCGTATAGTCCTGTCGCAAACTTATTACTATAGTTTACTAAAACCCCAATGACAAACCAGGTTGGCAATCCAATTAAAATGGCTTTAAGATATTTCGAAAACCTTTTTTTGTTATTGAAAAATTGTAAAAAATTTCCTTTTACCACATTGGCAACTTTAGCGGACTCAAACATAAAGGACTCTGCAACACGAATACGCAATATTAATAAGAACACCCCTAGCACACCTCCTATTTGATAACACAACCTCCAGTCCTTAGTATACTGGAAAGTAAAGTAGGCAAACACCGCACCAAATAAACCAATCCCCGCCACCATACTAGTTCCAATCCCTCTTTTGTTTTTTGGTAACATTTCAGAAACAAGTGTAATGCCTGCTCCTAATTCTCCTGCTAGACCAATACCCCCAACAAATCGACAATAGGCGTATTGATCAACATTTTGAACAAAGGATGTTAAAATATTAGCAATTGAATACAATAATATAGAACCGAATAAAACTTTTAGTCTTCCTTTTTTGTCCCCAATCACACCCCATAAAATTCCACCAATGAGTAATCCCGACATTTGCCAGTTAATGATATGTGCACTGTCAACAATGATGGATTCAGCTGTTGCTCCTACTGCCATTACACTTGGCTGGCGGACGATGGTAAATAATAGTAAATCATACACATCAACAAAATATCCAAGCGCAGCTACGAGTACAGGAAGAGATAACAAACCAATTTGACGCTGACTAGTCATAACTAATAACTATTTTGTTTTATGAGTAAGTACTTTAACAATAACTGGAACGGTTGTGACTAAGACAATTCCAATAACAATCACTTCTAAATGTTTTTTCAAATCAAATTGGAATCGCTCTAAAATCCATGCTTGTAAAAAATGGCCGGCACATAACATACTACCCACCCAAGCGATACTTCCAACGATATTAAAATAAACGAATTTTTGCTTGTCCATTTTTACGATGCCCGCAACGATGGGTGCAAATGTTCGAACTATTGGAATAAAACGCGCAATCACAATAGCACCGCCACCATGTTTTTCATAAAACTCCTGTGCTTGTTGTAAATATTTTTTCTTGAAGAAAATATTTTCTTTCCAATCATACATTGCAGGTCCTACTTTTTTCCCAATCATGTAACCCACCGTATTTCCTAAAATACCCGCTACCGTTATTAAGGCAAACAATATAAATAAATCAAGCCATTGATTTTGCGGTATGTTTATGCCAAAAACTTCTACAAATTTTGCAACTAATGTGTCGCTGTAAATACCTGCCACGAAAAGTAAACTATCTCCAGGTAAAAAAAATCCGAAGAATAATCCTGTTTCAGCAAAAACAACAAATAATAACAACCATAACCCTCCATTGTTAATGTAGTATTGCGGTTGTAATAATTGACTCCAGTGAAAAGTATCTAATAAAATTGTCATTGAAATATATTTATGCTTGTTGTTGTTCTTCTAATTCACCCTCCCATTTGCTCACTACTGCTGTAGCCAAACTATTGCCCAAAACGTTTGTAGCAGTGCGGAACATATCACAAAAATGATCAATTGGAAGAATCAATGCAATACCAATTGCGGGAATATTAAACATGGTACAAGTTGCCGCAACAACTACCAAGGAAGCACGAGGAACGCCGGCGATACCTTTGCTTGTTAACATCAATACTAGTAACATGGTAAGTTGTGTGCCGATGTCTAAATGAATGCCGTATGCTTGTGCAATTGCCATGCTCGCAAAAGTCATATACATCATACTACCATCTAAATTAAAAGAATATCCCAATGGTAAAATAAAAGAAACAATTTTATCCTTACAACCAAAGCGCTCAAGCACCTCCGTTAATTTTGGAAAAACGGCTTCGCTACTAGTAGTACTAAAAGCAATAATTAAAGGATTGCTAATAATTTTAATGAGCGAAGGCATTCTCTTTCCAAGAATGATGAATCCTACCCCAATAAGCACTGCCCATAAAATGCCAATACCTGTTAAAAAGTATAAGAAGTACTTAATATAAAACACGAAAACACTTAGCCCTTTTGTTGCAATCACTGCTGCCAATGCGCCAAATACACCTAATGGGGCAAAGTTCATCACATAACCTACCATCTTTAAAATGATATGAGAAGCCGCATCAAATGCCTTAATTAAACCTTTTGATTTTTCTCCCATGGCGGCTGCAGCTACCCCAAAAAAGATGCTAAAAATAACTATCTGTAAAATCTCATTGGTAGCCATTGCTTCAAAAATACTTTTAGGAAATACGTGTTCAATAAATCCTGCTATGCTAAACGATTGTGTTTTACCAATTAAATCTTGTGCACCCGAAGTATCTCCATTAGACAAAACAATGCCTTCGCCTGGCTTAAGTAAATTAACTAATATTAAACCAATCAATAAACTCACTAAAGAAGCTGTTACAAACCAAAGCAAGGCCTTTCCGCCAACTCTGCCAACTGTTTTCAAATCACCTAATTTCGCAATGCCTACCACCAAGGTTGTAAATACCAGTGGAGCAATAATCATTTGAATAAGCCTTAAAAATATAGTCGTTAAAAGCTTTATGTTTTTTGAAAAAACCTCAATGGTTGCAGGTGTATAGTTTTCATGAATATAATATCCTAAAGCGGCACCTGCAATCATCGCTACAATAATATACAGGGTAAGGTTGTTTGACTTTTTCATAGGTTGTTAGTAATGCAATATAAGACATATGTTATAAAAAAAAGACCCGCTTTTTTGAGAAAAAAGTGCTATTTTTCATCTTATATTCATATTGTTCATTAACCCAACAGGATTGTTAATTCAATTTTGTTATTAACTCAAATACTTAACTATGAGTTTATTTAGAAAAAAAGATCTTACCGAAATGTTGGCTCAAGCCGAAGATGGCGGAAAAGGTTTAAAACGCACACTGGGTGCAGGTAATTTAATTGCTTTGGGCGTTGGTGCTATTATAGGCGCAGGTTTATTTGTGAGAACAGCTGCTGCTGCTGGTCAGGCTGCAGGACCAGGCGTAACCTTGTCGTTTATTATTGCCGCAATTGGTTGTGCATTCGCAGGTTTATGTTATGCTGAATTTGCTGCAATGATTCCTATTTCTGGAAGTGCTTATGCATACTCTTATGTGACTATGGGTGAGACAGTTGCATGGATTATTGGATGGGCCTTAATCATGGAATATGCATTAGGAGCAGCAACAGTATCTATTGCATGGAGTGAATATTTAAACAAGCTGCTAGGAGGAGGCATTCCTTATGAATGGAGCCACTCCCCTTTTGAAAGTATCACGGATTCCGCTGGCGTATTACATCATGGAATTATGAATGCCCCAGCTTTGATTATTCTTTTATTATTAACCTTATTGTTAATTAAAGGAACACAAGAATCAGCTATTGTGAATGCAATCATCGTATTTATCAAAGTTGCCATCGTGATTATATTTATCATTATAGGATGGCAGTTTATACGTCCTGAAAATCATACCCCTTATTTAATTCCTGCAAACCAACCTCCTGTATTAGATGGTGCAGGTAAAGTAATTGCTGATTACTCAGGTGCATTCAAACATGGATGGGGTGGTGTTTTAGGGGGTGCTGCAATTGTATTTTTTGCATTTATTGGTTTTGATGCAGTTTCTACAGCCGCTCAAGAAGCAAAGAATCCAAAAAGAGATATGCCAATTGGTATTTTAGGCTCCTTGGTGGTTTGTACCATCTTATACATATTATTCGGACACGTATTAACTGGGGTTGCACCATGGACTGATTTCGTTGATCCTTTAAAAGGCCGCGAAGCTTCTGTAGCCTATGCAATCTCTACTTATATGACTGGATACGGCTGGTTAGCAACTGCAGTTACGGTAGCTATCTTAGCTGGTTTTAGCTCCGTAATTTTAGTAATGTTAATGGGTCAGTCACGTGTGTTTTACTCTATGGCAAATGATGGTTTATTGCCAAAGGTATTCTCTGACTTACACCCTAAATACCGCACTCCTTACAAATCAAACTGGATCTTATTTGTATTTGTAGGTGCTTTTGCTGCATTTGTGCCAGGTAGTGTTGCGGGTGACTTAACGTCATTTGGTACCTTATTTGCATTCGTGTTAGTAAGTGCAGGAATTTGGATTTTACGTGTAAAATCACCAGAAATGGCTCGTCCATTCAAAACTCCATTGGTTCCATTGGTTCCAATATTAGGTGCCGTGATTTGTCTTGCAATGATATTTGCATTAGACGCTCAAACACTTAAAGTAGCTTTTGCATGGATGGCTTTAGGATTGGTGGTTTACTTTGTTTATAGTCGTAAACACAGTAAATTAAACAAATAAAATAATAACCATTTTATACAGTAATAGCCAGACTGAATTGTCTGGCTATTTTTTTTGCCTTATTTTTGCAGACCTTAAATAATTATTATGGGAAGGATTTTTGAAGTAAGAAAAGCAACCATGTTCAAACGTTTTGACCGTATGGCAAAACAGTTTACGCGCATTGGTAAAGAAATTGTAATTGCAGTAAAATCAGGTGGACCTAACCCTGATGACAATCCCGCTTTAAGAAGATGTTATCAAAATGCTAGAAGTGCTGGTATGCCAAAAGACAGAGTGGAGGCGGCAATCAAGCGTGCCATGGGAAAAGATACAAGCAACTACGAAGAAATTTTATACGAAGGATACGCTCCTCACGGCGTGGCTTTATTAGTTGAAACAGCTACTGATAATCATGTGAGAACAGTTGCCAATGTTAAAAGTCATTTTAATAAAGGGGGTGGCGCCATGGGAAATAGCGGAAGCGTGAGTTTCCAGTTTAAGAAAATGGGCGTATTTAAATTAAATCCAGAAGGATTGGTATTGGATGATTTAGAATTAGAATTAATCGATCACGGTTTAGATGAATTAGGAGATAGT
>Ga0209191_1001790_pt1 | contig 13891 bp, 14 predicted proteins | sample S_130626_EF_Meta_FD_187320 | JGI IMG/M metagenome (GOLD analysis project Ga0209191, IMG submission 187320) | Freshwater microbial communities from Lake Simoncouche, Canada to study carbon cycling - S_130626_EF_MetaG (SPAdes) (version 2) | ecosystem: Environmental > Aquatic > Freshwater > Lake ... | reverse complement strand
TCATGTCTTCTTAATGAAGCTTTTGAGAGATTTAGATTTAACTTCGAAAATGGTGAAAATTTCTAGTTCCGCGGTCTATTCTCCTAGCGACGGCACGGGCCATATGTATAATTCGATTCTGGACGAACCCGTTCTTACGGGTCTTGGTCTTGGTCCGGGTCCGGGTCTTGGTCTTGGTCCGGGTCTTGGTCTTGGTCCAGGTCTTGCACTTTCGCTCTTGGATATTCATTTAGGTAGAGAAAATATACCATCCTCTGGCCTATTGACCAAAGTTATTTTGGCGAGTCGTCTCGTATCAAAAGAGGATTTAATTCAACTAAGTTTCGTCGATTATGCCAAAACAATTTTGAATCCTAGGGAGCTGCAACTCATCATCGATTCCTTTGGCTATTATTCGGAACTGGTCATTATGAATGCATATGATTCGATTCAGCTCATGAATCATCTGGGACCCATGAACGATTTTTATGTATTGGCGGGTGGTCTCGGGCAAATCATTGAGAGATTGGTGAAAAAAGTAAATAATAGTAAATATATATCGATATACAATCATAAAACGGTTCAAGATATTGAAGTCACTGATGACGATACATTTTTGGTGAAGGTTTTGGAGAACAAACGGCAGTTTGCGGGTAGGGTTTGTATTTCTGCTATGCCGAAACAAGTATTGGAGAAAATCCCCTTGTTTCGCCCATTTCGTCCTCTCATTAAACAAATTTTGTGCGCACCTCTCTGCCGAATTTATTCTAAATTTCCGGTGGTCAATGGAAAAGCATGGTTCAGTGGTATGCCCAAATTTACTACCAATAATAATTTGAGAATGGTGATTCCGGTCAGGGAAAAAGATGGTATTATTATGGTCTCATATACGGATAATAAATTCGCAAATTATTGGAAAAAAATATACGACAAAGAGGGTATTCGGGGAGTCAATGAACGAATTGCTTTTTATATGAAGGAATCGACGGGAATAGACATACCGGGGGCGATTGATACACAGATTTTTTATTGGGGGTGTGGTGTTGGTTATTGGGGGGTGGGGGCGGACAGCGTAGCCATCTCTAGAGCAATGATTCGCCCGATTGAGGATTTACATCTTTATGTTTGTGGGGAACATTTTTCGGCGGGATTTCAGCAATGGATGGAGGGCGGATTAGAGACAAGTGAGAGAGTTATGACTTATCTGTAAAATTGATGTATTTTTTTGCTTTTTATGTTTTTGCACATTCTTTGCACATTCTTTGCACATTCTTTGCACAAACGATTCAATGAACAAAACACTCTTTTATTCGATTATACTGGTTGTAGCTACTTATTGGTTTTACTACACTATTAAGGACGAATATTATCGATTATATTGTGATGGAGCAAAAGAAAAAATTGTTTATTATGATGATTTTTGCTATATCATTTGGCTCTCGATAGGACTCTTCTTCCTCTTCGTTTTTATACCATTAGTTCAGTTAATATATGATTCTTTTCCTGGTTTTGCCGAACCAAAAAAAATAGGGATTTCGCCGTTCATGGCTGAATCATTGTACCGGTTAGATAACGCTTTCTATATTCTTCGTGAAAATTAACATAAATATAAAGAGAAATTTGGCAGTTATATTTTGGATGTTCGTGTAATATTCAATCGTTTCCAATTTTTCTTTTTGTTTGGCTGGCTGCATATACATATTTATGGCACATATCATTACTATGCTCGTAGTAATGATATCTACATTGTGATTGTAACTATAATTTAGTTGAAAAATCGCGTTTTCATTTACGAGTTCATAGGATATTTTTTCGCTAACGGTGGTGAATATAGCGCGGGAGGATAATAGATTTCGAAGGGTGAATGGATTTATTTCTATCATTCTTTATGGTTTGTTGGTTTGTTGGTTTATAATGATTTCATATCAATTTTTTACAGGTGGCGTTAATCGATTATGATTAGTATAAATATTTTTGTATTTTTCGTTCTACATCTTCACATATCGCTTTTTCTTTACATATTTTAGTTGCCGTGTTTTTGTAATATTTGAATTTTTTGATTTGCTCTTGCAATGCTCGGTCCATATAATATTCATATATAAAATCTTGAGTATAGCATGATTTGGTTGTAAGCTGGAAATGGAATTGGTTTATTTGGTCTTCTATGGTGGTTCCGTCATAATTCGATAGACCCACTCGAAAAAATATGTTTATATAATCGGTATTATTGGATGGTAATGTGGTTATCGTTTTTTTGATTAGCGGTCCATACTTGAATTCTCCTCCGGCATGGACAACGTAGGTTTGATGTTCGTTCAATTGGGTTAAATCATTGATTTGTTTTCCTATGTTGGCGCGGTGGCATATATTATCGTAAAATTTTATTGGATGGTTTTGGTTCATTGTTTTTCTTGATTGTTTTTATTGTTTTTCTTGATTGTTTTTATTGTTTTTGTTGATTGTTTTTGATTGTTTTTGTTGAATCAATTTTCTAATATATATATATATATAATGACAAAGTCATTCAAAACCTTTAGCAAAAAATTAAACAAAACAAGAAAATTATACAATGATTTAACAAAAGAATTTGATGGTATGAGTAAGCACAGCAAAGAAGTCATAAATGCACTTGAATATTATGGTGAAAACCCAAAAAAAAATAAAGACAAGATTATTTCAGAACAACTTGAATATCTAAACAATTTAAAATCTATGAAAAAGGAATTTAAACAGTTCTTTCATTTTGATTGTGATAGATTTGAACATGAGTTGAAAGAGTTATCTGAAGATTTTGTAGAAGAATATAATTCAGCCGTTCGTAGTAGAAAAGCCCTTGTTGAAAACGCAAAAAAATCAAAGAAATAAAAGAGGTAGAAAAAATGGTCGACTGGGGACAATCAAAGTTGTAAAAAATAAGTAAGTAAAACTATTTGTTAACGTTTTGTGGTTTTATTTGTTGATTTTAGTGAAAGAATTTTCATTATTTCAAACATATCGTCTTTGTCATGAAAATCTAGTTTTATTATTTCACTCCGGCATAACGAACATTTTATGCATTTTGATTTTTTTATAAGGGTTGTTATACAATCACTACAATAAGTATGACAACAATTTGTAACAATTTCTTTATTGTTACGAATTTTATTCAAACAAATTGGACATTCTTCCTCTTTTTGCACCGGATGTATGCGAAATGAATGGGTAATGTTATGATTGTTATTTTCGAATAATGTGTAACTGGATGGAATAAATATCTTCCAATATTTTTCCAATTTCATTTTTTGTTTTTCTTCAGGTGTAATAGATTCTTTGGTTTTCAATACCTCTATTTCTCTTAATTTTTTTTTTGCTTTTCTTACAATATTATCGGTAGAGTATTCTACTGGAAAATCAGGTAGATTATTGAAAATATTTTCAGTCATTTTGGTATTTTGGTATTTTGGTATTTTTGTTTGTATAAAGATTGGTAGTGCATATCTTTCAATTTTTTATTATGGAAATAAAAAGGTATAAAACAATATAGAGTGTTTATGATATTTGTATGTAATATCGTTGTTTTATTTTCGGGAAATGGTAACTATCACGAAAGTAGCGTTTATTACTGGAATTACGGGGCAGGACGGTTCTTACCTGGCCGAATTATTGTTGGACAAGGATTATGCGGTGCATGGTCTCATACGTCGTTCCTCCTCCATCAATACGGGTCGCATTGACCATATTTTCAATCACCCTAAATTAAAATTACATTACGGGGATATGACCGACGGCACTTGTTTGACGAATTGTTTGTTTACGATTCGGTCAAAGTATCCTCACATGTCCCGGTTAGAAGTTTACAATTTGGCCGCGCAATCCCATGTGAAAGTATCCTTCGAAATGCCGGAATATACTGCCGATACAGATGCTCTTGGAACGCTCAAATTGTTGGAGGCCATTCGTTCGTGCGGACTCACGGAGATTGTGCGTTTTTACCAAGCATCCACGAGTGAATTATATGGTTTAGTCCAAGAAACTCCGCAAAATGAAAAAACGCCCTTTTATCCACGCTCTCCTTATGCGGTGGCCAAACTCTATTCTTATTGGATTGTGAAAAATTATCGGGAGGCATATGGCATGTTTGCTTGTAATGGCATTTTATTTAATCACGAGTCGGATCGCCGGGGCCACAATTTTGTCACTCGAAAAGTCACGCTAGGTCTGGCCAAGATTTTGGCGGATAGTAGTGGCAAAGAAGTCTTGCGAATGGGTAATATAGATTCGATGAGAGATTGGGGTCATGCAAAAGATTATGTCTATGGGATGTGGTTAATGTTGCAACATAATGTGGCGGACGATTTTGTATTGGCGACCGGGCGAACTCATAGTGTGCGTAAATTTATTGAGAAGGCCTTTTCTTGTCGGGGGATTCAATTGGATTGGCGGGGTAGTGGAGTGAATGAAACGGGTATTGATAGGGAGAGTGGTCGTGTCATGGTAACAATTGACCCTCGATATTATCGACCTACGGAAGTGGATTTGTTGTTGGGAGATGCTTCAAAAGCGCATAATGTTTTGGGGTGGACGCCGGGTATTCAATTTGACGAATTAGTCGAAATGATGGTGGATGCGGATACCTTGCGTCTACAAAATTGATTTCTTTGTATATAAATATATATTTTTATACAAAACAGCTAATAAAATATGAATACTACGTTGGATACGAATACTACGTTGGATCCGAATGCTTCGACCCGCGACCTCATTTGCACTATTAACAGCACCAAACAATATCGGCATAATTTTATCGATGAGCGTGATGTCACTGAATATTTCAATCGACATTTTCGCCACTTGATTCCGGATGATTTAAAAACAATACTATCGAATTATTATTATAAAAAGGAGGAGGATTTGACCGAAATTGCAAAAACACAAAGATTATTAGATGCATCCGAAAAATATATAGAAAATATTGAAACCCAAATTTTGCACATCTTTTCTTGTATGCAGACCAGTATTCGGGAATCGAAACAAAAAATACAGAGACACATTCGATGTCGTAGTGATTTCCATATATGTTTGGAAGAAAAGGGTCATATAGATACGTCGAATGAATTGGCTTGTTTACAAACCATGAATCGTATGGGTATACCCGATGATATTTTGCGTTATATTGCCGGTTTTGCCTATACGCCATTTTTGCGATATACACTTATTAAATCGATGTGCGGAGACATCAAGTCATTACTCAATCGTATGATGGCGACTAATTTGAAGAAATTTATTTTCCATTTTAATATAATGGGCAAACAAATGTATGATTATTTATGTAGACATATTACTCCTGCCGGGGCGATACATAAACAATGTGATTTATCGGAGTTTCAAGTGTGTCGACGTTATAGAAGCGGTCAGACCAAAGAAATGAATATTGAACATATTTTGCGGACTTTACTTTGTATTGACAATATCGTGGAAAATTTTATCCGGAGGAAATGTTATCCTAAAACGTTGAATTGGCTAACATCGATGGCTAGACATATGTATCATAATATACTCTACGTTTCACGAGTGGAATTTAACAAACGGAAGGGGGGTAGACATGTGGTCTAGGTTTTGGGGGGTTCATAGGTTTTTTTGTTTTTGTAGGTCTATTTTTTCTTGGGATTGTGGAATCATGGCGGCGTCATCGTTTGACAATGGTTTTTTTGGATGGATTTTTTGGGGTGAGGGGGTCGGTGGTAAGGTCGGGTTGGGGCTCGGGTTATATATATTTACTATTTTGGATACGATTGGACTTCGTTGTATATCCTCATTTTCGAGTTCGACATATCGTATGGCCGGTTCTTTTTCGGCCATCCCCGTATCGAATTTTTTTAGTTTTTGGAGGAAATCGGCTAATCCATTATTGGGTCCGCGGTCGCTTTGAAAAAGGTCCCCCGTGATTACCATCTTGGATTGTTCGCCTATTCTTGTGGTTAACATGACCATCTGGTTGGGCGAGCTGTTTTGCATTTCATCGGCAATAATGAAGGCGCGTTTGAAGGTGCGTCCGCGCATATATGCGAGCGGCGATATTTCGATTGTTCCTCCGTGCAACATCGAGTCAATATCTTTTTGGCTATAAAATTCGAGCAATATGTCGAAGAGGGGTCTGGTCCAAGGGTCCATTTTTTTTAATATCGTTCCTGGTAAATATCCTAATTCTTCTTCCACGGTCACGGCGGGTCTCGTTAGAATGATTTTTTGTATAGCGCCTTTTTTTAATTCTTCTACGGCCACATTGCAAGCAAATAGAGTTTTTCCGGAACCGGCGGGTCCTACTCCTAATACTATCTTGGTTTGGGGGTCCTGGAGACAATTTACATAGGTCTTTTGATTCTTGGTGCGGGGGCTATAGAGGGGCGCGATGGCTTTTTCTGTGTATTTTTTATTGGACATGCATTTGTGTAAATTGCGTCGGATATTTGTATTGTGGAGTGGTCTTGCAATGAACGAATGCATTGGTTTTAATAATAGGAGGAATGGTAGTAATATGACCGCTCTCATATATATGGTTGATTATATTATAATCTTGGGTAACGTTTATGTTGTTTCTTTTGTTTATGTTGTTTCTTTTGTTTATGTTGTTTCTTTTCTTTCTTTTCTTTTTTTTCTTTCTTTTCTTTATGTTCGTCTAAAACTTGCGAGTAATAATGATGGGTTCTTCGTAGTCCGCTTTGGTTTTTTTTATGATATACTCGTGTATTTGTTTATATTCATCATCGGTTTCGTATTCGCGGCAAGTATATAAATCGAATGCGATGTAGTTTTTTTCGGGAAAGGTATGTATGGACATGTGGGATTCGGACAATAGATAGATGATACTTAGACCTTGTGGTTCGAAGATTTCTTCTATTCTTTGTAGGACGGTGAAGTTGTTACTTATACATATTGTATCCATTATTGATTTCAATTCTTCTAAATCATCGATGATTGACTTATTGCGAATATTCTTGATATCAAGAATTAGATGCTTTCCCGAATACTTTGTTTTGGAGAACATTTCGTATATTTTATATTTGATATTTTATTTTTTGTTGTTTTATCGTTTTGTTTCTGGAGTATATCTTTATATTGGTATATTGTAATATAATTAGGATGACCGACTTTCATAAACTAATGACAGCTTCATTTTAGTCCTCTTCAGTGAGGTCAGTTCATTGAATATTTATACCAATAAATAACTATTCAATTATTTCGTATAGATTCGTTATATAATCTTGTTCACAAAACCATGCCTTTTCTGTTTCGGCGGTAATTAAATATTTTTTATTATTTATTTCTATTACACTGGTTGGATCACATATATTTTGCGAATTATCGGGTTGTTCAATATCATAATGTGATATTCTGGGCAATTTATTATTTTCGAAATATATGATCCATTTGAAAATGTCGTGTTTTAATGTCTCGCCGACATAATACGTTCGATGACCAAACCCATAATATTCGTTGTCGTTTGATTTGTATCCGGGTGTTCCTCCTCTATATTCATAATTATAATTATTTTGATCATCGTCAACTTCTATTTTTGTAATATGACCGGTCTCTATGTCAAAGGTATATAATTCAAATGGTTTTATATAATGTATGAAATATAAAACATTGTTGTGATTTATAAACGAAGGATTTTTACCTGAAATATTAATTTTTATGTAATTTTTTTTTTCATAATCAATTAAATACATATCATTTAAATAATTGTCCAAGACATATATTTTATTATTATATTCAAAACATCGTGGGTCTTCGCCTCTAAAATGGATATTATCATCTTCGATGATATTGAAATGTTCATCTAGTTTTATTTGTTTTATAATCCTTTCACCGCCATAATCCCTTCTACCAAAAGCAATCATTTCATTATTCTTTTTTATCAATGAGTAAAAAATAGAGTTTTTGGTTGTCTCTAATCGTTTTATAAATAAAAATTTCATATATATATTTTTATTTATATAATTTTTATATATTTTATGGGGGTATTTATTTAGTATTTCACTGTTTATTTGATAATTCATTATTTATTTAGTATTTCATTATTTATCCAATCATATGTTATTTTGATGCCTTTTTCTAGAGGATATATAGGTTCCCATCCTAATTTGTCTTTGATTAATTTATTATCAGAATTTCTACCTCTTACTCCTACACCATGAAAATCTGTATTTTTTATAGTTAGTTGTTTACCGGATATATTAATTATCATTGACATAAAATCGTTCATATTAATCATTTCTTCTGAACCAATATTTACCGGTCCCTTGAAATCTGATTCCATTAATCTTAAAATGCCTTCTACACATGCATCAACTAACAAAAAACTTCTGGTTTGTTTTCCATCGCCAAAAACTTCTACGGTGTCGCCGTCTTTTGCTAATGCTACTTTTCTACAAAAGGCAGCGGGTGCTTTTTCTTTTCCCCCTTCATAGGTGCCATATGGGCCATAAATATTATGAAATCGGGCGATTCGAATATCTAGATTTGGGAAATCTTTGTGAAATGCAAAATATAATCTTTCGCTAAATAATTTTTCCCATCCGTATTCACTATCTGGCTCTGCTGGATATGTGCTATCTTCGCTACATTTAGGATTATCCGGGTCTAATTGATTATGTTCTGGATATACACATGCGGATGAAGAATAAAATATTTTTTTTACATTTTTTTGTGAAGAGGTCTTCAATACATTTAAATTTATAATACACGAATTATGCATTACATCTGAATCATGTTCGCCGGTGTTTATATATGTAGAACCTCCCATATCTGCCGCTAATTGATATACTTCATCTATGGTGTTATCTATTACTACATCAACCTTAATCGGGTCTCTTAAATCGGCAATAATAAATTCGTCTGCATCTGTTTTTTTAAATTCGTGATATTTTATATCTACGCATCTTACCCAATGACCTAATGATTTTAGTTTACTGATTAAATGACCACCAATAAATCCACCGCCTCCTAATACGACTATTCTTTTCATAATATAATTGTTTTTTATATTGTATTTATATTTTTTTTGTTATATATTTAATATTTTTATACAATCATGTAAATCTCTCTCTATAGAGATTTTGAATTAGCTATAATAACTCACCACTTAGATTCCTCTCATAATCAATACTGGATAACACATGGGCGAGTTGGGTTTCAGCATCAAATCTCTCGACTCTAATTCTAGGGTCTCTTCTCTCTATGGCCTCTTATCTACGGTCTCTTCTCTCTATGGTCTCTTCTCTCTATGGTCTCTATGGTCTCTTCTCTCTATGGTCTCTACGGTATTTTCTCTCTACGGTATTTTCTCTCTATCTTCTCTCGCCGGTATTTTCTCTATGGTCTCTATGGTCTCTACGGTATTTTCTCTATGGTCTCTACGGTATTTTCTCTCTATGGTCTCTTCTCTCTATGGTCTCGCCGGTATTTTCTCTCTATGGTATTTTCTCTATGGTCTCGCCTGACAATACCCTAATGTTATTCTGTATCCTCTCAATTCACTATACCCTAACACTATACTCTATACTCTCAAATTGAAAATACCCTAATAACAATACAATTCTACTCTTATATGTTGATAATGCGATTCTATAACTGTATATATATCAAGAAATGAGTAACATATTGAGAAATGAGTAAGATATCGAGAAATGAGTAGGATATCGAGAAATGATGTTTACCGGCCCGGGACTAACCCTTTACCAGGAGGCAACCGGTCCCGGCCCGGGGCTAACCCTAACCACTGAGCAACCGGTCTCGGCCCAGGACCCGGCACCCAAAGCTTTTGGACCCGGGTCAACTTATTTTACCGGAACACCCAAATTTGTAGAAAATTGAAACCCTTTTTTATAAAAATATATATAGCACAAAAACAACAAACCAATCTCAAAACAATTAACCGCGCTTAAAAACAAATATGTCAACTCCAGTATCAAACATCGAAAATGTCGAAGTCGTTGCTCAAAAAGTAGCAAGAGTAAAGAAGCCAAGTTTACCAGCCAAATACAGTAAGTTCATGTCATTCGGCTTTTGGTTCTTGAATAAGATGGATGCAACCGTTCGTGACCAATTATTTCCAGAAATAAAGCTATTCTCCAGTATCGAAGAGCAATCCGCGTTCTTCCAATCTTACTTGGACGAGGCAAGTGCTTCGAATAAAATTATGCGTAAAACCATTACTGCTTTCCACAAACCACCAAAGGTTCGTGCTGAGAAGAAATCGCGTAAAACTTCTAAGCCAGTCGCAGCTGCATCTGACGATTTAATTGAAAAACTAATTGCTGAAGCTAACGGCGATGCCGCACCAGCACCAGCAGCAACTGAAGAAAAAGCTAAAAAATCTAAAAAATCTAAGGAGGAAGGAGGTGCACCAACTGAAGAAAAACCTAAAAAGGAGAAGAAAGTCGCCGATAAACCTAAAAAGGAAAAGAAAACCAAGGAAACTGCTGCTGCAGAAGTTGTAGCTGAACCAGTCGCCACTACTGATGCACCAGCACCAGAAGTAACTGCTCCAACTGAAAAACCTAAAAAGGAAAAGAAAGCGGCTGCTAAAAAAACGGAAGAAGGAGCAACTGAAGAAAAACCTAAGAAGGAAAAGAAAGTTCCTGCTAAAAAATCCACTAAAAAGGAAGAAACTCCTGCTCCTGAACCTCTACAACAAGCACCTGCCGACGACAGTGATGAAATTCAAACTCGTATTGTTACTATCGAGGGAGGTAAGCAATACTTAATCGACCAGGACTATAACTTATACGATATCAATACTCATGAGGAAATTGGTAAATTCGACCAAGTCACTCAACAACCTATTCTTGCTTAATAAATCAAAATAAAAATAAAAAAAGAGGTGAAATATCCTCTTTTTTTACTGAACCATAAAATTGAATTTATTTCTTATTCTTTGTTTCAATATCATTATTCAAACAACAAAAATGGTCAAAAATACGAAAGGCGGTAAAGGTTCAAAAGGTCTTGCGCGTAAGCTTACAAATTCTTACGAAACACATCGTCTTCGAACTTCCTCTTCTCCCGAAGAAAAATATGCTATTGTTTCTAAAATGCTCGGCAATGGTATGTGTCATATTACTACTGCCGACAATACCTCATTAATTTGTCATATACGGAGTAAATTCAGGGGTCGCTCTAAACGGGGTAATTTTGTAACGAAAGATACTATCGTTTTAATTGGTCTTCGTGAATGGGAGCAACCTAACTATAAAAATTGTGATTTATTGGAAATTTATGATGATACTGATTTACGCGAACTTAAAAAATTACCCGATGTTCATTTCTCCTTTCTCGAATCTCTTATGACTTCTCATGCAATTGTCGCCTCTTCAAATGATAATAATAATAATTTAATTGAATTTTCGAATGATATTGAACCGCAAATGGTTCGCCCTACCGATATGCCTCCTACGATTCAAGAACTCGATGATATCGTTGATATTGATGATATATAATTTATTTAACTACTTATCTCTACCCCTCTTTTTTTATTGCACCCCGGCCAAAAAAAAGGTTTTTTAATTACATATAAAATGGCTATCTATTCTTTATTTCTTTTTAAAGAAATCGGTTATTGTTCGGGGGGTTTTACTCTTTAGCGGTATTTCTTCGAGAGGTTGTTCTTGACTTAACTGAATAAAATCACTCACAAAGATTACACGTATATTTGATTGTTTAAATATTTTTACTAATTCATCGAGTGTAGTCGTGGTTGAATTAAATTCTTTTAAAAGTAATGCATATCTTGGGGTTTTTGTTTTTTCTCTAATATATTTTTGGTTTGTCAATTCTATTTGAGTGTTCATTTTTCTTAATACGCATGGATAATCATCACCCAATAATGGTTTAATTTCAATACATATATCTATTCGTGCGTCTTCACCATTCCAAGATTCATCACATTCAAAGCATTCTCCGTTTTCACTGCAAGAACAGTTATACATTTTAGTGCGTTCTAATAAAACATCCCAGTTATAGATTGTTTCAAAACGTGTTCTTCCTACCTCAAATGTATTGTAGCGGGGTATCATTTTCTGTAGAAAATTTTCTGTATTTTTTTTAGCTAAGAACAATTTTTGTAATATATTATGCTCTGGCGTTTTAGAATCAGTATTCGTATTTATTACTTGATTTACACATATATTAAATATTATTGGGTAATTTTTAAACCAGGCCTGTTTTTTACACCATTCTAGATACTTAGTATCATTTAGTAAATCAGTTACTGGTTGACCCTTATATTTTCCAAATTCAACGAGTGGTAAGCAGAGAGTGTTCATTTTAATATCGATTTTTGTGTGATTGCTATTATATGGTTTATTAAATTAGTATTTCAATTTTATGTATTAGGGTATAATTCTCTATATAACATATTTATCATTAATAGTGTTAATACTATTATTAACACTATATTTGCATCTTCTTCTAATCGTTTTTTTTCTATTTTTTTCTTTTCTTCTTCTTCTTTTACATAGATTATATTTGTTATTTTTTCAATTGTCCTTAATATTTCTTGTATACCACATGATAAATTTGCCGTATCGTCTTGGTCTCTAGAGAAATCTATAAATCCTCTTTGACCATTCGATTGTCTTCGCACTTTTTCTACATATGCCATTCTTCTTTTTTGCACGATTGCAAACAAATCATTTTTATCCTCGTTTAATTTTTGGTTCAATTCTTTTAATACGGATTTGTCATATTTTTCTAATATTTCGATGTTCTCTCTTTTTTTTATTTTTTCTATTATACCACTACTTATTGACTTACTCTTTATTCCCAATTCGTTTAATAATTCGTTCATTTTTTGTTTGATTATTATTATTTTATTTATAGAATTAGTATTTCAATTTTATACCTTCTTATATATATTTATATGAATTTTGCACAATTTTTGAGAGACGTTGCTCTCGGTCTCTATACTTTATCTACTTATATTGGGGAATCTATTTATTGTATACATACCCTTTGTATATGTATGAAAGAATGCACCTTTGAAACTGTTGATTTATAATCCTTTGTATAGATATTGTTGAGAGAACATAGAAGCAACTGGTCCCGGCCCGGGGCCAACCCTAACCCTGAACCGGGGCCAACCCTAACCCTGAACCGGGGCCAACCCTAACCCGGGGCCAACCCTAACCCGGGGCCAACCCTAACCCTGAACCGGGGCCAACCCTAGTCCGGGGCCAACCCTAACCCGGAACTGGGACCAAGGGACAACGGTAGAGTGTCATATATACTATTTCATTATGCTTTCATTATTACCCTTTTTATAGGTATTGTTGAGAGAATTGTCCCATTTTTTCCTCGTTTTTGAGAGATTTTGCACTTATCCAGAAATGAGTAGGATATTGATTTTCCGGTTTATACCTATACTATCATCCTGTTTACTCTCTTAATACCTACTTTTTATTTATATGAATGAGAGAATGAGAGAATGCTACCAAGAAACAACTGGTTTTTGAGAGAATCGGGACAAAGGATTTATACATTTTCTTTTTGAGAGAATGAGAGAATGCTACCAACAAAGGATGTTTTACTTGTTTTTCCTACCCGCAAAATTTTTCTAGAAACCTTTGCTCTATGGCATCGTAAAAAATTACTTAAAAATCAAGCATTAGACGTTACTCCTCAACAGCTTATTCTTATTGCCAAAATCAAATGGTAAAAAAAGATTTGCACCTTTTTTTTATTATTTACTTACAATTATAATTTATACTCTACTATACTCCTCTCGCTTATACACTACTCAACGGAATCTCTTCATTGTATAATACTTTTCTTACGATATAATACAGGATAACATCCGCTCCCCAATCCTGAAAATATTTTGACCCTTCTTTATATTGTTTAAACATATATTTTCCTGATGGAGCAAATATAT
>Ga0209191_1001789_pt1 | contig 13906 bp, 10 predicted proteins | sample S_130626_EF_Meta_FD_187320 | JGI IMG/M metagenome (GOLD analysis project Ga0209191, IMG submission 187320) | Freshwater microbial communities from Lake Simoncouche, Canada to study carbon cycling - S_130626_EF_MetaG (SPAdes) (version 2) | ecosystem: Environmental > Aquatic > Freshwater > Lake ... | reverse complement strand
GGAATGGTTCATCAGTTGTCTTGCCGCGTTTGGAAATCCCTTGCTGAATCTGAATAAAGGAGAGCTGCGGTTTGATTGAATTTCGTGCAAGTTCAGTTGTCAGCAATTTAAGCCGTTCCATCGACAATGGATCAGATTTACTCAATATCCAGAGCTCATCGGCATGTGTCGTTGTCCATATGATTACTTCACTGCACCACCGTCGTCCGGTCAAGATTGCAGGAAAATCTTTGATAGTGCCGTGGTCAATAAGAATGTAATCGAATTCAGCACGAGCGCGATCGAGTGCAGTAAGTGCATTAGAGATCGCAGATTGTGTAACTTCAAGGGCCCAGAGTTGAGTAGAGATATTGCAGAATTCAATAGATGAGTTGAGTCCACGTACCCCTAAGCGCATCGCCACTGCCGGGAAATGTGCATGGGCATCGACGATAAGAACTTTATGGCCCAAGTGGGCAAGTTCAGCCGCAATATTGATTGCCAGCGTTGTGCAACCCACCGAAGATGTGGGCGTAGCTATAGCAATTGTTTTAGCTCGCACTTTCTCGCGCAGTGAGGTGCGAATCAGTGGAGAACGTAGCGACCCTCTAATAAGTCCCAAAAGTTCAAGTGCTGTGGTGGGTTGTGTTACTGATTCTGGATACTGCTCAATTGCTGATTGGGTAGCTGCAAAGAGGAAGTACTTAATTCCCCGGTTTTCGATCTCGCGTATGGATTCAGGAGTGAGGCCTTCGACATCGGTGGAAATCAGGAGAAGGGACAGCGCTGTGGGGTTGCTATCGATGTAGGAAAGTAGTGAATCGATATCAAGTGCTCTTAAAGTAACGCTCCATCCCTGATTAAAGAGAGTGCCCGCAAGAAAACCTTCGAACTCAGCGCTGCGTATCGCGGTTGCGACTGAGTTATGTTCACCTTCACCCATGAGCGCGCACAATCACGAGTCGACCACTCGTTGTTGCATCAAGGAGCTCCGGAATTAACTCGCGGTTAATCGAGACGGTCAGCGCTGCTTCTCCCCCAAAATTACTTCCTTTTCGATCTAGCGCAGTCACAAATACTCCTCCGAGAATATGACGAGCAGGATTCTGCGCCTCCCCATTTTGAGAATCGTGCACTTGATAAATACTCACGACCTCACCAATAGAAAGTTGTGCTGGGATATCAACGCTTCGAACACTTATTGAGACTTGTTGATTAACTAGCGCTGAAGATTCTTCAGTTATCGAATTACCTCCCAGCAATTCACCCGATGATAACTGTCTACGAGTTATCGACCCGATCGGATTCTGAGCTGCTGGAAGGTAATTACCCTCGGAACTACCAAGAACGACAGATTGAAGGCCAAGGTCGCTCGCTTCTAACTGTGTTCCGGCGGCAATCGGGTGCAGGACCACCCAATACTTTTCTCGTTGATTAGCAGCCACCGACATTGCAAAGGATGCAACGAGCGTTGCTGCACATAACGTTGTTGCAAGAATCAGACGAGTATGTGAATTTCTTTTCTGGGCCATGGGCGCAAAGTAGAAGCGCCTGTTAACTGCCTTGAACGCTCTATCCACACTCAGCTAAAAGTATGAGAGTAATTGATACTTCCAGTTGATTTCTGATCCAGGCTGCCACAGCAGTATCGCCGCATGACTACATCCCACGTACAACCTATCCAACTCATTTCAAGCACTGAAGATCCTGCGCTCTGGAGCCACCCCGTACTAGATCTCTTTGCTCCCCCAGCGCGCGAAGTTGTGCAACAAAGCGCCAAGCTCTACCTGGTTCCTTCAACATTTGGAGAGGAGTTAGAGCTTGATGAGATGCCAATTCCAACTTCTGCCACCGAGCTACCTGAGCTCCATGCCTGGACAATGAAATTTATTGTGAGCGTCGTTGAAATCTGGGCGGGACGGAGACAGCCTGCACAACTGATCAGTTGGTGCCATCGCGTGATTTATATGGAGTTACTGCGAACTTCGGGCAGCCAGAAAGAGATTGGCAAGATTAAAAGTATTCACCAGAGCGAACCACTTGATGGAATTTGTGAATCCACCGCACTCATTCGATATGGAGATCGCCTGCGCGCAGTAGTTATCCGCTTTGAGGGCGTGGATGGTCGATGGTTATGTACCGCTTTAAAGATGATTTAAAGAAGTAGCTATGCGGCGCCGTGGCAACGCTTGTACTTCTTACCTGATCCACAAGGGCATGGGCTATTACGAGAGACATCACCTGAAGTAGTTACGCCATTTTCATCAGCTGCTGTGTATTTCAACTGCTGCGTGTGAACTGGCTTCTCTTCAACGCCGCGCGCCTTTACTTGTGAACCATCGCCTTCGATAGTTACTTCAACGTTAAATACCAAGCTGGCAAGCTCTTCCTTAATTGCATCCATCATCGCAGAGAAGAGTTCATAGCCCTCGCGCTGGTATTCAACCAATGGATCGCGTTGAGCCATCGCACGCAGACCAATACCTTCTTGGAGGTAATCCATCTCGTAAAGATGTTCGCGCCATTTGCGGTCGAGAACTGAGAGAAGAACCTTGCGCTCGAGTTCGCGCAAGACATCTGCACCGAGATCCTCTTCGCGCTTCTTATATGCAGAAGCTGCATCGTCAAGAATGCGCGCTTCAAGGAAATCAACATCAAGAGCTGCAGATGAACCTACTTCAGCGATGATCTGCTCGGGGGTAAATGAGATTGGGTAGATAAGTTTGAGCGCAGTCCAGAGTTGAGCAAGATCCCAATCTTCGCCATAACCCTGTGCAGCAGCAGCGTTAACGTAAGCAGACAAGGTATCTGCCATAAAGTCATTGACCTGCTCGCCGATATCTTTGCCTTCAAGAACCAAGCGACGCTCGCCGTAGATGACTTCGCGCTGGCGGTTCATGACATCGTCGTACTTCAAAACATTCTTACGAATTTCAAAGTTCTGAGCTTCAACTTGAGTCTGTGCTGAACGAATTGCGTTAGAGACCATCTTTGATTCGATTGGTTCATCTTCAGGCAGACCGGCTGCAGCAAGTACGCGTTCAACTATTCCTGAGTTAAAGCGGCGCATCAAATCATCTTGTAGAGATAGGTAGAAACGTGATTCTCCGGGATCGCCTTGGCGACCAGAACGTCCACGTAGCTGGTTATCAATACGACGTGATTCGTGGCGTTCAGTACCTAGAACGTAGAGACCGCCGAGTGCGATCACTTCCTCATGTTCTTTTGCAATCGCAGCTTTCTGCTTTGCAATCTCTGCAGGCCACGCTGCTTCATATTCAGCTGCGTTATCTACAGGTGAAATACCACGACGTTGGAGTTCGAAATCTGCCATGAACTCAGGGTTTCCACCGAGCATGATGTCGGTTCCGCGACCTGCCATATTGGTAGCAACAGTGACAGCGCCCTTTACACCTGCGCGAGCAACAATTGTCGCTTCGCGTTCGTGGTGCTTTGCATTGAGGACTTCGTGTGGAACTCCTGATTTCTTAAGGAATGCAGAGAGCTCTTCAGATTTTTCAACGCTGACAGTACCGACCAATACTGGCTGGCCCTTGCGATGGCGTTCGACGATATCGCGAGTAACTGCAGCAAACTTTCCAGCTTCAGACTTATAGACCAAATCTGGTTGATCAATACGTTGCATATCGCGGTTTGTAGGAATCGGAACAACACCGAGCTTATAAATCTGATGGAATTCAGAAGCTTCGGTCATCGCTGTACCAGTCATACCGGAAATTGTTTGGTAGAGACGGAAATAGTTTTGCAATGTAATCGTTGCAAGAGTCTGGTTTTCATCCTTAATTTCAATGCGTTCTTTAGCTTCAAGTGCTTGGTGTAGGCCTTCGCTGTAGCGACGACCTGCCAACATACGACCTGTGTGCTCATCGACAATCAGGAGCTCGCCATTCATGACGACATAATCCTTATCGCGCTTGAAGAGTTCTTTGGCACGGACTGAGTTGTTGAGATAGCCAATCAAAGTTGTATTTGCTGCCTCGTAGAGGTTCTCAATCTTGAGAAGTTCTTCGACCTTAGTGACACCATCTTCGAGAATGCCGATTGTCTTCTTCTTCTCATCTACTTCGTAATGGACATCGCGCTGAAGCTTGGTGGCGATATTCGCAAATTCGACGTACCACTTGGTCGCCTTATCGGCAGGACCACTGATGATAAGCGGTGTACGTGCTTCATCGATAAGAATGGAGTCAACTTCATCGACAACTGCGAAGAAGTGATCGCGCTGTACGCAATCTTCAAGAGTCCACGCCATGTTGTCGCGCAGGTAATCGAAGCCAAATTCATTATTGGTTCCGTAGGTAATATCTGAGTTATACGCAGCGCGACGTTCTGCTGGAGTCATGCTGTTGAGGATTACACCAACAGTAAGTCCGAGGAAACGATGGATACGTCCCATCCATTCGCTATCGCGCTCGGCAAGATAATCATTGACGGTAACGACGTGTACACCACGACCTGCAAGAGCGTTGAGATAGGAAGGAAGTGTTGCAACGAGAGTCTTTCCTTCACCGGTACGCATTTCTGCAATGTTGCCTTTGTGAAGAGCTGCTCCACCCATAATCTGAACGTCATAGTGGCGCTGACCCAAGGTGCGCTTTGCAGCTTCGCGAACTACAGCGAACGCTTCAGGGAGTAAATCATCAAGAGTCTCGCCCTTTGCAAGGCGTGATTTAAATTCATCTGTCTTAGCTCGCAACTGGTCATCAGAGAGCGGTGAGATAGAACTTTCGAAAGCGTTGACCTGGTCGACGATCTTGCTGAGGTCGCGAAGGATTTTGCCCTCGCCAGCGCGCATGATTCGATCGAGAATTGAAGCCATCGGTCTACCTTCCAGTTGCGAATAACCCCCTTATCTTAGGGGTTCTGCAACGCAGGCAGTTACGGCGGCGGCAACCTCAATCCCCTTTTCACGCAGGGCTCGCGCAGCTTCTTGAAGCGTTGCCCCAGTTGTGACGAGGTCGTCAATCAATATCGCCTTTCCACTGAGATATCTCAGGGCTGTCATTGCTCCGCTTAAGTTTTCTACTCGCGACTTGGCGTCGAGTGAGGATTGATCTCGGACCTTGCGCAGATGTGTGAGATTCTCAATTGTTGGCAATCGAGATGCAACTGTTAATTGTTGTGAAATTTCAGAGACAAATTGCCTCCCCCGCAGACGCGCAACTGATGCTCGTGATGGAATAGGAATAAGAATTCCAACACCATGTTCTTGCACGCAATGAAAGAGTGATCTTTTCAATGCGCTCAAGATCAATTCATCTGCCTGAATCAAGCTGCGTTCCTTAGCAGCGAGAAGAACTTTTCCGGCAATCGGTGAGTACGCAACAGATGAGTAAATAGGAAAATAGGGAGAACTGCGCGAGGATGTTCGAAAGATGTGTGGGTGCCAACTTCGACGACATGTTGAACAGATAGATAGACCGAGCGCCGAACATCCTAAGCAACGTACGGGAAAGATGAGCTCTTGGAGCGCCTGCAAACTTTTCATCGCCGCAGTGTGAGCTACGGCTACTCATTAATTAGAGATAAAAGTTTTCCTCGTGGAAATCTTTTGGAGCTGCCTTGATTGGACGTCCTTCGATCGATGCGCCCGCTTTGCGCGGAAGCGTCAGCACGAAGTGAGCGCCTTTTCCTGGGCGGCCCCACGCATCAAGTTCGCCATTGTGAAGACGAGCATCTTCAAGTGCGATGGAGAGTCCGAGACCCGTACCTCCACGAACTCGTGCACGTGATGGATCTGCGCGCCAGAAGCGATCGAAAACGCGAATAAGAGCAGATTCATCAAGGCCAGAACCATGATCACGAACTCCGATTCCCACTTCAGTCTCAGTCGCAACAATGCTGACGACAACTTCCTGACCATCTGCATGGTCCAGCGCGTTTGAGAGCAAGTTACGCATAATGCGTTCTACGCGCCTGATATCTGCCTGAATCTGCACCACTGGTTCTGCAGAATCAATACGAATTCCAGATTGGGTATCTATTTCGCCAATTTCAAAATCTTTCACGCAACGGCTCACGAGCGCAACGACATCAAACTCCACAGGTTCGAGTACAGCTACTTCGGCATCGAATCTACTTACTTCGAGTAGATCTTCAAGAAGTCTTTCAAAGCGATCAATCTGCGCAGCCAGGAGCTCAGAGCTACGAGCAATCAGAGGATCAAATGTGGTGCGCTGGTTATAGATAACTTCAGATGCCATGCGCAATGTGGTCAATGGAGTGCGTAGTTCGTGCGACACATCAGAGACAAAACGCTGTTGCACTCGGGAGAGGTTTTCGAGGCGCGAAATCTGCTGTTCGATTGATTCAGCCATTTCGTTGTAGGAATTGGCCAGTGTGGCCATCTCATCTTGCGACTCAATCTTCATGCGCTGACTGAAATCACCTTGGGTAAATTGTGTTGCAATTCTTGCCGCCTCACGCACCGGTCTTACTACCTGTCGCAACACCAGCCAAGTAATCATTGCAATCAGAAATATGAGACCAAATCCTGTGAAAATAAGTGAATTTCTAATCAGGGTAAGTGTGGCAGTCTGATTATCGAGTGAGAAAACAATATACATTTCATAGAGTCCACCTGCGGGGATATTTACTCTCTTGCCAACTATGAGTACTTCTCGAGTTAAACCGGACTTCTCTTCGACAGGCGCATACTCATTCTCTATCTCTTTAGAAGTTTGAACCTTTTCTCTCAAACTTTGCGGGATAGAAGAGGCCTTGATGCGTACAGAAGTCATCTCGTATGAAACTTTTGTTTTTGATTTTGAAGGTGCTTTAAGAAAAATGATCTCTCTTCGCGCTTCTTTCACAACTTGAGTCGTTGCATTGACAACAATGTCGGCAAGTATTTTCTTACGTTCTTCTACTGTTGAGTCTCTCGAAATCGCCAACTTGTACTCTGCATCAAAGAAGGTGAATTTTGATTCTGATATCGCAGAACTATAGCCAGAGGATCTAAGGCCATCAGAGAGCCGTGAATTAAGCGCTGATCCCACGAGTGAAATGACACCAAGTGAGAGTAAAACTGTTGAAAGAATAACCTTGGTCGCAAGTGATTGCGATAGCGCCTTACGAATGCCGACCATGGAATATGAGCCCTCTTTACGCTGGGCCGCCCGCCTTATAACCAACTCCGCGAACAGTCATCACAATTTCAGGGTGCTCGGGGTCATGTTCAATCTTTGAGCGAAGTCGCTGTACGTGAACATTCACCAAACGTGTATCTGTGCTGTGGCGGTAGCCCCACACTTCGCTGAGCAGTGCATCACGTGTGAATACGCGACCAGGATCTTTTGCAAGAGCAACCAAGAGATCGAATTCAAGGCGTGTAAGTTGAATAGTTGTTGCGCCACGATGAACTTCATGAGCTGTGACATCGATGGAGAGATCACCGATGGTAAGTAGCCCTGTGACATCAGCATTGGTGCGGCGAAGTCGGGTGCGAATTCGAGCGATCAGTTCTGCCTTATCGCGGAATGGCTTCTGCATGTAGTCATCTGCACCTGCTTCAAGGCCACGGACAATGTCCTGTGTTTCACCTTTTGCGCTGAGCATGACGATCGGAACCATTGATTCTTGTCTAATTAATCTGCAGACCTCTATGCCATCAATTCCTGGCAACATCACATCGAGTAAGACGAGGTCTGGAGGATTATTTCTAAATACCTCCAGCGCCTCATCTCCTCGACTTACAAGATCTACATCGAAGCCTGAACTTGTGAGAACAATTCCAAGCATTTCTGCAAGGTCTTGATCGTCATCGACGACCATAACCAGTGTCATTTATGAACCGTGCTCCCAAGAGTTGAGGTACATATCTTGTGCAGGTGTAAGTGTGTCGATATGTCCACCCATTGACTTGAGCTTGAGTGATGCGACTTCCTTATCAATATATGTTGGAACTTCGTGAACACCTGCTGGAAGGTTCTTAGCTTCCTTAACAAGGTATTCAGCAGTAAGCGCCTGATCAGAGAATGACATATCCATTACTGATGCTGGGTGTCCTTCTGCGGCTCCTAGGTTTACGAGGCGTCCTTCAGCTAGAAGAAGTAGGCGACGGCCATCCTTCATGACGTATTCGTCAGTCTGGTGGCGCATCTTCTCGTTCTTTGTTACTGCATTCTGCTCAAGCCATGCAACATCGATTTCGATATCAAAGTGACCTGAGTTAGCCATGATTGCGCCATCCTTCATGACAGCGAAGTGCTCGTCGCGAAGTACATCGCGGTTTCCGGTTACGGTGATGAATACATCGCCAACCTTTGCAGCATCAACCATCGGCATGACGCGGAATCCCTGCATCATTGCATCAAGTGCCTTTGTTGGATCGATTTCAGTAACGATCACATCAGCGCCCATGCCCTTTGCACGTTCTGCAACGCCCTTACCGCAGTAACCGAATCCAGCTACGACGACGATGCGTCCTGCAAGAAGGAAGTTAGTTGCACGGAAGACGGCATCAAGAGTTGATTGACCTGTTCCGTAACGGTTATCGAACATGTGCTTGGTGTCGGTGTCATTGACTGCAATCATCGGGAATGTAAGTGCGCCATCTTTAGCCATTTGGTTGAGACGGATTACGCCAGTTGTTGTCTCTTCGCAACCGCCGGCAATATTTGGAAGCAACTCCTTACGAGTTGTGTGAAGAGTATTTACAAGGTCGCAACCATCGTCGAATACTTGGTGTGGCTGGATATCGAGCGCAGCGTTGATATGTGAGTAGTAACCATCGCGGTCAACTGCATTGCGAGCGAATACTGAAATTCCGTACTCGTGAACAAGCGCAGCTGCAGTGTCATCTTGTGTTGAAAGTGGGTTAGATGCACAGAGTGCGATCTCTGCTCCGCCGGCTTTAAGAACGCGCATCAAGTTAGCGGTCTCAGTGGTGACGTGCATACATGCTGCGATACGTACACCAGCAAATGGCTGTGACTTCTCGAAGCGTTCGCGGATTTGTGCAAGGACAGGCATGTTGCGTTCTGCCCATTCAATCTTCTTGCGGCCAGCAGCAGCAAGTGAAGCATCTTTAATATCGTGCTTTGGAATAGTTGTGACAGGTGTCATTTAGATATATCTCCCTAGATAAACGGCTGTTTTTTCGCTTGACCTTCGGCGTAGGGCTCTACTGTGCTAGTCGGCTATGGGATAAGACTACTAGTTAAGGGATTAATACGAGGATTACGTCGTCGCCACGGATCGTGTTAAGTACATCATCTCGAACCTTCTTCATGCGGGCTTCCGTTGAAGCCTCAACGTTGAGTCGAAGGAGTGGCTCGGTATTGGATGCGCGAAGGTTAAACCACCAGGTATCCCCATTGATGGTGAGGCCATCGAGATGATCGACCTCAACACCATCCTTTTTGCCATAAATCTTTTCAATCTGATCCATAGCTGCCTTTGCATCGGAAACTGTGGAATTGATTTCACCGCTTGAGTGATATCGATTGAAAGTAGAGAGAAGTTGAGAAAGCGTTGAATCTGTTTCGCCGAGTGCAGCAATAGCATGAAGGGCTGCGAGCATTCCAGAATCTGCTTTCCAGAAATCACGGAAATAGAAGTGCCCTGAATGTTCGCCGCCAAATACCGCATTTGTTTCAGCCATTAACTTCTTGATGTAGGAGTGGCCGACTCGTGATCGAACAGCTGTCCCACCATTTTCTTCGACAACTTCTTTCACTGCACGTGAAGAAATGAGGTTGTAAATAATGTTGGAATCTGGATATCTCTTAAGTTCGCGAGTTGCGATGAGGGCTGTCAACGCAGATGGATTTACCAAATCACCCTTCTCGTCAACTAAGAAACAACGATCTGCATCGCCATCGAATGCGAGTCCGATATCTGCCTTATGTTTCTTGACCGCCTTCTGAAGATCAACAAGATTTGAAGGTTCGATGGGATTAGCTTCGTGATTTGGGAAAGTTCCATCGAGCTCGAAGTACATCTCAATAACTTCTGCGTTGAGGCGCTTAAAGACAGCAGGGGCTGTATAGCCACCCATTCCATTTCCTGCATCAATCACAATCTTGAGTGGGCGAATGGAAGAGACATCAACAAGAGTAAGTAGGTGATCGACATACTCTTCGAGCATGTTCTGCGACTTCTCGACGCCGACGTTTCGCATCGCCATCGGAGTTCCCTCTTTGACAAAATTTTCAATTGTGACGAGCCCAGATTCTTTGCCGATTGGTCGAGCGCCGCTGAAGCAGAGTTTGATTCCGTTATAGGCGGCAGGATTATGACTTGCGGTAAACATGGCGCCAGGAAGATTGAGCTTTCCTGAAGCGAAATACAACATGTCCGTTGAAGCTAATCCGATTCGAATGACATCAAGTCCTTGAGATGTAACACCGGCTGAGAATGCAGTTGCCAAAGTTGGAGATGATGGGCGCATATCTTCACCGATGACTACAGTGCCAGGTTCGCGCTCTTGTTCGAGGTAGCGTGCAACTGCGACGCCTGTGGCAAAGGCAAAATCTGGAGTGAGTTCTTTATCGACTAGACCACGAATGTCATAAGCCTTGAAGATTGATGTGCTCATATGGATATCGTAAAGAGGTAGTTGGCGAAAATGAAATTAGGAAGGAACTGCGCGTAGATGACCGCGTCGCCCAACGCTGGAATGTGATGGTGTTGTTGAGACTTCGTGATCAGTAGCTTGCGTAGCTTGTGCGACTTCTCGAACTGCATCTGCAATTGCCATTAAGTCATCATCGCTTGGCCCAGCGCTATCACTATCTGCACTCTGGCGAATTACGTTCCATCCATTTGGAACTGTAAGGCGCGCTGAATGTTTATCGCAGAGATCATATGAATGTGGTTCTGAAAAAGTTGCAAGCGGTCCGAGTACAGCTGTCGAATCAGCATAGATATAGGTAAGGGTCATTGACGCCACCGCGCGACAGCTTACGCGCGAACAGACGCGTCCTGTTCTGACCTGAGAGCTCATGCCATCAAGATTAGTGGGAGGTACTGCCAAAGTTATGGATTGAGTACGCGAATATTCGAAGCCGGTACAGAAGATTTGGTGAGCACACTTCCTGGGTTAAGCGGAATGTATCCGTAGCCACTCTTTGATGTGATGAGTGCAGCACCTGAAGTTCCCTTCGAGATTCCGCTGAAAGTTACAGAACGGATTGCTGCTCCGACTACAAAGGTTGCGATGTCATCTGCAGAAACCGTGACCTTCTTTGTTTTGCCATTGGTATAGGTCAGCTCGAGGTTGACCTTGATTCGACCTCCGGTAAAGACCAGGGTTGGGGCAAGACCAGTAGTTGCCAGGGTGTAATCAGTGAGATCGTCAGCTGCTGTGCTCCACACAAAATCTCTCTTACCTTGCGAAAGTGTTCGCGAGAAGACAGATCCCAGAATTGGTTGGTCTGAAGTGATGTGAAGTGCAAATTTTCCAGATGCCATAGTCACATCAAGTGGAATTTCAATCACTTTCTTATGTGCAATGACCCGGCCATTAACTCCGATAGGAGAAAAGGTTCCATCCGTAGATTTAATTTCAGCAGTAATTCGGGCGTCGACATCTCCAGGAACTAGCAGACGGAGAGTGTGCGGGGTGGAACCCTTCTTTCCGGTCTGCTGTGGAATCGCTGGAATAGTGAGTTTCTTGGTCGGGTCCCCCGTTGAATTAACGAGATCTCCACCAAGTGCCTGCAAGCCCTTGCCGCGTTCATCAACGACAAATCCATTGACGCGACCAGAGCGAGGAAGAAGATGGATTGCAATCTTTTGTGAGCCAGGGGCAAGTGATGCCAAAGGAAGAGATGTAAATGAATTTGGCTTCATTGAAATTGCGCGTGGAGTAAGAGCGCCGTTATCTGTAAAGACACTCACTTCAATGAGGGCGCGACCTAAGCCACTATTAACAATGTTGAGTGCTCCCTTTGAGGTGATGTCAGCAGTTGCTCCAACAAACCATTGAGATGAAATCGCTGCGCCACATGGAACTGCGCCAGCCCACACGCCTTTTCTTACTTGCCACACAACAGGTGTTACAGGACCTGCTTCAATAACTGCTGATTGCGCCGCAACTGCATAACGGCGGAAACCAACAGGAGATGTCTTCATAGAAGAAGTTCCGGTCTTGCGCACAAGTGTTTTGGGTGATGTCAGTGAAATGGCGGTAGAGAGTCCGGTTGTGTTGGGCGGGCATACGACTGCTGGGTAAGACTCATTGAAGCGACTTGTTGAGACCGCGAGATTAAAGACGTTACTGAAAATCAGAATACTTAAGGTCGCAGCGACCAAGACGATGATGCGTTTGTTCTTCATGCGATCACCGCATCTTCAATTTCACGTCTACGTCTTCCTGCAGGTAGCGCCAGAACAACTGTGGTTACTAGAACAATCAGGAAGAAGGAGATCCAGGCTCGTCGGGCCGTACCGTCGTGGAAGACCGAAATATGCCCACCAGTTGTTACTTCAAAAGATGGAAGTCCATTCGCATTTTCAATTCTGGCTAAGCGATATCCATCTTGGAAGATCTGCCAAGGCCTGCTGAAGCTTTCAGTCAGAGTAATTGTTCCTGGCGCTGGCACATAACTGCGCACGCCTTTGGAAGCGAGAATGATTTCCTTGCCAGCGTAGTCAACAAATTTGAGTCGCCCCGTATCTTTCATCACTCGCCAAACAATTCCTGCATTAGTCGCCGAAGTTCGATTGAATCCACCTAGGCCATCGATTGTCTGCACTACCTCTTGGCTCACTGGGTTTTTCAAGAAGACATATTTAATTCCATAATCAGAGAAGACTTTGCTGGAAGTTACGCCAGTGTTGTCAACCAATCCTTCAATCGCATTTGTGATGACTGGCAAATCTTTGGGAGCAACATCTGGTTCACCCAAAGTGATTGCTGACCCTCGTGAGATGTAATAGGAAAGCGTTGTCTCATCGTTATGTCGGTATGAACGAAGCACAACTGTCTTTACATCTCTTTCCACGGCGAGGAATGCTGGAAGGACTTCTTTACTACTTGTGCGCAGCGGCGAATCTGCACCAGCCGTGACTAACCAGAAGATAGAGGTGAGTGAGTAAAGGATCGTGATCAGCAAAACAGATGCGACAGAGATATGACGGTAATTGACGTGAGATTGTTCGAGTCGGGCACGGATTTTGTCGAACATCACCACTGCTGAAGTAATGGAAAGTAGCGTCGCAATTGCGATAAAAGTGCCCACGCTTGCGCGAGTACTTGCAGATGATCCGTTATCTGAAGTGACAAGTGAGCTAATCAAAGTTCCCGAGAGAAGGAAGACCAACCCAAGGGATGCAAATTTTCTTGCCGCAGTAGTTGAAAAATAGGTAACAAAGAGAACGATGGCGATTGGGCTTAAGCACCACCATGGAAGCGAGCCAGGTCCGCCAGGGTTGGCAAAGAATGCAAAGTTAGGGCCGCCACCTTGAATAGTGAGTCCAATCTCTGCAATGAGGCGATTGGGCTTGGTGAAGATTGCAAAAGAACCTGGCGCAGAGAGAAGCATCGGAAGAACGATCAAGATAGAACGGCGAATCAGGCGCTGAATAAAGAGCGGGCTCTTGTAATCCTTTTCTACGGTAATCAAATCTCGGTAGAGAGTAAAGCCGACTGCGCCAATGACAATAAGCAGGACTGAAGGATTGAAGGCGAAGAGCACCCAAATAAAGAGCGAGTAGGCATAGATGCTGCGCCATGTGCGAGATTCGATTTCTACCCAGTTGCGAAGTTCTGAGATAAATACTGGAAGTAGCGCTAAGAAGATGAGAAGTCCTAGTCGTCCTGAATTAACTGCAGCAATGGAGACTGGAGAAAGCGCATAGAGGAGCGCGGCACCAGCAGAAAGCCATTGATTATCGGTAAATCGCTTGAGGAATCGGTGCGATGTAAGTAGAAGTAAGAACGGTGCCAAGATAAAGAAGA